>Ga0207100_1014_pt1 | contig 51127 bp, 47 predicted proteins | sample Alteio_BWMinHeat_82_FD_153520 | JGI IMG/M metagenome (GOLD analysis project Ga0207100, IMG submission 153520) | Enriched cells from forest soil in Barre Woods Harvard Forest LTER site, Petersham, Massachusetts, United States -... | ecosystem: Environmental > Terrestrial > Soil > Temperate forest >...
GAGAAGACGATGGAGATGGATTTGTTCAAAGGTGCCTTGCAAAAAATAGAGGCTCGACGCCAGCGGAGCAGCAACTCTGGCGAGAAGACATCTACGACCAAATTCGGGAAGTGATGTCGGGGCAAGGCAGCTTGAGTATCGAGCGCATGTGTCAGTTAGTTCCTGTGAGTCGGGCGGGTTTCTATCGCTCCCTGCAGGAGCAAGGGCCGGTCGAGGAAGAGATGGCAGCGCGGTCTGCGATTCAGCAGATCGCGGTTGAACATCGCCGCCGCTACGGTTATCGGCGGATCTCGGCGGAGCTGCGGCGACGGGGAATGGTGGTGAACCACAAACGGGTGGCACGGATTATGCGAGAAGATAACCTGCTGGCCGTACAGCCGCGACAGTTCGTGGTAACCACGGATTCTGATCACAAGCTGGAGGTCTATCTCAACCTGGCCAGTCGAATGAAGTTAACGGGGATCGATCAGCTCTGGATAGCGGATATCACTTACATTCGGCTGAAAACCGAGTTCGTCTATCTGGCTGTGATTCTAGATGGCTTTTCTCGCAAGGTGGTGGGCTGGTCGTTGGGTCGAACGCTCGCCAGCCGCTTGGCGATCACGGCGCTGGAGCAGGCGATCGCGAAACGGCAGCCGCCGCCAGGCTTGTCGCCTGCAGTCTTTTCCGGGCCGTGCATGACCCGTTCGGATGTGACCCAAAACCCAAAACTCTGATTTCGATTGGTACAGAAGAGTGGGGGCAGCGTTTCCCCAAGCCTTAAGTCGCTTGATACACGTCGCTCCCAACGACCTAAGCTCTCCAACCCTTAGAAGCCCACACAGACCGCCCGTAGGTGGCCTGTATGGAGTCCTGCGACGAGCCTGAGGGCTGCCGGTGGACTGGCGTGCTGTTACGGCCTCTGGGCGGCGTCTCTGTCCCTGTGCCGTGCCCGTCGAAAGACGACGTTGCTACGCAGCGGCTGGAGGGTGACACGTCACCCCTGAACGGGGTGCTGCACAGCAACCCAAGGTTGTGTACGCGCTCCCGGACTTCAGCGAGTGCACCTGGAGATGCACGGTGCCTTTGGTTGGTTGTCGTCTTCAAGCTCTTGCCTGTCAGTTGGCGAAGAATCTGAGCCTCGCGTTTCCGATACGGCGTCCCGTCTGCGTGTAGCACATCGTGGAACCACACCAACGGCTGCGTCTTCATATATGGTCGATCCCAGGAGTCCCAAGGCAAATATGTCTGGCTCTTGCCCGCGACGAATCCCCAATTGATGGCGGCGACACGGTGCGTCTTTGCAATCGGCAGAATCGTGTCGAATGTACTGCCCATCGACCTTGCCATGTACTCTGAGCACAACAAGGGGCGATGGTATTGCTCCAGCCCAGTTACTTCCTTTTCGAAGTTCTCGGGCCAGGAATAGTTGTGAAATGAAATTACGTCCGACTCGGCGATCTGAATTGCTGTCACCGGCGTAGGCTTGTCCCCTGGCGTGAAGTTGTCCTGAAAAATACCGCTTGTCAGCGGTTGCGAAGGGTTCGCCTGGCGTGCCCACTCGAACGTCTGTGGCAGCAATGAGATCACTTCTTTTCTTCCCGCCGGCTCGTTCCACACATCCCATGCCAAAATGCGCTTGTCATTCGCAAACGCACCCACCACGCCCTCCACATACGCTTTCAGTCTTGGGTACTGCGAAGAGTCTTGCAGCGCAGGTTCCCCCGGGCTCTGCACCCATCCCGAGTTGTGTACCCCTGGAATCGGCGGATGCTGCGGCCCCAGCTTCGGTGTCGACTCCCAGCAGGAATCGAACAAGACAAACATGGGGCGGATATGATGTTTGTCGGCGATTTGTAGAAACACATCGATCCGGTGCTGAAAACCTGGCGCATCCTGCTGCCAAAGGAGGTCGTGCAGAAAAACACGCATGGTGTTCATACCCAGCTCTTCCGCCCATCCGAGCTCCTTATCAATCTCTTGCGGATCAAATGTGTCTGCCTGCCACATCTCAAGCTGGTTGATAGCGTTTGCGGGCACGAAATTACTGCCCACCAGCCAGGGCTCTTCCGAATACCACGCGTTTGCCTGCACCTCAGACCATCTTTGAATGTTGGCGTACATCGACACGGGCAGCATTGACACCAGCAACACAGTAAGTACTACCGAGTTTGATCGCATCCAAATGCCCTCCGATGTTTTAAGTTCCTCTGATGGGAAATACCGAGCACGGCGTTCAGAAAAGTGTGGTTCCCAGCTGCATATCCTGAATGGTTCTGCAGTAGTGCGTCACAACCCTATTTACCGGAAAGCAAATTCGAAGCAAGTTCGAATTGAGGGCTTGTATCAACATCCTTGGCCGTCTTTCGGACTTCAAGGCAGTGTACCTTTGGAAGTCCTATGCCTTCCATAGGCCATCTGTACTATTATGACGACTCAATTTCGCTGCAATGTTGGGGGCATCAGACAGTGAGAGTGTTGCAAGAGCGCGCGAATCGACGACGTTATCGAGGTCGGGGTGGTGTGGTCACAAAAGGTGACTCCTCTTGCGACTGCTTAGGTCCTTGGCCAAAATAAGGGAGGCCGAACCGATACAAGCGCGGAAGCGGGACCTCGGCTTCAATTCGAGTTCCAGTGCCCGGTTCGCTGCTTACCTGAATCGAACCGCCGACGCTCTCCAGCCTCTTCTTCATGCCTTGCAACCCGAAACTGTCCGAAACTTCGTCCAGCACGAACCCAATTCCATCGTCTTCAATAGTAAGGGTCAGTGCATGGATAGTGTATTCTGCGGTCACCTTGATGTGATTTGCACGAGCATGCCGGACAGCATTAGCAATGGCTTCGAGACCGACTCGGAAGAGAACGTCAGTGAGTTTCAGGGGTATTTGGCGGTATCTACCTTTTGTAGAAGCTTCAACCTCAACTGAGTCATCCGAAACCATGACCGCAGCCGAGCGAGTTAGAGCGGGCAGCAGTTCGATTGACTCGATACAGTTTGGACGGAGAGTGGAAATACTGCGCCTTGCTTCCTGATGGCCTTGCGTAACCAGTTGTGACGCAACATCGAGCTGACTATGGAGCGCATGAAGACTCGTCGGCAGTCGTTTACGGATTGCTCCAAGCTGGAAACCGATTCCGGCAAAACTCTGGGCGAGAGTATCATGTAACTCGTGAGCCAGTCTTTGTCGTTCCTCGATTACGGCGCGAAGCTTCCAGTGTTCGGCGCGAATATAGAACAAGTACGCGAGGAGCAAGACAAAAGTTGCGCCCACGACCATTGCGATAAGATTCCGAGCACTCCACCAAGGCGGGCCCGCGACCCGTTCTATGTCGTCCATCGAACGAAGAAGCAGGACAAATGGGGTGCGGTTGCTGGTGTATTCTGACAAAGTAGAACAAACACCTCGAACCCGCAGTAGGCTGTGTTGAGCCAGAGATGTTCGCGCTACACTGCCCAACGAACCCTTGAGGATTGCCCGGAAGCGCTGATCGCCGTTGTGCAGGCTAAGAATCAAGTTCTTATCGGACGCCTCGTCAATCCCGTCAAGATAGGCCTCTAATTCGACGAAGCGCGCGTCGAAGACCCCTGTTGCTGCTTGAGAAATTGTGACGGCCAAAGGGGGGTCCGGTACTCCGGCCCACAGGAGACGGACAGTAGCATTCGCCAGACTAGCACTAAAGTCGTGTGGCTCGACCGTTCCAGTAGCTTCGACTTCATCCCCAACTTTTAAAAGTGGGCCTTTGGCGTTTGGTATTGAAACGCCCCCAGTGGAATCCTGGATGTACAAGACCGGTTCGGTCAGAATTACCACACCGCGGGCGGATAAGATCGAATTCTGATTGGGTGCCTCCAAGAGGAGGTTCCTCAACGGTCCGACTGGACTGAAACCCTCCTGTCCAGTTGCCGGACGTTCCGGCGACGTAATCGTACCCTTACGAACTTCAAGTGTTTGCTTGATGGACAGAGGCACCAACTTGGATGCGGGAATGTCGTGTCCCCCTACCAGGCTCGTCAGATCGTTAATCGAGGCGGAAACAGCGCGGACATTTTTCCAAATTCCTCCGGTGTCCAATGATCTCAACCCAATGCGGCCCATGGAGGCACATGAATCCTGATCCTCTTTGAGAGTCACAGTTGTGGTTGCGCCTGTACTTGGATCGACTGCCGATGCCGCGAGAGAGCACCCAAATGACACAACTCTTAGATGGTACCAATGGAAAGGCTGTACTCCCCCGGGCATTCGTGAATCCTGGTACTCTGACCACCCATGGTCAGCCCGTCCAACAATCAGAAATCCATCCTGTGCGCGCAACCCTATGTAATACCCGCTGTAGGAATCGACACCCTGCTCTTCGTCTGTTGACCTTACTATCAGCCCAGCATCACCTCTATCTCCCAGAAGTTGAAGGTCCGCTTCAGCCAAATAGTCCGTCCATTTGGGAGAGCCGGTCATGAATTTCGAGCCGCGAGCGTCTGAATCATTGCGAACCGCGCCGTCAACGACTCTCCAGGTACCGTCATAACTCTCCCATTCATCTGCTTTGCCCACAGAGAATGAGTCGTGATAGGGCAACTGGCGATACCCGGATGCCCGCCATAAGAGAAGCAATCCAAGCGTCATGACACCACACAGGCTCAAGCCCGTAAGTATGGCTCTTCCTGACGCTAGGTTCCTTGCGCTCAAGACGCGGATCTCCAGTATGTGAGAAGGGGCGCAAACTGCGGTTCGTATAGGTTGTCGTGGGTTAACAGAACGGGTTTTACAAAAACAAGACGAGGCACACCTTGACCATTCGTCTGGGCAATGATCATCTTGATCGCGTGGTCTGCCATTTGATAGGTGTCCTGGGCAATTATGGAATCAATCGCGCCCTGGCTTAGATAGTAGAGTTGCCCGTACTGCTGGTCACAGCCGATAAGCAGTACCTGTTGGCTCTTGTGTTCATCCCGTAGAGCACGAAACGCACCTGATGTCGCTGCTCCGCTTAATGCGAAGATCGCGTTCAATTGTGGTTGACTGGCCAAGACCTCTTGCGCCGTGTGTTCAGCTTGACCTGCGTCCTCAGATCCCATGCGAACCGCGACTATCGCGATGTCATGACATTGCCGGTGTATTGCCGTTTGGAAAGCGTGCAGGCGATGAACTAAGCCTGGAGTGCTCGGATCTACTCCTAGCACAGCGATCATCCCCCTTCCGTGCAATCGCTCACACAACCGCGCAGCAGCGATGCTCCCCTCCTCATCCTCGTCGTTGAGCACGTAAGACAGTGTGCCGGCTGCGGGCATGGGGAGTGGGGAACCCAGAACTACCGTGGGCACGCCAGCGGAAATCGCGCGGAGCACGGGCGTCATCAGAGCCAGTGACTGGCCCGGAGCGATCACGATGCCTTGATCGCCTCGGCGAATCGCACGATCAAGCAGCAAAATCTGCCTTTGGAAATCATCGGGTCGCGTCGGCCCGTTCCAGTAAATCTTAAATCCGCTCCCGCGCGCCGCGTTCATGGCTCCCTTATGTGCCGGCTCCCAAAGATCATCGGCAGTGTCCCTGGGGAGAAATGCTATTGTTCGAAGTTGCTTTGCGCAGCTAGCAGAGAACAGGAGAAAGAAAAAAAGAAGAACGAGACGCACTACTTGTTGTCCGCTACACGAATGGCGGAGATGATTGTCCATTAATCCACTAGACAGGCGCAAGAGTTGTAGCTTCATCGAAGACTGGAGACATTCCGAGAATTTCGAGGCAGACAGATAGCCACGAGACCGGCTCCAGTCACTCCAACTGAATGATTCCATTCTTGAACGCTACTGTTACTGCCTCTGTTCGATCAGATACTTTCAGTTTGTCAGTAATGCTAGCTACATGGCATCGAACTGTGTGACCGCTTATATAGAGAGCTTTAGCTATTTGGTTGTTAGTTAACCCTTTCGATAGCATCCCTAATACCTCGAGCTCTCGACGCGAAAGGCTGGACCGCTGAAGTCGGTCGGCAAGTCGCGACGCGATGTGTGGGGGAAAGTAACGGCCTCCGGCGTAAACGGCAAAGATTGCATCCAGTAGTTCTTGCTCCGGCGCATCTTTCAAAAGGTATCCCTGCACACCTGCCCGGACCGCAGTGTAGATATCCTCGTCAGTCTCATAGCTCGTGAGGACAATCATGTTGACTGCAGGGTACCGTTGCCGCACTTCTTGGATCAGACTAAACCCGCTCATGCCGTGCATTCGAAGGTCGACCAAGATGATGTCCGGAATGCCCGCAGCAAGACATACCAGAGCGTCCAAGCCGCTTGCCGCTGCCCCCATCACCTCGATACCACCTTGGGCCTCAAGCATGCTCTTCAGGCCAACGCGTATCGCCACATGGTCGTCAACGATCAGTACGCGAATCGGCCTGTCTGGCGCCACTCTCATTGCGGTCTCGCGAGCGCATTATACTCCGCGCCAGAATAAGCGATGCAAACATTTACGCGTGACCGGAACTAGTTGCTTTTGTTCTCCTGTTTGCCGCGCATCCGAAATCAAGCGCACGTGATCAAAGTGTGAGTCGGCCACACGTCGGTGTAACAGGACAATGTCGAGTGCCAAGAACTAAGACATTTGTACTATTAAAAAACAGGAAATGTGATCGATTGTAGGTTCAGGTATTCGACCGCAGGCTGAACCTGACCAATCATCTTCGGACAGTAGGGGAAGTTTGAGAAGGAACTTCCGGCACGATCTTGTCGTCCAGAACTTGCTTTCGACGGGTGTAGACAAGACATGGGGATTCGAGAGGTTGCCAAGAGAGCGTCTGTTTCTACCGCGACCGTGTCGCGGGTGATCACGGGTGCCGCCAGGGTATCTCCATCCACGACGACCCGAGTTCTCCGTGCAATCCGAGCTCTTGATTTTCAGGCCAATGAGGCCGCTCGCGCCCTAGCCGTTCAGAAAAAGCTCAAGCGCAACGTTCGGAAAAAGCCCAAACGCGGCGACGGTGGGTCACCAAAGGGTAGCAAAGTTCTCTTCTCGTCTCCTGGATCTTCCACGCCAAAGGGGGACCTTGCCGTTTCGGCGACCGTGAATCGCGGTCGGGGATCGATCCGGTAACCGCATCAGCGAAAATCGTATCGACAATTCGTTGAGCCCAAGAATGCAACTTCTGCGAAATCAAACACCCTAAAGTCAACCTAGTACAAATGTATTACCCAAGAAGAGTCGAAACGAGGGATTGCGGGATTTGCCGAGGAGAGAATATAAGGATCACGACGTTTGTAAGCGATTACATGACAAGCGTCGTCCGCAAGATGGTGCCCAGAGGGAATTGTTGTGTAATGGCGTTCGAGCCGGGGAGTGTGGCTCCCCCAACAAATGCTGCCACGGTGACCCCAAGACGGGAGGCCGTAAAATGAAGCGTCATTGCGTGTTTTTCTCCACTGTTCTGACAAGTGTTTCGGTTCTGGCCCTTGCAGGTTTGCTTTTCGGTCAAGGTCAGGACCGAGGTGTTATCACTGGGCTTGTAACCGATAAAACGGGCAGCGCTGTTACGCAGGCGATGGTCACCGTCACCAATGTAGCCACGAGCGACAAAGTCGCGGTAGAGACCTCATCGGCGGGCAATTACACAACCCCACCTCTCATTCTCGGCAACTACAAGGTGGAGGTGGAGAAGGCAGGGTTTAAGACGTTCGTGGCCCCCGCCGTAGCGGTTGCCACCGGAACCATTCGGCTGGATGCCGCGCTGGACGTCGGGCAGGTGACGGAAACGGTGGAGGTAAAGGAAGCGAACGTTGAAATTAACGTTTCAAATCCAGAAGTTACGCAGGTTCTAAGCCAGAAGTTCTACCGCGACCTGCCAGTCGTGATGGGTGCTGATATCCGACTCGCCGAGTCCCTCCTTGCCGCGCAGCCGGGCTATGTTCCGATGCGGCCGAACGGCTGCCCCATCTTCCGGGGGAGCCAATTCCAGTCGCGTATGAACGGCGGCCAGACCATGGCGATGGAGAACTACCTAGACGGAGCTTCCTTTGGCAGCGCCATCGACCATAACAATACCCAGGAGCGTTCTGTCCCCTTTGATTCGGTTCAGGAGACGAAGATCGTCACAGATAATTTCTCCGCGCAGTACGGGCGCACCAGCGGCGGCTTCGTGGCATATACCACTAAGTCGGGCACCTCTGCCTTCCACGGAAGCGCTTACAACTACTACAACTATCAAGGCCTGAACGCCACCGGAGAGCTGATTAAGACAAAGACTCCCACGCGAAATGAGAATTGGGGATTTATAATCGGCGGGCCGGTTGTAATACCCAAGGTGTACGACGGTCGGAAGCACCAAACCTTCTTTTTCGCCAACCTAGACCAGCTTTACTTCAACCAGGGGACCTTGCCAAGTTTCGGCAATACCGCGCCTCTGACCTCTTTCCTGCAGGGGGATTTTTCAAGTCCCCTCCTCCTGAATACCACGACCCCGATCGGTAACGACGTTCTTGGACGGCCCATTTACGCAGGAGAGATTTTCAACCCCGCTACCAGCAGGACCGTGGGCGGAATTCCCGTGCGGGACGGTTACGGCTTTGATCCGGTGACAGGATTGCCAATTGCGGGGCAGGCGAATATCATCCCTGCCAATGATCCTCTGCGGAGCCAGATCGCTGCCAAGCTTGCACCCCTGATCCCTCCCCCTGACCAGGCGGGTCTTATTCATAATGCGTTTCAGCCCTCAGGCAACAAATACATTAACCCTAAGACCTTGTTCGTGAGGGTTGACCAGGCGTTCGGCAACAATTTCAACATGTCGACGTCGGTCAATGCCAACACCCGCCCGTCGTTGCGGCAGTGTGCAAACTTCTCGCAGGGCTGCAATTTTTCGGACCCAGCGAAGTATTTCGGGCAGGGGTTCTTCCAGGACATCACCACGCGGACTGTGCATCAACAGTTCAACTGGATCATCAAGCCCAATCTGTTCAACCATACGACTCTTTCGTTCGACCGATGGGTTCTTCCCGCGAAACCGATCTCTGCGGGCCAACACTGGGTGTCGCGCCTGGGACTTGTGGGGCCCATTGTTGACACAGGTGGTGCGCCGTATGTTTTCCTTAATAGTCCCAATATTCCCTATTCCCAGTATGGTGAAGCCGACACCGTTGCCGAGGGATGTATCGCGAACCGCTGGCAATTTCTGGACGACGTTACCTGGGTGAAAGGCAAGCACACGCTGAAAGCCGGCTTCGAATACCGGCACCATCAATTTCCGACCATCGGTAACTCGAATACCACGGGCAGCTATAACTTCAGTAATAGGGAAACCGCAGGCTGGGACTCGACTGGTAATCAGTTGACCGCAACTGGAGACCCTGTCGCTTCATTCCTACTAGGACAGGTAGACAACGCCAATTTCAATGTCAATTTCCGCCATTTGGAGAACGAGCAATACCTTTCTCCCTGGTTCAACGACGAGTTCAAGGCCACCAAGAACCTCACCCTGACCATCGGATTGCGCTTTGATTACCAGGGCTGTCTGTCGGAGGCACATGGTAGCCAGTCAACCTTCGACCCTCTCACTCCGAATCCAGGGGCTGGTGGTCGCCTGGGGGCAGTCATCTTCGCCGGCAAGGGGACGGGTCGGACTGGGAAGACATGTTTTGAGAAGCCTCCGATCGATGCCTTTGGACCCCGCCTTGGTTTCGCCTATCGAATCGACAATGCAACCTCCATTCGGGGTGGATACGGAATCTATTACGGAGGTATCCCGGCCAACCAATTTTCTGGCACGGCCGAACTCGGCTTCTCCACCAACCCAACAGTTCCCAATGTCACCAATGGTTTCTCCCCCGCTTTCTATTGGGACACGGGCTTCCCGAACTCTGCGATTAAGCTTCCCCCAAGCATTGATCCCAGCGTGGCCAATGGCGGGAATCCGACATGGATCACCACCAATAGAAATGACCTGCCAAGATATCAGAACTACTCTCTGACGGTGGAACGTCAAGTTGGCGCCAGTCTCATGTTTAGAGCTTCTTACACCGGCAATCACGGGACCCGGCTGCCTGCCAATGCCGCGTCATTGGGACTGCTGGACAACATGAACAATCCGTCCGTCCTGAAGTTGGGGGCTGCTCTTCTTGGGGCTGACATCAATTCACCGGCGGCGATCGCGGCCGGAATTAAGTTGCCCTACCCTGGGTTCACTGGGGACGTGGCCCAAGCTCTGCGCCCGTGGCCCCAGTTCCAGAATCTCAACGTCCTGAGTGTTCCGTTCGGATACAGCACCTACAATGCTTTCACTGCCCAAGTCGACAAGAGGTTCACGGGCGGACTCTTCGGACGCATCGCTTACACCAATTCAAAGCTGATCAATAGTGGCGCGGAAGACGTGCTCGCTGGGGAAGACCCCGGGATCCAAAATCCGCTTCTCGGAGCTACAGACAGACGGGCATTGAGCCGGGACGATATTCCTCAGTCCTTAATCCTCGCATGGTCGTACGAGCTGCCCTTCGGTAAAGGAAAAAAATACAACTTCACCGGACCGATGGACAAAATCGTCGGCGGCTGGAGGGTTTCGGCCACACAACGTTACGATGAGGGGCGTCCACTCAGTATTACGATGGCGTGCGACGTCTGCGGGTTCCTTTTCACCAACTTGAAGCGACCGAACCGGGTAGCGGGGGTGTCTGGCTACGGAAAGACGTCCGGTGTCAGACCTGGGGAACAGTATCTGGTAAAGAGCGGATGGGCTGACCCCGGTCCGCTGCAATTCGGGAACGCTTCGCAAAACGACCCAGTCGTTCGTAGTCCCCACTATTTCAATGAGGACTTCGCCATCGCCAAGATGACCTCGATAACTGAGCGAGTTGATGTACGTTTCGAGGCCAATATCGGGAACATATTCAATCGCCATCTGTGGTGCAATCCGGATACCAACTTCAGCGATCCGACCTTTGGGCAAGTTTCTGCCCAGTGCGATATCCCGCGGACTGTCCAGTTCGGGCTAAGGTTGGAGTTTTAGCCGCGGTTTCATCGAAGAGTTCCCTCACGCGGCGGCAGGATCCCTTAGGGGGCCCCTGCCGCTATTTTTCTGCCGAGGACGTAAGCTGTCGTGGCGTGCGCTCGTAAGGGTTGGCACGAGAATTCGTGCGGCTGGTTTTTGTCCAGAGGCTGGGGACCTATTCCGAATACAATACAGGGATGGTAGTGTGTTCACAAAACTTCGAGTTGCCGTCTTATTGGTTGGAGTCCTCGTTTCCCCGCTGCTTGCACGTTCTCCTCATCCTCAATCGAATCAATCCGCTCCGATCGCTCAATCTGCCCCTTCGCCCCTGACGCTGGATGAAGTCATACGACTGATTAAGGAGAGAAAGAGCGATTCGCAGTCGGTAGCCTCCGCTATTGCTGAACGAGGTGTTGCCTTTGAGCTGGAAGAAAAGAGCGCGAAAAAACTGCGAAAAGCAGGGGCGGATGATGAGCTACTCGTTGACGTTTGGAAGGTCACACCGAGCGGCAAGGCACACATGAGGGCGCTCTTGACCAGTCCGACCGGTGTTGATGTGCACGCCTCAGCCGGGGAGGCTATGGCCTTGCAGGAGATTCAAAACGAGGGCGCACCTGATCGCCGCCTTCGAATGGTGGATGCATTTGAGAAGAAATTCCCCAGCAGTCCACTCCTTTCTTATGTCTATACGGAAGCGGCCAAAGCCCAGCAACAGAACGACGCTCTTGACGGAGCCGTCCACTATTGCCGGAAGAGCCTAGAGCTCGATCCTGACAACACATTTTCCTTGATTATTATGGCGTTGGTTCTGCCCCAACCCAAGTTGCTGAAGGGAAGCGCAAATGAAGTGGCGGCACGGCTCTCGGAGGCTGCGGCGGACGCCAATCGAGCCCTGGCACTTCTTGAGAAGTTGCAGAAGCGGCCGGAGGAGACCGATCAACAATTCCAGGCGCGGAAAGGATCCCTTGCCGCGGATGCCCACTTCGCTCTGGGTATGGAGGAGATGCAATACGAACACTTCGAGAAGGCCGTGGCAGAATACCAAACCGCTATTTCCTCGACCAGCAAGCCGACCTTCCAATATTATTATCGGTTGGCGGAAGCCTACGCTAGCGAAGGGCATGTCTCCGAGGCCATCGCAACTCTCCAGAAAGCATCGGAATTGGCCCGTGGCACACCGATGCAGAAATACGCCGACGACTTTGTCGCGGAGCTACGGCAAAAAACTCGTTAACTTGGTACAGATCCTGGGGGATTGCGGTTTGTCGGAATCGTTTCGGCCATTCACCATTTGCTCGATCGAAAACTATGAACCGGCGCAAGTTTCTGAGCCAGGCAACTAGTGTGGTTGCCGCCGCGATAGCTCAGTCGAGCTTCACTGCCGGACTCCAGGCCGCGTCGAGTGGACCAGAAGTACGGGTCACAGTCGATGCCGCGCAGACGCTTGCGGTTATCCCGCCGGACTTCATTGGTCTCGGCTACGAGATTTCTTCGGTAGCGCGCCCAGGTCTCCTCGGTGCCCAAAATGCGGTCTACGTCCAACTCGTCCGAACGCTGGGGGCAGAGGGTGTCATCCGCGTCGGTGGAAATACTTCGGACTATTCTTCGTACGACGAAATCGGGCAGCCTGTCTCTTCGCCTGAGCGGAAGGCGGGGTCGGTCGTCAACCAGGCGGTGCTGCGCGATCTTGGCACCTTTCTCAATGCGACCGGGTGGAAACTCATTTGGGGGCTGAACCTCGGCAATGGCACGCTGGAAAACGCGATTCAAGAGGCGAAGGCCGTTACCGCGGCAACCAAAAAGCATCTGCTGGGCTTTGAAATCGGCAATGAACCAGACCTCTTTCCGTTTCGCGGAGTTCATCGCCAACCCGGCTACGCCTATGACGACTACCTGCGCGAGTATCGCACTTGGCGGGACGCGCTTCGCAAGGGCATCCCTGATATTGCTTTCGCCGGGCCGGACGTGGCGGGCGCTACCGATTGGGTGACAAAGTTTGGCAGTGACGAAGGCAGGGACATCAGGCTCCTGACCCACCACTACTACCGCGAAGGCGAGAATCCAACCAGCACAATCGAAAAGCTTCTTCACACCGATCCAAAACTCGGTCCTATTCTCGCGACCATGAGGGCCGCGTCGGAGTCTTGGGGTTTACCCTATCGCATCTGTGAGACAAACTCGTTTTCTGGCGGCGGCAGGCCCGGGGTGAGCGACACGCTAGCCGCGGCTCTCTGGGTGCTCGACTTCATGTTTACGCTGGCATCCGCAGGCTGCGCTGGTGTGAACATGGAAACGGGGGTCAACCAACGCGGCTTCATCAGTTCGTACTCGCCGATCGGCGACGACGAGCAGGCACATTACTGGGCCGCGCCCGAGTACTACGGCATGCTCGCATTTGCGCAGGCGGGCGCGGGACGCATAATTGGGAGCACTATCGAGACCGGAGACAAAAACGTCAAGACTTACGCAACCCAGCCGGGCCGAGACCGTGTCGTTGTCACTCTTATTAATAAAGAGCCGTCCTACGACGCGATGATGGTCATGGAGGCAGGTGCATCCGCACCTTTTCGGAGGGGGTCGCTGGTTCGACTCTTGGGGCCCACACTGGAGAGCAAGTCCGGCGTCACTTTAGGGGGCGCAGGCGTGTCTTCCGCCGGTTTATGGAAGCCTACCCAAATAGAAGAGGTCAGCAGAACGCGAGATAAATGGCAGGTTTGTGTGCCTGCCGCCAGTGCTGCCATTGTCACCCTGTATTTCTGAGCGTTACATTCAAGGCCGTTGAACTCCGATGATTGAATACGATTGCCCTGTGGATGGAGTGGACAAGTCAATCCCAATTTTTTAATTAAGGCGAGAAGTAAACGTTTACAGGCGTATTCCATGAACCGGACAGTTCTGCCCTGGAGCTTTGTAGTTTCCAGAGGACGGCGCCCATGCGCCCCACAACCGACGAGGAGGATTATTCCCCATGTGCCGTTACCGCCTTTCAAGAAAAATTCTGGCTGCGGTCGTGCTGTTGGGCACCTTCGCTCTGGCGCAAACATTTCGGCCGCCTGCGGTTCCCTTGGTTACGCATGATCCTTATTTCAGCGTCTGGTCCACGACGGATGATCTGAACGGCAGTCCCACTCGCCACTGGACGGGCAAGGCGCAACGCCTCACTGGACTGGTTCGCATCGACGGGAATGTGTTTCGCTGGATGGGAGACTTCCCCCGCGGCGTGGCCGCACTGCCGCAGACGAGTCTGAAGCTGACAGCCACGCGCTCGGTCTATCAATTTGCGGGAAAAGGTGTGTCACTGGAAGTAGATTTCGTGTCTCCCGTGCTTCCGAGCAACCCTGACGTGATGTCGCGGCCCGTCACGTACATCACCATGACGGCGCATTCTCAGGACGCCGTCCCGCACAGTGTTCAATTGTTGTTCGCCGCAGATGCCTCCCTGGCCGTCGACGCCGGCACACAGGAGGTCGTTTGGTCGCGTTCCCGGCTCAACGCAATAACGGTTTTACGGGCCTCTGACTTCGAACAACCGGTCTTGCAAAAATCCGGCGACGATCTTCGCATTGACTGGGGTTCTTTGCTGTTGGCGGTGCCTGATCAGGCGGGTGCGAGCGCGTCCACGCAATTGAGCGACGATGTCGTGTCACAATTCGCTGAGGGCAAGGCATTGTCATTCGACGACATCGACATGCCTCGACGGGCCGATCGTGGCACCGAGCTGGCTTCGGTTTTTGATCTCGGGCAGGTGGGCGCCGCTTTGTCATCGCGCCATTTGCTGCTCGCCTACGACGATGTTTATTCCATCGAATTCCTGAACCGCCGGATGCGTCCATACTGGCGGCGCAATGGGATGACGATTGGGCAGTTGCTGGAGAAGGCAGAACAGGAGTACAGCAGCCTCGATCAGAAAACCCGACAATTCGACGATGAAATTGGGCGAGATCTGCGCCGCGTGGGAGGAGAACCGTATGCAGTAGTCGCGGAACTCGCGTTTCGCGAGACGATTGCGGCCCATAAGCTTGTAGCAGACGTAGATGGACGTCCAATGCTCTTTCCCAAAGAGAATTTCAGCAACGGCTGCATTGCGACCGTAGACGTCATCTATCCTTCCTCACCCTTCTTCCTGCTGTTCAATCCGGCACTTTTGAAAGCGCAACTGGATCCATTGATGGAATACACCGAGACCGGCCGGTGGCGGTTTCCCTTTGCGCCTCACGACCTGGGTACGTATCCGAAAGCCAACGGCCAGGTCTATGGAGGGGGCGAAAGAACGATCGAGAATCAGATGCCGGTGGAAGAAAGCGGCAACATGCTGCTGATGTTCGCGGCGCTGGCAAAAATCGAAGGCAACGCTAACTATTCGAATCGCTACTGGCCGCAATTGCAGCAATGGGCGGAATTTCTTCGCAAGGAGGGAATGGACCCAGGGAATCAGCTCTCGACCGACGATTTCGCCGGTCACCTTGCGCACAACGCCAACTTATCGATCAAGGCGATTCTTGCGTTAGGTGGCTACTCGGTACTAGCGGACATGACAGGACGAAAAGCGGAGGCGACGACGTACCGCCAATTGGCCCAGGATATGGCGAATCGGTGGGAACAAATGGCGCAGGATGGCGATCACTACCGCCTCGCGTTCGACCGCCCCGGTACCTGGAGCCAAAAATACAATCTGGTGTGGGACCGTATTCTTGGTCTTAACCTGATTCCGGCAAAGGTTGTGCAAACCGAGATTCGCTTCTACGAGGCCCATCTGAACCGGTTCGGCCTGCCGCTCGACAACCGGCGCGATTACACCAAGCTCGATTGGGAGGTTTGGACAGCGACCCTTGCGGACAATCGCGACCAATTCAATACTCTGATTGCTCCGCTCCAGCGGTTCGTCAACGAGACGCCAAGCCGCGTTCCGATGACCGACTGGTATTCAACAACCGATGCCAAACAATCCGGTTTTCAAGCGCGTTCCGTGGTGGGCGGTGTGTACATTCCATTGATCTCCGCTCCGGATCTCTGGAAAAAATGGGCATCCCAAGCCCAAGCTCCAGCACCGCACTGAGCGGCAAGATTCGGTGTAGAGTGGGGTCTGTGGGATCATGTTCAATCAGCAAATGGAGTTCCCGCGGGGCGAGCCTTTGCCACCGGGCAGACGCAAGCGGCGGTCGACATTGCTCTCGAACTCAACCGCCGATATCCATGAATGCCCGCGACAACCGAGTGCCGTCACAATCTTTCAATCGATGGAAGGACGCGGCGTTTGATCCTGGCCGCACGGTTCAGATTTCCAGGACATTGACCGAGCGAATGTAATAGCCAGCGTCCAATCGGCGGGTGGGAACCCATGTGTCCTTCACTCTGAGCTGGATGAAATAGATTCCTGGCTTCATCGGCGTCCAACGATGTGTCCAGAAACTCCATGGGTCGTTGGTGGTCTGCTTAAAGTCATGCACGGGGACGAAAGCCTCTGCTGAATCGAAGCGTATCTCCAGGCCGCTCACAGGCTGGGAGCCGCCCCATGCGATGCCAACCGCGCGGTACTTGATTTTTCCCTCGACCAGCCATTTCTCAACGCGGATGGGCATCGCGGCCTGTTCAATGAACGCTGGGCGGTAATCTTTCACCATTTCGGGCACGCCCTGCTGCATGGTTCGGCTGGCGAATTCTCGCATCTGCTCAGTTGTGGCTCCGCCCTCGCCCAATAGCTTGATCTCGTTGACCCATTTGATGCAGGTGCACCCGTACCAATTGGGCACAATCATGCGGACGGGAGCGCCATGGTCTTTGGGTAAGGGAGCTCCATTCATCTTTGTGGCGAAAAATGCTTTGGATGCCTTGAGCTCGTCGACAGTGAATATCCAGCTCGCACCCGGCGAGGACGACGTAGAAGCAATCGGGTAATCATCGAAACCAGAGATCAACACGTGGCTCGCGGCCTTTTCCATTTTCACGAAGTCGAGAATGTCAGACACTGGCGCGCCTGCCCAATCGGCAACGCTGAGCATTCCGAAGTGCGCGTAACTCACATTGCCGGAGCACTCCATCAAGTGCAAACCGGCGGGCCTCGACATCTTCTGTAAGTCCCGCATGCTGATTTGCATGGGTCGTTTGAGCAGCCCCGTCACCTTGATTGACCAGGGCTTGCCCTCAACCAGGAGTTCGGAAGCGCGTGTGCGCAGATAAAACTTGTCGTTCGGAATAATCGGATTGTCCAGGGCGATGGCGGACAGGTCGGTATAGAGGCGTCCATCGAGACCAGTCCCCATTGGGACTTCCATGGGTACGAGCCCTTCTCCCACGAATTCGATTAGTCCGAGGTGTTGGCCTCCCTGGAAAGCGTTCCTTGTTGATGTTGAAACTCCAGCAAAGTTGGCCAATCCCACATCGCGAAAGCCCACAAGCGCAATGCCGCTTGCGGTCAGGGAGGTCTTCAGCATCTCCCGGCGAGTCAACTTTGCTCTCTCCCGATTGGTCATGCTACCGCTGATGTTGGCATCCATTCGTTGGCCATGGAATCAGAAATCACGCAGATTGAGTTGCCGCGGATCACCTTTCCAGGCAGCTTCTAACTGGGCTTTCACAAATCCCGCGTCATACGTTCTTTCAAGAGATCGTAATACCTGGAGCAGTCCAAACAGAGAGCGCGGGTTCCGTGGATTGCGTTGCAAGTCTTCGCGAAAGACTTGCTCCGCTTCGGAGATTTGTCCATCCAGAAACAATGCTGCTCCCAGGGACTCGCGCACCGGATAGAACCAACTCGGGGGCTCGGAATATTTCAGGTGGTCTTGAATCGCAATCGCGTCGCGATACTGTGCTATCGCCTCCCTTCGTTCATTTCTGGCCATGGCCAGCCTCGCCGCCAGAACACCCGCAGCAATGGTCAGAGTGTCGCGCGCTTTGTTGAATGACATGGCAAAGAGTTCATCCGGCGGAGTACTCTCCAAACCTTTCGTCACGGCTTGACGTTCAGCTTCTGCTTCTGTGAGCTTCCCGTTTGTTGCGAATGCCAAGCCGCGCGCAAAGTGCCACATTGAGGTAGTGAGTTTGAGGCTCACATTCGGTTCGGGCAGTTTCAAGATATCGTCCCACCGATGGAAGCGCACCAGTACTGCCGGTTGCACCGTGAGGAACGCCTGCAGCGGCGGCATTTCCTCTACGTGCGGAGCCGCCTGGTCCGCCAGCTTGTTCGCGGCCTCTCTTGCGGTTGCGTAGTGGCCGTCCATACTGGCCGCGGCGGCCAGAAAATACAAGTCATGGAGATAAGACAAAATTGTGAACATGCCCGGCCGGGAAGAGTTCCGAATGTGTGTGGCGTCCACTTGAGCGGCTCTTAGGCAGGCATCTTCCGCGGCTAAGTAGTCCCCCGTCCGGATGTAGATGTGCGCGGGCATGTGCACCACATGACCGATGGATGGAGCCAGCGAGGGCAACACACTCGCGTACGCCAGGGCTTGCTCCGGGCTGGGCGACGCTTCGATAGCATGAAAATAATAGTGGATCGCTCCAAGGTGACGCGGGTCACGTTTCAGTACCGATTCCAGCACAGAAAGAATCTCCGGTGTGTTCTCTCCTGGCGTGCCATTGTCGTTCCACAATCCCGCCGGGCTGAGGTTCATCATGGCTTGGGCGTAAAGCGTGGCCGCATCGAGGTCATCCGGATAGCTTTTCACGAGATCGCGCATGGCATTCTTGAATTCGATTGCCAGTTGCAGGCGCTCTGGATTTGGGCAGTCACAGTACCTCTTGCCCAATGCGTTGATGTAGGCGCGCTCGACCTCGGGCCCATGTGCCGATAGAGTTACGGCGCTCCGGAGAGCTTTCGAGGCTTCAAGTTCACGCGCCGGGTTCCCCGCCGTGGAATAGTAATAATCTGAGCCCGTAGCGTAGGCTATGCCCCAATAAGCCATCGCCATTTCTGGATCAAGGGCTGCGGCGCGCCGGAAAGTGTTGGCCCCTCCGCTGTAGTCGAGGGCGTAAATTAACTCCAGGCCCTGATCAAACAGCCGCTGCGCCTCAACGCTCTGGGTGTTGACCGGGTGATGGGTCGAGAAGCCATCTTGAGAAGCGTCTGGTGTGGTATTTCGGGCTGGTTTCGGTTGCTGCGTTAAGCCGACCGCGACGAAGATGAACGTAAGAAGGGAAGTCAGGAACGTTTGTTTTACCGTCTTCACGGACTCGGGCCTTGTTCCCCTAAGGTTCTGATCCGCGCTTTAGCCGAATAGCAACACAGCGATGAGCGAGTTTTTGCTTTCGCCAGTTCGCGGGAAATCGACGCCATTCTACACCTTCAATTGGAGTCTTTTTCGCGGACGGACCACCTGAAGAAAGCATCGCGCCGCGCTGCCGGAAAATCGTACAACCGGTGGATTCCACTAATCTTGTCGATGTGTTAGTGTATTGGGCGTTTGATTATTGTGGCCCCTTACATTGTTGATTCTAAATGCTTTATATCTATCTTGATCGGATAAAAGATCGAGTCTGAAGTCTCCTGCCTATGGATTTTGAAGGCTCTGTTCGAGTCCGCCACGTTTGGCCTCGGGTTGCCGCGTGCCTGCTTCTTTCGCTGCTGGTTTGCTCGCAAGCGAGGGCAACAACCGTTTCAGGAAACCCTGTGGACCAGTACTACGACCAGGGGGTGCAATCCCTGAGGCAGGAGCACTGGAAATCCGCGGTTTCTTCTTTTGAAGAAGCTCTCAAGCTGGATCCCGGCCGCGCTGATGCGGAAAACGGCATGGGCGTCGCTCTGGGAAAACTGGGCGACCAAACGAATTCATTGGCGGCATTTCGGCGTGCGATTGAAATCGATCCCGGCTATGCCGAAGCGCACTACAACCTGGCTCTATGGCTGCAGGTATCTGGAGACATTGACCAGGCCATTTCCGAATTGACCACCGCGGTCAAGCTCAGGCCCGACTACGAGGCCGCCCAGTTTGCCTTAGCGTCGATATTTCAAGATGCAGGAGAGACGGATAAAGCTCTCGAACTCTTCCAGACAATCCTCAAGGAAGATCCCCGCTCGGCTGAAGCGCACAATTGGCTTGGGGTTGCTCACGCACAGAAGAATCAACTCCTCGACGCCATCGCCGAATTCCAGCAAGCCGTCGATATCGACCCCGAGTATCTCGACGCCTACAATAATCTTGGGTCCACGTTCGCCCGGGCAAAGAGATTCGACGACGCCATACGGGTGTTTCGCTCCGCGATCGTTCGGGCGCCGCAAAACATGGAATTGCACCTGAACCTGAGCCGGGCCCTGCGCGGCAAAAGCAGTCTCGACGCCGCGTTAAACGAGCTGAAACCCCTTCTGAGAGACAATGACAGTCCTGATCTGGAATGCGAAATAGCGGAGATCCTGAGGCAAAAGGGTGATTTCAAAGGCGCCGTGGCAGCGTCGGAGAAAGCTCTTGCCTTGAGGCCGGGTGTGCCCAGGGCCTACCAAAACCTGGGTCTGGCCTTGCAAGGAGACTCGGCAAAGCTCGTTACTCAGCAGAAGGTAGGTCAGCGACATATACCCAATAGGGGAGCCAAGGACAGCTACGATGCCGGTCGTGAACTGCTGTCCAAGGGAGAGATACAGCCTGCACAGAAGGAATTTGAAAAGGCCGTCGTGGCCGACCCGAATTGGGCAGAAGGTCACAATCTTCTTGGCTTCGTCACTGGCCAGTCAGGCAATCTACCGGGAGCAATCAGTCACCTGCACAAGGCCGTGGTACTGGATCCGACGCTGGCGACCGCCCATTACAACTTAGGCGTCGCACTTTGGTATGGCGGACAAAAACCGGAGTCGATAACAGAGTTACACACCGCGCTGCAATTGGATCCTGCGTTCGGTGAAGCGTACTCCTTTCTTGGTATGGCCTCCGGGCAGACTGGCGACCTGGATGGTGGCCGCCGATACCTCGATCGCGCCATCAGTCTGAATCCCGACCTGCCGGGTCCGCATATCGATCTGGGAATCATCCTTCTCAAGACGGGCCAGTCCAAAGCGGCATTCGAACAATTTCAGTCGGTGGTCAACGAGGACGGAAACAAAGACCAGGCTGACCAGACTCCAGACCTCGAACTTGCTATCGATGCGGTACAGCAGGCGATCCAGCAGAAATCAGACGATCCCCTGGCCTACGATACTTTGGGGCTGCTGTTAGGTAAGGCGGGAAGAGACCCGCAAGTGGTGATAGAGCAATTTCGGAAGGCCATTCAGCTGAGTCCTAGTTTCGCCGAGGCGCACAATCACCTTGGCATGTCCCTGATCCAGACCGGAGACGATGAGGCCGCGGCCAAAGAATTTCGTGAAGGGCTGCGGTTCAATCCGAACTACGCAGAGGCACACGCAAACCTGGGTGCCACGCTCATAGCGAACAATGATGACGAAGCCCTCAACCAGCTGGAGCGGGCAATCAGCCTGCGACCGGATTCGATAAAAGCCCAATACAACCTGGCGATGGCGTACCTGCAGAAGTACGGCGTCGACAAGGAAATCCAGCAGCTGCAAAAAGTAATCGCGATGGACCCGAAGTTCGCCGAGGCCTACTACTCTCTCGGAAAGGCGCTGGTGCAGAAGGGTCAGATTCAACAAGCGATTCCACCGTTGCGCCAGGCGATAAGTCTCGATCCGATGTCGGGACCGGCTCACTATCAACTGGGTCTGGCGCTTTCAAGAACAGATAAAACCGAAGAAGGCAAGCTGGAACTCGATAAGGGACTGAAGCTCACGGCGAATGACGAAAGCGACCGGAAGGCGAACGCCCTAGCGGCCCAGGCGAAACTACAGTTGGACAAGGGAGAAACTCAGCAGGCAGCGGACGATCTGGGGAAGGTGGTTCAGTTGATGCCAGACCACGCCGAGAGTCATCTCGCGCTGGCTCAGGTATTGGCGAAACTGGGCGATGTGGAAGGCAGCATGGCAGAGTTCAAGCGAGCCTTGGAACTCCAGCCCATCCTCTACGCGGCACACTTCGGTTTAGGTCAACTTTTGCGGCGAGAGGGGAATCCTGCGGACGCGGCAGCGGAATTCCGTGAGGCCGTCCGTCTTCAACCGTCGTCGGCCGAAGCCTACAGTGAATTGGGTTCGGCGTTGAATCAGGAGGGAGATTCGATTAGTGCAGCGGCCGCGTTTCGAAAAGCCTTGCAGATCAATCCCGGGGATGTGGCAGCCCGGGAAAATCTCGACGCTATTCTGAAGAAAGCTGCTGTTCCGCAGACGGCAGCCAGTACGATGGGATCACCCTCCTTTACGCCACAGCTCTCGACACGTGAGACGGCCCCGGACACGGATGGCGACGATCTCGACCAGATAAAGAATTTCGAGGCACTGATCGGGCAGGACAAAATTGACCAGGTTGAACCTCCTTTGCTCCCTTATCTCAACGACCATCCAAATTCATGGAGGGCCCATTACATCCAGGGGTACGTCTTGTTTCGGATGCGCAAGATCGGCGATTCCATTAGGGAGTTAGCCAAATCTTTGGAGTTAAATGCCGGCAACCCGGAAGCCCACAAGATTCTTGCCAAGGACTTCGTCGTAATCGGGAAGTGGGATTACGCCCAAACCGAATTGCAACAGGCCGCGCGTTTGAAACCAGAGTCGGCCGAAATCCACTACAGCTTAGGGGAAGTTTATTCAGGTAAAGATATGTTGAAGGAGGCAAAATCAGAATTTACAGCGGCGATTCAACGTGATCCCTCGTACTTTGAAGCCTTCAACGCGCTAGGTTTCACGGAGGAGTCCTTGGGCGACGACACGGCGGCTCTTGCAGCCTATATGAAGGCGATGCAGATCGCTGAGCAGAAAGGATCAAAGTTCGACGCCCCTTACATCAACGTGAGTGAATATTACAATCGCCTGAATAGGCCGGAGCCGGCGCTTGAATATGCCCGAAAGGCGATCGCGCTGGACTCCAAGAGTGACCTGGGTTACTACCAGATGGCGAGGGCTTACCAGTCCCAGGGCGAGTGGGACCGGGCGGCGGAGGCGTTGCGCAGCGCGATCAGTCTCAATCCATCTTCGGCCCAGTACTACTACGTTTTGAGTCAGGTCTATAGGAGCCTGGGAAAGCAGCCGGAAAGCCTGGCAGCCCTTAAGAGCTTCCAGGAACTCAAACATGCCGAGGAGCTGGTTGAAGAGATGCGCGAGAACCGCTAACTTTCAATTGCCTAGCGGAACTGGCATTTTCATCCAGATGCTGGCCGACCAGGCGGCTTGGAAAAAGTGGGCCGGGCAAGCGGCTCCACTCAACCCGCCATCAGCGCAATTTAGATTTTTGCAGTAACTGCGTGCCTGGTCTTGCTTGATTCTCGGAATGGTGAGCGGGTTTGATCCACGGATCCGGTTTCAACCCGTCGGCCTCGCGGGCCAGATAGAAGGAGTTCACCGGAACGTCGGCGTAGTGGTCGAGTTGGCCACTCGGCCATCGGATTTCTACCGCATCAGCGCGTGCATGATCTCCCATGCCGAAATGTACCCTCAAATCGTTGCCTGAGAGGTAGCTTTCGCTGCCCCGGACATCCAGGATGCGGCGCTTGCCCGCTACGGTTACTGCGACGCGAGCTCCGATACCGGCGCGATTGCTACGCACTCCTTCCGTCCTGATCACCAGCCAGTTGCTGGTATTGCCGCCGTCGTTGCGCAGCAAGGTCGGGAGATCGTTCTTGTTGATCAGCAGCACATCGATATCGCCATCGTTATCGATGTCGGCAAAGGCCGCACCTCTCACACTCCTCGCGGGCAATTTTCGTAGTCCCACCGATTCAGAAACATCGGCAAACTTGCGGCCTTCGAGATTCCGCAGAAGGAAGTTGGGCTCGGCAAAGGTGATAGACCGATTTCGTATCTCTAGTTGTTCATTGGTGTGCCCATAGCTGATCCACAGGTCCAGCCATCCGTCATTATCGAAGTCAACAAACCCAGTGCCCCAGCCACAGTACTCGAATCCAAGCGGGCTCAGGCCGAGGACGGAAGTGCGATCCATAAACTGATGTGATCCCTGGTTCTCGTAGAGAGTATTGTTCTGCTCGATCCAGTTAGTAACGAAGATGTCCAACAGCCCGTCATTGTTGTAGTCTCCCACGGTGACACCCATCGAGCCCTGGGGATTGCCCGCCCAGTCCACAGCCAGTCCAGAGGTCCAACTGGCATCCTTGAAGGTGCCGTCGCCATTATTGACGTAGTAGAAGTTCGGGCCGGAATCATTAACCTGGTAGATGTCCAGGCGGCCATCGTTATTGAAGTCGCCGAACACCACGCCAAAACCTCGACCCGGGTCTTTACGAACAATACCAGCCGACTGGCTGACATCGGTAAACGTTCCGTCCCGGTTGTTGTGATAAAGAATGCCCTGTTCGCCTTCGTAATTATCCGGCGGGCAGGCTATCGCGACACTCTTCAGCATGCAGGCGCTGGGCTCACCCGGCCGCGGAGGAAGGTGTTGAGGGTCCACCTTGGCGAAGTTTGTGACATATAGATCAAGATAACCATCGCCGTCATAGTCGCCAAAGGCTGCCCCCATGCTCCATTTGGGAAAAGGCCAATGAGGATCGGAGACGCCGGCGGCCTCACCCACTTCGGTGAACGTGCCGTCGCCATTGTTGCGATAGAGCTTGTTCGGTCCGAAGCTGGTTGCGTAGATGTCGAGGTACCCATCGTTGTTGTAGTCGCCAACAGCACATCCGCTGTGCCAGCCGCTGTCGCCCAGATGAGCTTCGAAGGTTACGTCGGTGAAGGTTCCGTTGCCATTGTTCCTGAAAAGGTAATCGTGGGGATGCTGGTGAGCCGCCTCCAACTTCCGCGAAGTGCCGTTTACCAGAAAAATGTCTTGAAAACCGTCGTTGTTGTAGTCAAGGAAACAAGCCCCCTGGCCATTGATATCAATCAAATACTCGCTCAGTTTGTCCCCGTTGATGATCTTGCGCGCCAATCCAGCTTGGCGAGTGATATCGGTAAAGGCGGGGAGATGAGGGGAGTGATCGACTCCCAGCGGGGTCGGGTTGACCTGGCCCGATGCACCGCTTGTCAAGACAGCAGCGGCGACGAGAAGGCAGGCCCGGCCCATCCTGTTTTGCCCCTTGAGGATTTGATCCCTAGGGAAAATACTGATTTGCATCGGCGCGGCCCTTGGATCGGCGGATTGTACAGTCAGGGGCAGGTCCGGGGAAACGACATTTTCTTGGGTCAGTCCTTACGGCGCTGCAGTTTCTGTTCTCAGCGACTTCACACGGGACGGCTTCAAAGAACTCAGTGCGGAGTCAGGATGCGCAGGCGCATGCCTGACCTATTTTCCTCCTCGGCATTAATTTGGTGAACGATTCCAAACTCCTTGTTCGCATCCTCTTGCCTGCCAGTGCGACCCATCAGGATGCCGAGTTGATAGTGGGCCTTGACCGAATTCGGGTTTAGTTGAACCGCCTTCTGGAGCGCCTGCTCCGCCTCCGCGTACTTCCGTTGTTTCAAAAGTAGTCCGCCCAAAGCTTCGTACGCCGGACCATAGTCAGGATCACGGCCAAGCACGTCTCGCAGGGTAGCGATGGCTTCATCGTTTTCGCCCTTTCCTTCGGCGATCAGGCCCAGGTAATAGTAGGCAGCGATTTGATTGGGCTGAAGATCGATGCTCTTGCGGAGGTATTTCGCTGCCTCACCGAGTTTTACTTCAAGAAAGAGGAGAGAACCCATCGCATAGTTCAGGGTGGAATCATTCGGATGCTTGCTTAACAACGCCTGGAAAAGTTTGCCGGCTGCTTCATATTGCTTCTTGGCAACGTTAGCCGACCCCAACACGTACGCATACGAATCGTTGTCGGGTCGAAGGTGTGCCGCCGTTTGAAGCGCGGAGATCGCGTCGTCGGGCAGGTCCAACTGGAGACAAGTTTTTCCGAACTCGAAAAGCACCTCGGGATTGTCCGGTCGCTCTTGCTTTGCTTTGATCAAGTAGGCCAGAGCCTTTTCTGGATCGTTTTGCTGTTCGGCTATTTTGGCCATTTGCAGCAAGCAGTGTACGCAACCTGGGCTCAGGCTCAGCGCAGCTTCATAACTTCCAAAGGCTCGGCTCGCATCGCCATTCGAGAAATACAAATTGCCGAGTGCTAAAGCCATGTCATAGGAAACCTGGCCGTTACTCTTCGCCTTCTCGAGAACGTCGAGGGCTTGTTGAGTCAAACCAGATTTTGCAAGTAGCGACGAAAACGCCGTGCTGGAGGCCGCGGAAGCCTGTGGCAAGCCTTGCCAGTCGTGGACGAGTGAAAGGAGGGGATCTTTCTCTTCGAGGCCAGCGTAGTCGGTGGCGAGCAACAGAATGCCATCAGGGGAACGGCGGAGATCGGTGAGAACAGGTTCGGCTATTTTTAAAGAAGCGCCGAAGTTGCTGCTGCCAGTTTCGAGTTGTGCCAGAGCAAAACGAGCTTTGCGATTGTCCGGTTCGACCGCAAGCACCTTGTTGAATACTTGCCGCGCAAGAGCCTTTTTTCCGGTGAGGACGTAGACTTCGCCTACGGTGACCCGGGCATCCACCAAACCGGGATTAAGCCGCAGAGCTATATTCAGAAACTCGGTGGCTTCGGTATAGCGTTTCTGACGAACTCGAATGGCTCCCAATGTTGCTGTGGCCACGGGCCGGGTGGAAGGGTCGCGAAGGGCCAATTTCGCTTCCGTTTCCGCTCCAGCCAGATCACCTGCGTTCATCAATTCCGCTGCTTGTTGAAGGTGATCCAAATCGGTCGGAGCCGAACTGGAAAGACGGGCGGGCAAGAAAAGGAGGCAGATCAAGACAGCAAAGTGCTGACCGACTTTTCGACCGCCGCCGATGCGGCAATTCGAGTGTAGGCGTGATTCGCTCGTAAGGATTCGACACTCCAAGTACTCGTAATAAGGAAGCCCATCGCCGGGACAATCGGGGAGATCTGCTGCTTTTCTGTCCAATTAGAGGTTCGATCAGGGGCCACATTTCTGCTGAGGCACGCGTTTTTGTGGCCCGATCCGGTCGAAACATCTCTATGCTAACATAGCGAAACGATGCTCAACGCGCGGGAAAGGCCGCTAGTTCCGCGAGTGTAAACGTTTCCATTTTGACTGTTAAGTCCAGTCACTTTTCAAGAGAACCTCAAGCGAAGACGAGCGTCGCTCGGATACGGAATCTGATTGTGGTGCAAGGGGCCTGGATTCTCGGGGAGGGGCAAGAGCAGGGTTCTGATTCGCTCCGCGCACGTTCGGTCAGCAAACGGCTGAGCATCCGAAATCTCATATTAGTCGTTTCGATGTGTGCAGCGCTGGGGACGGCGACTGAGCAGCACGCAATTGCCCAAGCCGGGAATGCGGTCTCGTCGCCAATTGGTATTCCGGTCACCTTCACCGACATTGCAAAAGCAGCTGGCCTGACGTTCAAGCAGGACTCCACTGCCACCGACCAGAAGTACTATTTAGAGACCATGGGCACCGGTGTCGCCTGGCTCGACTATGACCAGGACGGGCTGATGGACATCTTCTTCGTCCAGTCCGCCGCAACCGATATTTACAAGCCACCGCATCCCTTGCGCTGCGCGCTCTATCACAACAACGGTGATGGGACTTTCACCGATGTCACCGAAAAGGCCGGGGTGGGAGGCGAAGGCCACTACGGCCAGGGGGTTGCCGTCGGCGACTTCGACAACAATGGCTATCCCGATCTGTACGTGACCGGCTACGGCAGCGCGATCCTTTACCACAATAATGGCAACGGGACCTTCACCGATGTTACTGCCAGGGCAGGTGTAGCAGACCTGGGAGGATGGTCGACCAGTGCTGGCTGGTTTGATTACGATAAGGACGGGTGGCTTGATCTGGTAGTTACAAACTACATTGAGTGGACGCCGAAAACCAACATCTGGTGCGGCGAACACCGGCCCGGCTATCGTTCCTACTGTCATCCCGGAAACTACCGGGGACAAAAGACGAAGCTATACCACAACAATCACGACGGAACCTTCAGCGATGTGAGCGATGCGTCCGGCGTCGGTAAACCCGAATCGAAAGGCATGGGCGTGGTGCTCGCCGACTTCAATAACGACGGCTGGCCTGATATCGCAATTGCCAATGACACGTGGCCGAATTTCTTGTTCATTAACAAGCATGACGGTACATTCGAAGATGTTTCTCTCTATTCCGGGATCGCAGCCAGCGAGGACGGGCGGTATGAAGCCGGCATGGGTATCGATGCTGCCGATGTTGACGGCGACGGCTGGCAGGACATTTACGTCACCCACCTTGATTTTGAGCTAAACCGTCTTTACCGCAACAGCCGGGACGGTACTTTCATCGATGACACGTATCGCTCCGGCATCGGCAACAAGGCAATCCATCTCAGCGGCGTGTCGATGAAGTTTCTCGATTACGACAATGACGGATGGCCCGACATCTTGCAGCTCAACGGCGCCATGCTCGACAATATTCAGCTCTATCACAGCGAGGTTTTTTACAAAGAGCCGCTGCTGATGTTCCGGAATTTAGGGAAGGGTCAGTTCGAGAAAGTGTCAGATTCACTGGGTCCAGACTTCATGCGTCCTGTCGCCGGCCGGGGGCTGGCAACCGCCGACTTCGACAATGACGGAGACATTGACATTGTGACGAATAATAGCGGGGACTATCCTTCGCTGCTACGCAACGACGGCGGGAATGCCAATCACTGGCTGACGATCCTGTTGATTGGAACGAAATCGAATCGTGACGGAATCGGCGCTTCTCTGAAACTGAGTTCTGAAGGCGTGGCCCACGTAGAACAGGCGAAGGGCGCAATGGGCTACATGTCGGCTAGCGATCCTCGCATCCATTTTGGGCTGGGGAAGAGCACGAAAATCGAGTCTCTCGAAATCATTTGGCCAAGCGGCCGTGTAGACCGCCTGAGCAGTGTTCCGATCGATCAGATCATCGCGATACAGGAGGGAATCGGTATTGTGCCTCGTAAGTTCCCGAAAATTGTGAGTGCGAAGTGACAAACCCACGGGTGCAGAGAAATCTCAACTATGAATTTTAACCGGCGGTATTTCCTTAGTTCTTCCCTCCTTGTTTTCGGCAGCACGCTCATGGACGCGCTTACGACTCCGCTGTGGAGGTGGAAGCAAAGCCTGGCTTTGCAGTCGACGTCCGCGCCGGCTGCAACCTCTGCGGTGCAGTTCGTGGATGTCGCGCGCGAAGCCGGCCTGAACGTACCGAACGTATGGGGAGGGGTCGATCGCAAGCGCTACATCATTGAGGCGAAGGGAAGCGGGCTGGCGTTCTTTGACTATGACAACGACGGCTGGCTGGACATTTATTTAACCAACGGCTCGCGCCTGGGCGAGAAGTGGCTGCCGGGGAAAGAGCCTACTTCGCAACTCTTCAAGAATAATCGCGACGGGACCTTTACTAACGTTACAGAGAAATCCGGCCTGGCTCGCACTGGGTGGCAAACCGGAGTGTGTGTCGGCGACTATGACAATGATGGCTGGGACGACCTGTTTTGCTGTTTCTGGGGACACAACATCCTGTTCCACAACAACGGCGATGGCACATTTACCGACGTGACTCGCAAAGCTGGACTGTACAACGAACTGGTTCACTGGGGTGCTGGCTGTACTTTTCTCGACTATGACCGCGACGGGAACCTCGATCTTTTTGTGTGCAATTACATCAAGCTCGATCTCGATCAGAATCCCCCGGCCACCGATTCCGCGGCATGCCAATGGAAGGGGATCCCGGTAATGTGCGGCCCGCGCGGCCTTCCAGGCGATACGAACCTTCTCTATCACAACAACGGGGACGGGACTTTCGCGGATGTTTCCGAAAAATCGGGCATCCTCAATCCCGGCCCTCGCTATTCCATCACCGCGGTGTCCTATGACTTCGACAACGACGGATGGCCCGACATCTACGTCGCCGTCGACTCTCAGCCCAGCATCCTCTTCCACAACAATCACGACGGCACATTCACCGATGTCGCCGTCGTCGCGGGCTGCGCCTACAGCGAGTCCGGCCACGAACAGGCAGGGATGGGAGTTGCCGTCGCCGACTATGACTGTGACGGAGCGCTTGATATTTTCAAGACGAACTTCACCGACGACACCTGCAACCTCTACCGCAACAATGGTGATGGGACTTTCACTGACGTGACCTTCCCGTCAGGAATCGCAGTCAACAGCCGCTACGTCGGATGGGGTTGCGGCTTCCTCGACTACGACAATGACGGCTGGGCGGATCTGATGCAGATCAACGGCCACGTCTATCCGGAAATTACCGGCCACGATGTCGGCCAGACCTACAAAAATCCGCGCATTGTGTACCGCAATATGGGCAACGGCCAATTCAAAGACGTTTCGACGGTCATGGGCCCGGGAATCAGCGAGCATTTCTCGAGCCGGGGCGCGGCCTTCGGGGACTACGACAACGACGGCGATGTTGATGTGCTGGTTTTGAACATGAACGACCTGCCTTCGCTGCTGCGCAACGATGGTGGTAACAAACAGAATTGGATCAAAATCAAGTTGGTTGGGACCAAGTGCAATCGCACCGCGATCGGCGCGCGCGTGCGCGTTGCAACTGGCGATCATGTTCAGATGGGCGAGGTCCACAGCGGATCCAGCGTGATGTCTCAGGGCGACCTGAGATTGCACTTCGGGCTCGGGAAATCTCAGATGGTGGATTTCGTCGAGGTGAAGTGGCCGACGACGGGAAAGCTTGAACGATTCACGCAAGTGAAAGCCAACCAGATAATTACGATCCGGGAAGGCAGCGGAATTGTGCCGGCACCGGCGAAATAGCCGGCTAATTGGTCGGCTCTTCGGGGTATGAGGGGAATGAGTGCCGGTTCTCAATAGCTCCGTGTGCCTCCTCCCCCTCCATCTCTTCTTTCTCTCCATCCGCACAACTCCCCGCACTGGGCAAGATCGCTTATTCGTCCGATCAAGGTTCAGAGTTACCTCGATAAACCCCAATCACAGTGAATCGGGCTGGGCTTTTTTTGGTTTCGGCGGAGTGATGCTGATGCTTGTCCTGATCAGCATCAGCGTTTTGCCCGCACTGCGAATCACTCGCGACAGTTTGGCAGAGCACATGACGACGCGAACGAGGTCCTCTTCTTTAGTGGGACCGCGTGCGCGTAGATGGTCGAGCATATTGCTGGCCGGACAAGTGAGTTTTTCACTTTTATCTTTGGGGACAGCCGCCCTATTTGCGCAGACGCTGCTGAATCTGAGTCATGCGAATTTGGGAATGGACCGCAATCATGTGATCACGGTCCATCTAGATTTTTCGAATTGGAGCTACTCGGAGGGCGAGCTACCCGGGTTGTATGTGCGCCTACTTGAGCGGCTGAAGGAAATTCACGGCGTGCAAGGTGCAGCGCTGCAGATGTGTGCGATTCCGGGGTGCATGTGGAATACCGCTCTTCATGTTGCCGGTAGACCGGACGTTCCGGAGAGGCAAATGCATGGCGAGGAAAACAGGGTAGGCGCCACTTATTTTCACACGATGGGCATTCCACTATTGGAAGGGCGAGAATTTGGCGCAATGGACACGACGGAGTCACAACGCGTTGTGATTTTGAGTCGCGCATTTGCTCAGCAGCTTTTTGGCAACGACAGTCCGATTGGACGTCGCATTGGGTATGGGCCGGCGCCCCACGATGCAGACTATGTTGTTGTAGGAGAAGTAGGCGACGCGCGCGTGGATGATTTGCGTTCAACGCCACCGCCGGTGGCGTATTTTTCGATTGAGCAACGGCCTGCGTTCGTGGGAACGATTATGGTTCGAGGCGATGGTGAAAATAGCGGGCTCTTTAGCGAAATTCGCCAAAGTTTACTGAACATCGAGCCTGATTTGCCAGTCACCGCGATCCTCGCGTTGAACGCGGAGTATGAGGAGGGATTGTCGCGAGAAATGCTGCTGGCTCGGTTGACTGGGGTTTTTGGTTTCTTGTCTTTGGGGCTGGCTGCCCTTGGAATTTATGGGTTGCTGTCGTTTATGGTGACGCGGCGGACGGCAGAGATCGGTATTCGTGTTGCGGTGGGAGCCACGCCAGCTGATTTGTACCGATTGGTGCTGCGGCAGACGTTGCAGATATTGGTGGCGGGCATCTTGCCTGGGCTGCTGTTGACGCAGGCGATGAGTTTTGTGGCGCGAAACTTGTTGTACGGTACAAGTGCCATGAGTTTTGGCCCTGTGCTGATTGCGACGGGAGTATTGATTGCCGTGGGAATTGCGGCGTCCCTGCTTCCGGCGGTTCGAGCGACACGAATTGACCCAATTCATGCTCTACGCGCCGACTGAGATACAGATAGAAAGATGCGACGAAAGTGGAGATCGTTAGGCAGCTGTTTGGCCCTGACTTAATCTATGCCGCGGTCCGAACCATTTCCAGGCTGAACGGAATGAGTAGCAAATTCGGATGGTTGCAGGCCCGTGATTAATCCTCTCGCCCCGACCACTACATTTCAAATCGCGCACACAAGACGTCCCCTTCCTTGCGATGTTTTTGCGCGGATGCGGGGATTATTGTTTTAGACTCTACCGTGCCTCGCCCGAAAGACTAAGGAGACCGGATATGAGAACCGCAGTCATCCCCGTATTTCTTGGCCTTTCCGCCCTCATGCTTGCGGGATGCGGAACGCCGGCAAAAAACACAAGCCTAAATAGCAACGTCGACAATAGCAAGACGACCGCGGCGGCGCCGACTGGTGACGCACTGCTCGCACTCGACAAGCAGGCTAATGAAGCCTATATCAAGAGTGATTCGAAGTTTTTCGAGCGAATGCTTAGCGACAAGTTCGTTATGCGCAAAGGCGGCCAGCAAATGGACAAGGCGGCGGTTATCAGGATGATTGCCGGCAATAAGTGCGATGTCAAAGACTGGAAGCTTGAAGACCCGCAGATGGGCAAGATCGATGCGGACACCTACGTGCTTAGCTATAAAGGAACGTTTGACGGAAGCTGCACCGCCCCGGACGGGAAGTCGATGAAGGTCCCAAGCCCGATCCGTGCTGCGACTGTTTGGGCTCGAACCGGCGACACGTGGCGCGCGGCGTTCCACGGCGAAAATCTGATTTTCGATCCTAAGAACCCGCCGCCCGCAAAGGCGGGGGGCAACAAGGAGAAGCCGACGAAGGACAATGCCCCGACAAAGCCAGCCGCCGACCCAGACACCGCCGCTATGATGGCGATTGAAAAGAGCGTCTGGGAAGCCTGGAAAGCAAAGGACGCCGCGAAGCTCGAAGACCTGACGACAAAAGACCTTTCGTTCCAAAACATATTCGGCACATATTTTGCCAACAAGGCGGACACGATAAGAGACTGGACCTCGGCAAGATGCGACATCAAAAGCGTCAGCGTAACCGACGGTGTAGGCACATTGCTCTCGCCGACCGTTGGCATCCTCAGCCGTAAGGGAACCGCCGAGGGAACGTGCGACGGTCAAAAGCTCACGTCGGTGCCGGTGTATGGCACGTCGGTTTATGTAAAAGATGGGGACTCGTGGAAACTGGCGTTCAGCCTGAATCGCCTTGATTAGATAACGCAAGAGGGAGCGGAGCGACCGTACCGTCAGCGGTACCGTGGCAGAGTTGGTCCGTCATCTCTGGGCTGAGGATCCTAGCTCCTCATCCGTATACATACCTTGATTTCAGGCCGCGGGCTGCAGAAAAGTTCGGAAATCGTCCTCTAGGGCCGACCAATCAAGATTGAGTCTTGCCTCGAAGGACTCGCCAGCATTCCCATTTGACACTTTTGAACCCGAGTCAATCCGTCGTTGGTGTTATCGCCTGTTTAGAACAATTGCGTTTGAAGTCATCTGGTCGAGAAATCAGTAGTGTTCCCATGTAACGGACCAGTGTTCATTGGGCCGAGTCGACCGGATGATCAGGTGCCCAGCTTCTGTGAATTGAAAAGCCCGAGGAAGGTCCTTGCCGACGAGGAGGTCTCGCGTAACCGATCCTTGCACGTGATGGGTCAAGGTGTGCGCTGTTTCATCTATGTCATAGCTCCCGAACGAAGCCTCGTATCCATCCTGGACGTACTCGTTGGATAGAGCATGCGCGGACTTTGGGTACATGAGCTGCACTGACATATGGCCGTCGAGCGTGTAGATCAGGATGCCCTTCGTTTGAGAGATGTCCACGGGCTTCCCGTCCGGTCCTGGAGCTTCTATGTGAGCTAGATGCCACGCTCCGATCAACCTTTCCCTTGCAGAACCAAAATTCTCTTTGGGTGCGGAGTGCACTTGAGAGAGCCCGCAGAAGGCAACAACAACAATGGTCAGCGCTCCGTAGCGTAGAGTTTTCATTTCGATTTCCTCGTGGCAACCGGTGTGTGGAACGTTCCAATCCTGTCACCTTAGCGACCGGCCCGCTTCTGATCAAGAACCGGTGCCCCACTCATTCGGGCACTTTTGCGAATGAGTGGGTGACTGGCATCATCTGTACACCAGGAGAAAGTCGTGAAAAGAAGCGACCCGTGGGATCCCATCCTTCGAAAAACGAAGGCGGGACAACCGGCACCTGGCGCACAGCAATTCGTTTGAATCAAAAGAGTTCGACGGGTGCCGTATGTCCCGAAGCAGAAGCGAGTATGGCATCCCTTGTCACTAACGCGGCTCCGAGTTCCTCGGCGAGCACGATATAGGCCGCATCGTAGGCAGAAAAATTGTGATGGAGTTGCCAAATTCGGGGCAAGAACACGAGATGAGATATCGAGTAACACGGAGGTCCAGCATATCGCGGACGGCCTCGCCAGCACGACTCACAGAGACCACTCCTTGCGATGCAAGACGCCTCAGTACCTGGGTGACCTCAAGATTAAGGAGATGAGGCGCGTGTAGGGTTTCGTTACGCGAATATATTCTCTCCTCGATGCGCTGGCCCGCGGATGTCTGGAGAAGCCATTCAACTGCGGCAGACGCAGCGAGCACGATCATCGCGCCTCGCGCAGCTCTTCTCGCACCAGGCGAGCGGTATCGATCTGCTTTGAAACCGGCTTACGTGTGTGCAACTGCTCCCGCAGTTCTGCGGGCGTCGGCCGCTCCGCTATTTCTTTGATCTCAGACAACAGGTAGTCCGAAAGCGACATGCCGGCCATGGCAGCGCGAGCCTTCAGGACAGGGAGCGGCTGACGCTACTTATAAATGACGTCCGGCGGGGGAGGAAGGTTGCGGTGTTTCAGCCACTCCAGGTTGATGCTCTGGGCGCCCTTGTTCTTCGGCAGAGTGTCCAGATCGGGCATGAAGATTTGCAGGCCGGCTTGGGGAGTCATGCGAGTGTAGCCGTTCACCAGTTGATTCTGGTAGTTGTTGAGATCGAGATCAAACCAAGCGTCATCCGAGAGGTCCACCATGATCAGGTCCACGTGATGCATGGTGAGTTTTCCAAAGTCGATCGTCCCATCATTCAGCCGTAGGAAATTTCTCCATTGTTCGACGCGGGTCACCGCGTCTTCGGCATTTCCGTAGACCTCTTCTATGTCCGGGCTGACGACGCGGACTTTGGTCAGTTGTCCATGAATATGAGGCGGCGGAAGAAGTTTAAGGGTGTCAAAAAAGATTTCGTTGCCCGAAACTTCAATTCCCGGGATGCCCTTCGGCTGCATGAGGTCCGAGAGACTGACGTTCAACCCGCCCAGTAGTCCCTTCAGCGGAATTTTCAGAACGTTGAGTTTTGTGATGTGCAGTTGAATTCGGTTGTCAGACGTTGCGGTCACGCTGCCCAGCAATTCCACCGGCAGGGGAACGAGTTTGTGCAGAGTCCCCTTGAGCTTGATCTGGTCGCCGTCGGCAAGAAGGGTAATGTTTTTTAAGGGCGAGTTCGCCACGCCACCAGCATTGAGGAAGTTCCCGATATCTCCGATGTTGGCGCGGACCACGCCGGTTTTGATTTCAAGTAAAAAGGATTCGGGATCATCGAATGTTGGAGTGACGTCGCGGCGAGTGCGCACCATATTCCCGCGCAGCCAGCGAACGTAGATGCGAAAGTCCGGTCCTCTTCGCAACATCAGGTTATGCGCATATACCGTGGTCGGCACGGACTCAAGCGTGACCGGGGTTGTAACTGCGAGGGATGCTGCACCCACGGAAGCTGCCGAGGGTGCGGGAGCGCTGGCTGGGGTTGATGATCTCAGGTGCCACAACACCCACACTAATATGCAGGTTGGAACGGCTATGAGAACGATGAGGCGAGCACGCATACAGATCCATTCTATGGGAACCGTGATCTCGACGGTCCGGCCTCGCAGGAAATTTGCGCAACCGGCTTGGTCGCGCAGGTCACAAGAATCGACGGAAATCCACTCAGTTAAGATGAGAATCCACGACCACGGGTTGATCCGGGACTTACGTGGAACTGGAAAGGGAAAAACCTGTAACCTCATCTCCCTCACGCCGTAAGCGTATATAGAAGGGGGCGAGATGCCAGTTCTGGAACAGCCATCTGACGTGCTGCGGCAGTTCTGTCACGGCAACCTCGACGCCTTCGAGGCGCTGTTCCGCTCTCATCAGGGTGAGGTTTACGGTTGGATTGTTCGCATTGTCCGCGATCCATCTGCCGCCGAAGACCTCACGGTGGAAACCTTCTGGCGTATCCATCGCGCGCACGCCCGCTTCGACCCCACGCGTAGCTTCGGGGCGTGGGCGCGGCGCATCGCCACCAACGCTGCGCTCGATCACCTGAAGACAACGCGCTGGGAAACCGATCTTCCTGACGATTTGCCGTCGCGGCCATTGCCGGACCCCGGCATTTCTGAGGAACTTCGGCAGAAAATGGCGCATGCGTTCCGCCGGCTTCCGCCTCAACTCCGGATCGCCGCCACGCTGGCGTTAATCGAAGAACGGCCTTACCAGGAAATCGCCGATGCATTGGGCGTCTCGATCGGGGCAATAAAGGTACGTGTCTTCCGGGCCCGCCGTCTTCTCCGAAAAGAACTGAAGCGACAAGGGATCGAACCATGAATGAACACGATCAGGAACGAATCGACCAATTGCTCAAGACGAGTCTGCCGCCGATGGGAGGCGGGGAACCGCGGCGGGACCTCTGGCCGGCGATGCTGACGCGCCTTGAAGCGCGTCCGGCGGCGATTCCCTGGTTTGATTGGGCCCTGCTGGCGGCTGCGGCTACGTGCCTCGCAATTTTTCCGGGAGCGATTCCGGTTCTGCTTTATCACCTGTAAATGGAGGACAACATGAACACTCACCCTTATCTTCGCGCTTACATGGCCGGCATTGTCGCGCCCAGCCTGGGTCTACTGGTCGCGCTGACTGTCTTCATCGTGACCCGGCTCGTGCTCCACATTCCCATTCCCATCGAGCGCGTCATCGTTTTTCCCATGGCGCTGGTGCCCAATGCATTCGGTCTCTGGAACATCTTCTACCTGTGGACGCGCCCACATCGCCATCTACCCATCGGTTTTCACGGGGCGCTGCTGCCGGTGATTATGGCAACGCTGGGAGCAGTCGCCGCCGTCTGGGGCGGGTTTCTGACCGTGGATGCGCATGGCGTCACCTGGTTCCAGGCCATCAGCGTTCCATACTCTCTCATCGCCCCGTGGTTCCTCGCCGGAGTTGCTGTCTATTACCTGGTGTGGAAGTACGTAGTGGGATTCCTAAACCAATTTTTAGGAATCGCATGAATGTTGCGTTCAGACTCAGGGGTGCCCCGTCCAAGCTCCGCTTGGGCGGGGACTTTCACCCATCTTCAGCGAACCAATTTCCGGGGACCCACTACTTATTCGCGTAAGCCCGCTTCAAACCGGCGATGTCAATCTTCTTCATCTTGAGCATCGCGTTCATGACCCTCTCGGCCTTCTTCCGGTCTTCGTCAGCCAACAGCTTGATTAAAATCTTCGGAACGATTTGCCACGATAGCCCAAACTTGTCCTTGAGCCAGCCGCACTGCACTTCTTGACCGCCATCCGCACTGAGCTTTTTCCAGTAGGTATCGACTTCCTTTTGCGTTTCACAGTTCACCACAAACGATATCGCCTCGGTAAATTTGAAGATCGGGCCGCCATTCAACGCCACGAATTCCTGCCCCTCGATCCGGAACGTCCCGGTCATGAAGGTTCCGGCGGGAACCGGCGCACCCTCTGAATAGCGGGTGACTTTTCCGATCTTTGAATGTTTGAAAACCGAGGTATAAAACTTCATGGCCTCTTCGGCGTTGTTGTCGAACCACAAGAAAGGGGTGATTTTCTGCATGAAGCTGCTCCTTATATTGGCTTGGATGATGAAATGATGTCGTCCTGTTTCCCCATTGTAGGGAAAGCGTGCGATGTTCTTGGTCTCGGATCAATCCCCGCCCAAGCCGAGCTTGGACGGAGCACCCTGGAGGTTCAACTCCTGTTCCCAGGTTGCTCGACAGGCGTGGCATACTAGCCGGGCTGGAAATCCTGACTTGCCGGAATTGCCTCATGCTGAAACGTACTCTCATCGCGTTACTTCTCCTGTTGAGCAGCGTCCTGTGTGCTCAGACGGCGAACCCGGCCGCGCAGCCGGAGCCGTCGCAGCCCCTCATCGTCCTGATTGGGCCGCCGCTCAGCGGGAAAACCACATTGGTCGACTCGATCACGCGCACCTATAATGTTCCGAACATCTCTGTCGAAGACCTCATAAAGGACCATGCCGCCGAACTCGAGCACCTGCGCGCGCAAGGTATGTCCATGGCCGAGATGCGTTATGACCCAGCCATCAGCCGCTATCTGCGCGAGCGCCTGAAGACTTTCGACCTCAGTCATGGCATTGCACTTGACGGATATCCCGCGACGCTGGTGCAAGCCGAGGATCTTTCCAAAATGGTACCCGACCTGCACCTCACACCGATCGCGTTCCAATTGCTACTACCCGACGTCGTCATCCGCGAGCGCTCTCGAAAGACCGGGCGGCAGAGCGATAGCTCCCAGATTTTGGAGCAGCGCATCAAGGACTATCACCGCGAAATGGACGCGATTTCCTTCTACTTCCCCAAAGCCAACATCGTGGCCGTGGATGCCAACAAACCCGAGCCCGAGGTATGGAAGGCGATCCAGGCGGCGCTCGAAGGGGCGGGGATCAAGCCGGTCGGAAAGTAAGGCAGACCGGCCCGGGAGGGCAAGGTAGAAACAGAGTATTGCCATATTTTGGCGGCGAAAGGGGTGCACGATGCGATCCACTGGCTGGTTGCTGGTTGTGCTCTGTGCCATATGTTTACCGGTGTCGGCGCAAGATGAGTCTGATCGTGCTACACAGTCGAAAATCGTCGCCCTGGAAAAAGCATGGAACCAGGCCTACAAACTTGCGGATCGCAAAGCACTCGACGAACTTCTCGACGATCAACTGGTCCTGGTCAACGACGACGGGACCATCCAGGGCAAGAGTGAGTTCCTGGCCAGCATCAAGAAGTCGAACTCCCAGGAGCAACAGGTCACGCCGGAATCGATAACCGTCCACGTCTTCGGAAACGCCGCCGCCGCCACAGGAGTGTTTAGGGCGAAGGGTGTGGAGGCGGGCAAACCCTACATTAAGAGAGAGCGATTTCTTGATACCTGGATATACAGAGACGGAGAGTGGCGCTGTGCCACCGCTGCTGCAATAACTGTTCTGCACTGACCACCCGCCGTGATAGTCACCTCAGGTCCGGGGAGCAGGCTCGGGCGCGATCCAGCAGCAATTCACGCTCGCGGACGTTACGGGTGAGCGCTGCCGCGCGCTCGAACTCCACACGCGCTTCCTGCAGGCGGCCGAGCTTTTTAAGGAAGTCCGCGCGCACGCTCGGCAGCAGGTGGTAGTTCGCGAGTGAGGGTTCAGAGGTCAGCGCATCGACCAGCTCCAGGCCTGCCGCCGGACCGGAGGCCATCGCGACCGCCACTGCCCGATTCAACTCCACCACCGGTGACGGAGCGATTTGGGCGAGTTCGGCATACAGCTGCACGATGCGCGTCCAGTTGGTTTCCTCCGGAGTACGCGCTCGCGCGTGGCAGGCAGCGATCTCGGCTTGCAGAACGTAAGGGCCCCGCGCGCCGCCGAGCTTCGCGGCCCGCAACTTCTCTGAACGATCGAGCGCGGCGAAACCGCGACGGATGAGCAGTTGGTCCCAGTGCGCCCGGTTTTGATCGAACAGCAGGACTGGCTCTCCCGATGGTCCCACGCGCGCCTTGGAGCGCGACGCCTGGATTTCCATGAGCGCGACCAGGCCGTGCACTTCGGGCTCGCTCGGAGCCAGTTCGGCCAGGATGCGCCCCAGCCGCAACGCGTCTTCACAAAGGGCAGGCCGCAACCAGTCATCTCCGGCAGTCGCCGCGTATCCTTCGTTGAAGACCAGGTAGATGACAGCCAATACCGATGACAGACGCGCCGCCATCTCGGCCCCGCGCGGGACCTCAAATGGAACTCGCGCGTCGGAGAGGGTGCGTTTGGCGCGGACGATGCGTTGCGCCACAGTCGGTTCCGGGACCAGGAAGGCCCGCGCGATCTCGTCGGTGGTCAGACCTCCGAGCAGGCGCAGGGTGAGCGCAATCCGCGCTTCGGTAGAGAGCACGGGATGACAGGAGATGAACACCAGGCGCAGCAGGTCGTCGCCGACGTCATCGTCGAGAGCCGCTTCGATGTCGTTCATTTGGGCCTTGCCCGAGCTCATTTGGCGGGCATCGAGGTCTCGCCCGAGCTCCTCATGCTTGCGCTCGAGTCGCTGATTGCGGCGGAAGTGATCGATGGCCCGATGTTTGGCGGCGGCCATCAACCAGGCCCCCGGGTTGTCGGGAACACCCGACTCCGGCCACTGCTCGAGTGCGGCGACAAGAGCATCCTGTGCCAGATCCTCGGCCACACCGACATCGCGCACGATCCGCGTGAGGCCGGCGATAAGCCTTGGCGACTCGATCCTCCAGACTGCGTCAATCGCACGATGGATGTCGGTGACAGGCACTGCCACCGATCACATCATCTTTAGGCCTGTCAGCGCAACCCAGCACGATTTAAAGGCCAGGTGTAGGTGAACGGTGCCCCACCCTCCTACGCCCAGTTTGGGAAGAGGGTGGGTACCGGTGATCATCTCTAGCCCAGACGAGTCAAAGGCCCCACCCTTTTTTTATAGAGCGCGAAAAGAAGATGGGGCACCCCGTTGCTAAGCCTTGGAAGCGCAGTCGGCGAAGTCTTCCGGCCCAAACATCTGGCGGACCTCGGTCTCACCCTCCCACCCTGGCCAGTGCTTCTTGTGAAGCTCCATAAAGGCGACTGCCGACTTCACCGCCTCCTCCTTCGATTTCAACTCAAACTGCGCATAGCCACCGACCACCTCCTTGGCCTCGGTGAAGGGTCCATCGGTCACGTTCACCTGCCCGCCGGAAAGCCGAACGCGGGCGCCCAGCGCAGTGGGTCCGAGCCCGCCGCTACCCAGCATGGTGCCGGCTTTCGCGGCCTCTTCGGCAGCTTTCGCAATGGCATCCATGAGCTGCTTGGGCGGAGGGCCCTGCTTCTCGGCGTGCTTGACGATCATCATGAATCGCATGGTTAGATCTCCTTATGAGTGTTGGTTGGGACCCGAGTTCCGGACTCTATCGACCCGGCTGAACCTGGGCTCTATCTACGCGTCGAATGAGGGGCAGCGAAATCGACATCCATTATCCCCATCCTGGAAATATTTATTCTGAAAATATTTGCCAGGCGCCGGCAATTCCTTAACTCTATCCGCGAGCGCATCGCGCAACAAGATGGTTCCCACAATGACCAGAAGCAGCGGCCATAATGATGCCAATACCTGAAGCAGGCTGTCCCCAAAGCCCTGATGATCGAGAGCGTAGGCCCGCGCAGCGTGCGAGGCTGCCAGGGCGACGGAGGGTAGCACGCCCAGCGCTTCTCCCGGGGGCATGCCGAACAGATGCCTCAGTTGGTCTGCATCGCCAGCCAGGTTCCCGGAGAGAACATGGAGCCCAAGCCCGACAAGGAGCCCTCCTGTGATTGCTCTGACGTTTTCCGAGGTGTTGTGCTGTCTCGTCATCTCCGCCTCCCGAACTGCTCTTTCCTTGGTTCTACTTGTATGTCGAACGAGAGTCAGCGAAATCGACAAGGTGCCGAAGATTTCCTGGAATCATTGGATAAGGAGCCTGCTCATATTCAGCCGTATGCGCCGGAGGCAACTGGATGACCTCAGTGACCAGAGATTTTGTGGATCTTAATAGATGTATATACATCTATTCGAGGTATGGAACACCAACCCATGCCGAAACTGCCGTGCCTGTGCGGCAACTTCCGCCAGACTTCTCGCGCCCTGACCCAACTCTATGAGAACGCGTTGCGCCCGGTGGGTCTACGGGCCACCCAGTTCACCATTCTGCAGGCGCTCACCCTCGCTGGAGAAGTGACGCAGAGCCAACTCGGCGAAATGCTCGTGATGGACAGTACGACACTTAGTCGAACTATCAGAATCATGGCCAGAGAGGGATGGGTCGCAGAACGTCGTGGTAATGACCGGCGGGAACGCTGGCTGCGTTTGGCCAAAGGCGGGGAAGCTCAATTCAAACGTGCTTTGCCGGCCTGGGAGAAAGTTCAATCGCGCTTGCGCCGTCAGTTGGGAGAGCTGGGCTGGAAAAGCCTTTTGGAAATCACACATCAGGTCACAGACTTGGTGAAAACTCAGGGAGATTCGCTATGAAAAACCTCACTATGAAAAGCTATGGAAAGCTCACCACCGGCCTGGTTGCCGGCTGGTTCGTGTTTGCCTTGTCGGCTTCGGCCCTGTTCTGGTTCAAGAATGACGCGAATCGTATCGGTATTGCAGTTGCAATCGCTGCCGTGGCGCCGATTCTGATATTCGCGGCGTGGTTTGCTGCCTCGGAGAAATTCAGGCGGTTCGCACTGTCCTTGGACCCGCAAATTCTGACATTGGCCCAAACCTGGAGAATTATCGGATTCACCTTCGTCCTCTTACAGGCTCGCGGAGTTCTCCCGGCCATATTTGCGTTGCCCGCGGGATACGGCGATATGACTATCGGAGCGACGGCTACACTCGTCGCCTGGAAACTGGCCAATCCTAGTCGCCGCTACAGCTTCATCATTTGGCAGTTGCTGGGAATCGCAGACCTGGTTACGGCCGTTAGCCTCGGCACGACGGCTCGCCTGCTTAGTCCGCACAGTCCGTCGATGGTCGCTATGACCGTGTTGCCGTTAAGCCTGGTCCCGACGTTTCTTGTGCCGCTGTTCTTGACCTTTCATCTGATCTGTATCGCCCAGGCCAGGGCTTGGAAAGTCGGTTCCAGCGACACGGTCGCAAGCGTCAAAGGCGTGCAGTACTACGCAATCTGAGGGCACGCGAACCGCAGAACGCACGGGCAGGAAAGGAGGCGGCTTCGGTTAATCGAGGAAACGAATCGTCTGTCTTAAAAAAAAGAAGACCACTGTGAGCGTAATTCGCCAGCCGACAAGCCTCAACTTTGTCTGCTGGACTTCAAGCCAATCTTGTTTCTTTGCAATCACGACATCTACCTTCGGCGCGAGGCGCGAAGCTCCTCCCGCCACCGAGTATTTCCCCTCTTTTAAACCTTGACGGTGCTGGTGTCTGTCCGCTAGCGCTCTAAACTCCAACAGAGTTTTCCGAGTTGTAGGTTCCATGCCCAAGGCCATGGTGGAAGGTATGAGGCTACTCGAAGCGGAGACACAGAAATGAACTGGTATCTCGCCGTCTAGACTGAGGACTACATGATCTTCGTCAATCGTGTGACGGGTGAAGTGATTGTCTGGGAAGTTGACAACGCCTAGGCCGCCGGGGGAAGACCGGCTTGCGAAACTGCCGGTTAGAACGTGGTAGTGCTGGTCGGGGCTGTCACTGAGAATCAAAGTCCCCCCTGCGGGTCTTGGTTCTCAGTGGCCCCGATTGCGAACCTGACCAACGTAATCCCTCGCACTTAGGTTCTGCAAACCCGGAAGGGCAGGTACTTCTAGACCAGACTAGACTGATAGCAACACGAAAACCAATTGCACGTCCCGACCGGACGGCTCTTGTGACTTCTGCGTCTGTCTCCGCGCCAAACACGCGAGCGGCCAGTCAGCGAAAGACAAAGATAACCAACTCGCCGAAGACTTCCTCCGCTCGTATTCGCGACGATCCGAATGAGAGCTGCCCAGCTCGCGGGTGGGAGGCTCGGCTCTGTTGCGGGAGTTGTGAGTGTAATCGCGTCCCGAGGTGCTTGCAACGTCCCCACCCTGTCGTTCCAAAGAACGGAACGACCAGGGTGGGGAACCCGTCATTTTCTTGCGGCGGATTGCTTGCGCAGGCGCGCTTCTTGCTCTCTGAGTTCGGGAGTCAGTTCGGCGCCGAAGTCATCCGCCTCGAACACCTGGCGAATCTCGATCTCGGTGCCGCCATCGAAGGGACTGCGCTTAAGCCACTCGACGGCCTCTTCCATCGACCTTACCTGCCACAGCCAGAAACCGGCGATCAGTTCCTTGCTTTCGGTGAACGGCCCGTCAATGACGGTGTGCTTCCCGCCGGAGAACCTGACGCGTTTGCCCTTCGAGGTGGGATGAAGCCCTTCCCCGGCCAGCATCACGCCGGCTTTCACCAGCTCTTCGTTGAACTTCCCCATCGCGGTCAGGATCTCCCGGCTGGGCATCACACCTGCTTCGCTGTTCTTATCGGCCTTGACGATCACCATGAATCGCATTGTCTTGTCTCCTCAGTATGATTTTATGATTTAGAGCCGCTTCCGGGCTCTACTTAGACGTCGAATCACTGGATGAGAGATCGACAGTGACAATACTTTTTTTCGAAATGTTCGGTAAGTGCCGTGGCCGCAACGGGGGTTAAGGGATCACGGCCGAGGCCGGATCCGAAGGTGGGCTTTCATGACCGGCTGCATCTACAGCCTTAACGAAGTAGCGGTAGAAGGCTCCGCTGCGCACATTGCGATCGACGTAGCTGGCAGCGGTGACGCCTGAAGCAATCGGCTTGAAAGTCCCGTCGAGCTGGCTGCGATAAATGTTATAGCCGGTTACGGTCACCCCGGGCTTGGGATCCGGCGGGTTCCACTTCAGTAGAACGGTGTGAGGCCTCCCGCTGGCCGCTACCCGGGAGAGCACCACGCCGACGATCCCGAAAAAAAGGACCGCCAGAACCGCGACCCGCAGGCGGAGTGCTCTTCTCAAGTGTCGCTATTTGACCGGTTGATTCACCAGCGAACCGGCTTCCGTGATGCTTCCTTTCACCAGGTCAGTCTGAAGTTTGAGCTTCTGATGAGGACGCAGGTCGACTACGGTCTCAAACGGCAAATAACCGGGTAGTGCCACACGGACGCTGTGCCGGCCGGGAGTGAGCAGCATGGCCCTTCCGGCTCCATCGAACTCGTCAACGTGCCCGGCGAATTGGTTGTCCACGAAGACCGCAGCCCTAGTAGGGGTGGCCGAGATTTTCAATTCCCCTGTCGCTTCGCGGGTGTTTGGGTGCTCATCTCTGACCAGCGAGACATTGATAAGGCTGGTTTTCCCAGGCTCAAGGATGACCTGCTCGACATGGTCCCTGTACCAGGCCTGGCGCACCAGCACTTCGTGTTTGCCCGGTAGCAACACGATCTTCTTGTCGCCGGTCAGTTCTTTCACAAAACCGACGTATTGTCCGTCCACCCACACGCCCGCGGTCTTCTCTGCCTTGTTGTGGGCCACGAACTTTAGTTCAGATTGGACCCGATCCTCGGCATGCACCATGCCAGCCAAAGCCATGATTGCCAACATTACCGGCAAACTTCTACGACTAAGCATCTCTACCTCCAAAAACAGAAACTATGAACCAGCCTAAGCATGATTCTATTCGCTGCCGAGGGCTAGTAGCCAGAGGGATTCCCCGAGAAGACTGTGCGAAAAAGTCCGGGAAGATCACAGGGTGCCCCTGTCAATAGAAACCGAAGGATCTGACGACTGAAGACCGACGACTGACGACTGCCTTACCGATTCAAATACTGCCGCAAGCAGCGCACACACGGCACATATCCTTCACGAATTGCCTCGGCTGCGGCTACCAGGCGAACTTCACCTTCACCCTCATGCTCATGTTTGTGCAGGTACTTGCATCCCGGGACATGAAAGGTCTTGCCGTCCGTTGCAATCTCAACCATCATCTCCGGCGGAACGCCGACGCCCGGTTCGGAATGATAGGAGCGCAATGCGGCGAGTGGCGACGAATCGAATCTGGCCAGGGCGAAACTGCCGGAAAGCAGCGCTAGCGCGGCCACCGCAACCAGCCATCCGTAGACCGTCCCGCGGGGACTGGGCATGGATTCGGCCAGCTTTCTCTGCCAGCGGGCGCTAAAACCGGTGGGCAATTCCACCAGGCGATCGTCGGCGTACAAGTGGACAATATTTTTGGTTCCATCCAGCACCGCGGTGCAGTGCTTGCATTCGCGAAAATGTGTTTCCATCGCGGCCCGCAGTTCCGGGCTGACTTCGCCATCGAGGTAATTCGAGATTTCCCGCCAGACCTGTTCGCAACTGACTACCATGGCTTGCTCCCTTTCCCGAAGGGCGCACGGCTGAACCAGCCATTCGCCAGGTCGGGCGCCAGAATGTCCCGTAGCATCAGCCTTGCCCGCAGCAAACGCGTTTTGACGCTGGCGATCGAGATGTTCAGGGCCTCCGCGGCTTCTTCGATGCTCATGTGTTCCACGTCGCGCAAGATAAATACTTCGCGATATTTCTGGGCCAGGCTGGCCAATGCTTTGGCCAGCAAGGTCCGGATTTCGCTTCTTTCCAGCGCCTCCGAAGGAATTTCCCGCCAGTCGGCGAAGTCCCGCGGAGTGTAGGTTCCTTCTTCATCACTCGATTCGACCAAGGGTTCGAACAGTTGGGCATGCTGCTTGCGTTGACGCATGCGCGCTTCGTTTACCGTGATCTGGATCAGCCAGGTGCTGAATTTCGACTCGCCGCGAAACTGCCGCAAGTTGGCAAAGGCCTTCAGAATGGCTTCCTGCGCCACGTCCTGCGCATCTGCGTCATTGCGCAACAGGGCCAGCGCGGTCACATAAACCCGGCGTTCGTAGGGCTTCACCAGCGTGGCGAACAGGGAAGATTCGCCCTCGCAGATCCGCGCAATGAGGGATGGCTCGCTCTCATGGCCGGCGTCTGCTGTGCTCTCGACAACTGTCATTCGTCGCAGCATCTGGATTTGACTTCGTAACGCTCGCTACATCGATGGCGTCATCCTGAGGGACTTCAGTCCCGAACGATCTGGCGCGCATCCAGCGAGAATCTAACCTCCAGGCCAGATCCTTCGCAAGCTCAGGATGACGCCGTACGCTCCGGATGATGCCGTACCTCGGGATGACGTCTCTCACGAGAGTGGGCGCTTCGAACTGAAATCCCGCCGCCTAGCGCTCCAGATATTCAGGTTTTTTCTTCCATCCCGTAAGCATGGACGCGAAATTATTCCAGCCATGCAGAATTACCATGATGAGGTGTCCCAGAAGGAAGAACAGAATCGCCCACATCACCGCAAAATGCCAGATGCGGGCCCAGTGAAAACCGCCCATCATCCAGGCCAGCCAGGAAAACTGCACCGGCTTCCACACCGCCAGCCCGGTCACTACGGAAAGAACGCCCAATCCTATGACCGAAGTGTACGCCAGCTTCTGCAGCGGGTTGTAAACCTCGCGGACAACTGGCTTAGGTCCGAAGAAAAAGTAGTAGTGCACCATCGGCCAGACCCCGCGAATATCTCGTGGAGTAAACAGCACCTGGCGATAATTCCGGCTGAACATCTGGTAGCCAAGGTAGAAGAGGCCGGTTGCGATATAGATCCATATGAAGGTGAGGTGCCACTGCAGGCCGCCGCCCAACCATCCGCCAAGGGCGAATGCCTGCGGCCAGTGCAGCAAATCCTTCTGTGGGATTTTCGCGCCGAAGCTGGGGAAGGCTCGAAATATCTGAAAGCCGCTCGCCACCATCACCAGCAGCGACGCCGCGTTCAGCCAGTGCGAGAACCTTACCGCCCCGGGATGTTCATAGACAGCCTTTTCCACTTCCCCGGTCTTGGGTGACTCGATTTCGATTACTGCTTCATGCATTTTGTTTTCCCGGCCGTAGTCCGGTTCAGTAACAGCCAAACCTAGAGTCCGTAGAATGACGAATAGCCCTGGTCCTCCCAATATCCGACGCGGGTCAGGACATTTGTGACGCTCAGACTGGTCAAATACTTCGCCTGCTTGTAGCCAACCTTGGTTGGAATCTGCAGGCGCAGCGGCGCACCATGTTCGCGGGTCAGCGGTTGGTCGTACATCTCATAGCACAACAGGGTTTGGGGGTGCAGAGCGGTCGTCATATCCAGCGATTCGTAATAATCGTCCGCGCATTCGACATACACGAATCGGGCCTGAGTGTCGGCGCCAACCAGTTGCAGGAAATCCGAGAGCCGCGCTCCGCCGAAGCGGCCGATCGCGTCCCAGCCTTCCACGCAAACGTGCCGGGTGTTCTGATGCACCTGGGGCAGGGCCTGAAATTGTGCCAGCTTGTATTCTCCCGGCTTCTGCACCGCCCCGTTTACAGTCAGAGTCCACTTTTCCAAATCAACTCGAGGATCGGCCACGTCGTAACCGTTGATTGGGAACTTCTCAAACGGTACAACGTCGGAGTCCGGGAAAGTGGTAGCCAGATGTCCGGACCGAAATAACCGGGCCGAGGCCCAATCGCTGAAGCCCAGCCCAGCCCTGAGCAGCGGTTCCTGTAACTGCGGGATGGCGAAGGCGCCAATGGCCAGCACCGGTGCCAGCTTGAGCAATTCGCGGCGCGTGACCTTCTTGAACTCTCGAGAATCGATCCGTGTTTCCATTTCGAATAGCGCGGGTTCGTGTAGCGCCGGCGTCCCGCCGGCTGTCCGGAGGGCGTTTCGCCCTCCGCCCATGCGACGGCGACAGTGTAGCCCCTCGTAGGATTCCCGAGTCGAACAAAAGTTACACGACAGTGCTCCTGGGCTTAGTCCTTTACGGTTTCCCCGACGAACTCAGCAAACTGCTTCACATCCTGCTCAGTCGTATCGAAAGAACACATCCAGCGCACCACCGATTGTTGTTCGTTCCACACATAGAAGAAGTACCGCTTTTGCAGCTTGGCAATCGCAGGTCGTGGGATCTTGGCGAAAACTCCGTTGGCCTCCACCCTGTAAACAACCTTTACCTGCGGAATCTTGCGGAGTTCTTTCTGCAGCAGACGCGCCATGCGATTGGCGTGCTGCGCACTCTTCAACCAGAGATCGCCGGTGAACAGGGCGTCAAATTGCGCCGAAATGAAGCGCATTTTGGATGCGAGTTGCATGCCCTGCTTGCGCAAATATAAGAAGTCGCCGCTCAGCTTCTTGTCGAAGAAAACGACAGCCTCAGCGCCCAGAGCTCCGTTCTTAGTTCCACCGAAAGAAAGTACATCCACGCCCACGTCGCGCGTAGCTTGCCGCAGGGTTTGCCCCAAACTCGCGGCAGCGTTCGCAATGCGGGCTCCGTCCATGTGCAGGAACATCCCGCGCTGGTGAGCAAAGTGGGCGAGGGCTTTTATTTCGGCAGGCTGGTACACAGTCCCTACTTCAGTGGCCTGCGTGATGGAGATAACGCGGGGCTGCACATGGTGGGGGTCATCAATGCCATGGTAGGCATGACGGACGGCGTCGACGGTAAGTTTCCCGTTGGTAACGGGGACGGGAAGCAGCTTGCAGCCGGTAAATTTCTCCGGAGCCCCGCATTCGTCGGTGTAGATGTGTGCAGCTTCGCCGCAGATCACCGCGTGATACGTGTTAGTCAGAGCTTTCAGGCTGAGGCAATTAGCTGCAGTGCCGTTGAAGACGAAAAAGACTTCAATATCCGCGCCGAAACGCTGCTTGAATTTCTGCACCACAGAGGCCGTGTAAGTATCATCTCCGTAGCCGATCGCGTGGCCCCGGTTCGCTTCGCCCACGGCTTTCAAAACTTCAGGATGAACTCCGGCATTGTTGTCGCTGGCAAAACTGCGGGCAGGTTTCATGATCCGAGATAATGTAGCAGACACCGGCTATGGCACGATGGTGGCGTTACTCCGTGAGTACGACGGTGATCTTGGCGAGGCCGCCACCCGCAACTATGTTGGACGCATGACACTCGTACTCATGATGGTGGTTCTGGCGTTCGGCCTGCTCTACGTAGCGGTCGTAGCCGAAGAACGGCAGATGCAGGAAGCCACCAAACCCCGCAAGCGCTAACCTGCGCTTTCATCGCTCAATTCGGGACGCCGTCCCGCATTGCTCCGGATTGCCCGGTTCTTCTATCCTTCGCGAAATTTTCGAGTCTGACTTTCCCAGGTGACATCTGTATTGTCTTGCCTGCCAGTGTATAGTTCTACCGCAGCCTGGGCTGGGCACTCCAGACCGCTTGCCAGGCTCGCTTCTAGCAGGGAGTACTGCAGCATGGATTTGCCCACACTCAGAAAGCGTTGGCCGTTAGCCCAGTCGTGGCGCCGGGCGGGTCTGGCGGCAACTTTGGTGTTGGTGGCGCTGGGCTTGGCCTGTGGCAAAGGCTCAGCCCGCGGGGCGCAGGCACAGGGTCCCCCCGGCATACCGGTAAAAGTCGAAACCGTAAAGCTGATTTCAGTCAACGATACGACCGAATACGTCTCTACCGTGAAGTCCCGCGCTACCGCCGTCATCATGCCCCAGGTCGAAGGTGTGATCACGGATATCTATGTTCACTCCGGCAGTCGCGTCTCCGCCGGAACGCCCCTGATGCAGATTGATCCCGCCAAACAGCAGGCCACCCTGAAAACGCAGGAGGATACAGTCAAGGCCAAGCAAGCCGAGCTGATCTGGGACCAGCAGGAATATGACCGCAACAGCGGCCTGTACGAGGCGAGGGTGGTCAGCAAGCAGGCGCTGGACCAATCCAAAGCGGCCCTGGAACAGGCCAAAGCCCAGTTGCAGGCCCTGCAAGCGCAGGTCCGCCAGGAAGCAGTGCAACTGCACTACTATCGCGTCACCGCTCCCAGCGCCGGCATCGTCGGAGACATCCCGGTGCGGGTCGGCGACCGGGTAACGACCACCACGCCCCTCACGACCGTGGATAAGCCCGGAAGTCTCGAAGCCTACGTTTACGTGCCGATCGAGCGCTCCTCCCAGCTCAGGCCGAACCTGCCGGTACAGATCCTCGACCAGTCGGGCACGGTGATCGCGGAAAGTCGCATCAACTTCATCTCGCCCCAGGTTGACTCGACGACCCAGACCGTGTTGGTCAAAGCCCCGATCGCAAACAGCAATGACA
>Ga0207100_1015_pt1 | contig 50554 bp, 50 predicted proteins | sample Alteio_BWMinHeat_82_FD_153520 | JGI IMG/M metagenome (GOLD analysis project Ga0207100, IMG submission 153520) | Enriched cells from forest soil in Barre Woods Harvard Forest LTER site, Petersham, Massachusetts, United States -... | ecosystem: Environmental > Terrestrial > Soil > Temperate forest >...
CCCTCCACCGCTCCCATCGCCGCGCTGGTGCCGGCGCCTCCCATGGTTGCGCCCCCTCCGACTTTGGGGGACTCCAAATCCCTGTCTCTCGATCTTCGGGACATGGACGTCGTGGACGTTCTGAAGCTTCTCTCCCGCCAGGACAATATCAACATGGTGATCGGGAAGAACGTCTCCGGCAAAGTCACGGCGTTTCTCCACGATGTGGACTTCTGGGAAGCCTTCCGGACCATTTTGAAGGCCCGGGACCTGGCTTACGCCGACAAGGGAGACATGATCGAGGTCATGACGGCTTCCGACTATGAGCAAAGGTACGGGGCCTCTTTCGCGAAAGACACGCAGCGAGAAACCATCCCGCTTATTCACGCCAAGGCCTTGACGGTGAAAAACGCCCTGGAGCCTTTCAAAAGCAAGGTCGGCGTCATCACGGCGGATGAGGTGACCAATTCTCTTCTGATTGAGGACGTTCCTTCTTCAATCCGGACCATGAAGGACCGGACCGCCCAATTGGACGCGCCCCAGGACTACCGGGTTTTCCACTTGAACTACGCTTCCGCCGACGACATCCTTCCGAAAATCGATCCGATGGTGAGCAAGGACTACGGCAGTATCCAGGTGGACAAGCGGTCGAACACCGTCGTCGTGCAGGACAACCCGGAGCGCGTCAAGGAAATCGAGGACGTGATCCGGGCCTTCGACGTCCGGCACAAGGCCGTTCTCATCGAAGCCAAGATCCTTCAAATTACGCTCAACAAGTCGTTCCAGTGGGGGATCAACTGGCAGGCCGTGTATCAGTCGGGACTTTTGTGGGGTTCCCGCGCCGCCGGTAATGCGGTGACAAACCTCCAGTTGGTCGACCCGACAACGGTGACGGGCACCAACCCCACGGCCTCCGGCACCACGGCGTCCATCGGCCTGGTGGGCGAGCCGGGAATCAACGCCATCGTGAATTTCCTCGATACGGCCGGGACCACGAACCTTCTCTCTTCTCCCCGGGTGATGGCTTTGAACAACCAGGAAGCCATGATCCACGTGGGCTCCAAAGCCGCCAAGATCACCAAGACCCTCATCAACGCCGGAAGCACGACGCAAAGCCCCATCACGACGGAAAACGTGGAGTTTTTGGATGTCGGCGTGAAGCTGACGGTGACCCCCACCATCGGGGACGACGATACGATCACGATGAAGGTGAAGCCCGAAGTGAGCGCGGTCGACAGCACGATCACGCTTCCGGACGGCAGCTCGATCCCCGTGATCCGCGTTTCCGAGGCGCAAACGAGCCTTGTGGTGAAGAATGGGATCACGGTGATCATCGGCGGCCTGATGGAGGACAGCCGCGCAAAAACAGATTCCGGCGTTCCCATCCTGAGAAGCATCCCTTTGCTGGGCTACCTTTTTAGAAGCCGGAATCAATCTCGCGCCAAGACCGAGCTGGTGATTTTCCTCACCCCTCATATCGTGACGGGGGAAACGGTCTCCGCGGAGGCCCAGAAACAGTTCGACCTGGAGCCCACGGGAGAGCCCAAACCGAAACGCGGATTTTTCAAACGATTGTTTGGGAAAGCTTAGGACCCCATGATCGAACGCCTCCAGGATCAGGAAAAAACCGCCGGACTCAAGCTCCCAAGGATCGCATTGACTCATACGGCCATTGACCCTTCCGCCGTCAAGGAAATACCCGCCAAGGTGGCCTCCCACTATCCTTTGATGCCGGTCGGATGGGAAAACGGCGCCCTCAAGATCGCCGTGCCTTCTTCAATTGATCTGGAGACGCTCGATGAGATCCGCGTCCTCCTGCGGCGAGACTTGGCCGTGGGTCAGGCCCCCGGGGAGGACATCGAGAAATGCATCAAAACTCATTACGGCATCGGCGCGGAAACCCTGGAGCGCCTCATAGATGAGGCGGGGGCGGCTCCTTCCCACCGGGACGCGGCCGTGGTCAACGACCTCGACGCCGCCCAGGAAGCTTCCGTCATGAAATTCGTCAACCAGATACTCCTGGAAGCCTATCAAGGGGGCGCCACGGACATTCATCTCGAACCCTATCCGGAAGATTTCAGAGTCCGCTATCGCATCGACGGCGTGCTCTACGAGGCCAAGATCTCGGATTCCCTGAAACGCTTTCAGTCGGCCATCACCTCGCGCGTCAAGATCATGGCCGACTTGTCCATCGCTGAAAAGCGCCTGCCGCAGGATGGACGGATCATCGTCCGCGTCGAAGGCCGCGAGATGGACCTGCGCGTCTCGACGCTTCCCACACCTTTCGGCGAGAGCGTGGGAATCCGGCTTCTCACAAGCCGCCAGTTTCTTGATCTGCCCTATTTGGGATTTGCGGCGGACGATTTGAGGCGCCTGGAATCCTACCTCCGCAAGCCTCACGGCATCCTTTTCCTGACGGGACCGACGGGAAGCGGAAAAACCACCACGCTCTACGCGCTCTTAAAACGGATCAATCAAACGGACAAAAAAATCATCACGCTGGAAGACCCCATCGAGTATCAGATGAAGGGCATCACGCAGGTGCAGGCCCAGCCCAAGATCGGCCTGACCTTCGCGAACGGGCTCCGGGCGATGCTGAGACACGACCCGGACGTGATGATGATCGGCGAGGTGCGCGACCTGGAAACGGCCGAGATCGCGATCCGGGTGTCTTTGACGGGGCATCTCGTCTTCAGCACCCTGCACACCAACGACGCCCCCGGCGCGGTCACCCGTCTGGAAGACATCGGAGTCGAACCCTACCTGATTTCCTCTTCGGTCCTCTGCATTATCGCGCAGCGGCTGGTGCGGGTGATCTGCAAAAAGTGCCGGCAGACGCTCCCGCTTCCCCGGGAATTCAGACCTGAGTTCGGGCTGGCGGCCCAGGCGCCGGAAGTCGCCGTGTATGTGGGGAAGGGATGCGATGCCTGCATGGGCACGGGTTTTCGGGGGCGGACGGTCATCTATGAGATCCTGCCGATCGTACCCGAGATCAAAGACCTTATCGTCAAGCGGGCCCCCGCCAATGTGATCCGCGAGAAGGCGGTCGCCCAGGGAATGCGGAGCCTGCGTCAATGCGGATGGGAGAAGATTCAAGCAGGAGTGACGACGCCGGAGGAAGTGATCCGCGTGACGCTCCAGGAAGGATTGTGACATGACCTCCTTCCGATACAAGGGCAAGAGCGGCCCCGGCCGGGTTGTGGAAGGCGTGCTTGAGGCCGAGAACCGCCTGGCGGCTTTGGGCCAGCTCTCCCGGCAGGGGTATTTTCCGCTCTTTCTCGAGGAGCGTTCAGGAGCGGAAAGTATTCCGCGCCGGCCCTGGGGCCGGCGCGTCTCAAGCCAGGACGTCTGCCTTCTGGCCCGCCAACTGGCCGACCTCCTGGAATCGGGGGTTCCCCTGTTGCGGGCCCTGATCCTGGTTCAGGACCAGACGGGCAGCGCCACCCTGGCCCGGATCGTTCGGGAGATCGTGGATCAAGTGCGGGGCGGCCAGCCTCTCTCAAAGGCTTTGAAGGACTATCCGGCGATTTTCTCGCCTCTGATTGTCAGCTTGATTTATGCCGGGGAGGTGGGGGGGACCCTCCACATCACTTTGGAACGCCTCGCGGATTTCCTGGAACAGGAGGGGGATTTCAAGTCCCGTGTCCGGGCGGCTTTGGTTTATCCCTGTTTGATTGCCTTGGTGGGGTTGGGAACGGTGGTCTTCCTGATGAGTTTCGCGGTCCCGCGGCTGGCCGACATGTTTTCCGATATGGGACAGAGCCTGCCGCTCGTCACGCGCCTCCTGATCGGGCTCAGCGCGGCCATCACTTCCTACGGGGGATGGATGGCCGCTCCCGCCCTGGCCGGGGGCGCCCTGTGGCTTTTTTACGCGCCGCCCGGGAAACGACCGGGCCGCATTCTCCGGAGGATTCCGATCTGGGGCCCGGTGGTTCAAAAGAGCGCCATCGCCCGATTCGCCAGGACGCTGGCAACCCTCCTGGCGGGTGGAGTTCCCATCGTTCAGGCTTTGCGCGTGGTGTCCGACGTGCTGGACAACCAGGCTTTCAAGAGCGGCATCCTGGAGGTTTCCCGGCAGGTGGAGCAGGGGCGCAGTCTGTCGGAATGCCTTCACGAGGTGCCCGGCCTTCCCGCCTTTATCTGCCAGATGGTCGCCGTCGGAGAGGAAGTCAATGCCCTGGAAAGATCCCTCAACAAAGTGGCGTCGGCCTATGAGCGCGAGACGGACCGGGCCATGAAGCTGGCCGCCACGCTCCTGGAGCCCGCCATGATCCTCCTGATCGGCTCGGTCGTGGGCGCCGTTGTCATCGCGATGCTCCTGCCGATCTTTCAAATCTCCGCGTTCGTCAAATGAGAAAGGAGTGACCCGATGAATCGCTCGAACGATCAAAACGGCTTCACGCTGGTTGAAATGCTGCTCGTCGTCATGATCATCGCCACTTTGGCCGCCATGGTGATTCCCCGCTTTACAGGGAGGTCCAAGGAGGCGAAGATCGCCGCGGCGACGGCCGACGTCCAATCCAACATCGCCGGCGCCCTCGACCTCTATGAAGCCGACAACGGGATATACCCCACGACCGAGCAGGGGTTGAGCGCTCTCCTGGAGGAGCCGGCCGCTTCCCCTCAACCCAAACGATGGCATGGCCCGTACCTGAAAAAGAAAGGCGGTCTCAAGGACCCCTGGGGAAATCCCTACGTCTATCGCTCGCCGGGAACTCACAACACGGCCGATTACGATCTTTATTCTTTGGGGCCCGGCGGCACGGAAGAAGGAAGCGGCCATGTCACCAACTGGGATGACGATCATTCATAAAGAAGAAGGCTTCACCTTGCTGGAGCTTGCCTTTGTGGTGGTTCTTTTTGTGATGATGGTTTCGCTCTCCGCGCCCGCTTTCCTGAGAACGCTGAGATCCTGGACGCGGAGGACCTCCATCGAAGATATTCTGGCGGTGATCGAATTCGCCCATGAACGGGCCATCTTTGAGCAAAGAGACTACGGGATTCATTTCGATGAAGAAAAGAAAGCTTATTGGCTGGTCCGCCGGGATGGGGAAGGATCCGGCGGCTTGTCCCGAATTCCGGAGACGTGGGGCCGTTCGCGCTCATTGCCTTCCGATGCGAATTTCCAAATGGAGGGGCCGATCGTTCTTTTTCACCCCAACGGGACGGCAACCTCCTTTTACCTCGAAATCATTCCTCAAAACGGCCCTGCGATCACTCTCGACGTTGATCCCGTCATGGGGAAGGGATCGTTTCATGAACAAATCTCCTGAGCGGGGTTTTATCCTGCTGGACGTGTTATTGGCCCTGGTGGTACTGGCCGGAGCCATCCTTGTCACGTTCCAAGCCCTGAGGTCTTCCTTGCGCGCTCTCGAAGCGAACCACCAATTTTTCCGGGCCGCCCTTCTCCTGGAGGACCATGTGGGCATGATGGAAAGGGGGGAGAACTCGGAGGAAAAATCCATGGATGATCCCATTCTCGGCCCGGTCACCTGGGAGGAGGCTCCGATTCCAACCGGCGATCAGACCTGGCATAGGGAACGCGCCAGGCTTGCGTGGGGACAAGGGTCGCATGCGCAGTCTCTTGAGCTCTCAACGCCGATCCCCGACTGAGCCGGGGGGCTTCACCCTCATCGAGCTTCTTGTGGCGATCTGTCTCATCAGCATCGTCGCGGCGGGCCTGGGTTCTGTCCTGCACAGCGGTCTCAAGCTTTGGAAACGCGTAGAAAGAGACGCCAGGCTTGACCAGGAGGCCGGCGCCGTTCTGGACTTGATAGGACGAGAATTTGAAGGCGCCATGGATGTTCCCGGCGTGTCCTGGTCGGTGAAGGAAGGGGCCGTGACTTTCGCGACCCTTCGGGACGCCGGCGACGAGTCCCAATCCACCGCCAAGGCCCCCCGGATTGCGGAGGTGACGTATCAAACCGAAGGGCCCGCCATGACATTGAGTCGAATCGAAAGAAATCTATCGCCCGACCCCCTCGCGAGCGGCGAAAAGCCGGCCGCTTTGACTTCGTGCCCCACCCGGGTCCAATGGGAATATGCCTATGCTTCGGAGACCGCCGGAGGTCCGGTGCGGTGGGAGATGAGTTGGAACGTCCCCGACTCATTGCCGGCGGGAATTCGTGTGCATTTGACGCTTTCCGATCCTGACGGCGACGCTCAAACATTTGAGAGAACATTTTTTTCACCTGCCAGGGACCTGATGCCGGATCCGGGGAACCCGTGAAGCGCGACGTCCGGGGCGGGTCGTCCGGTTCGGTTCTCTTGCTGTCGTTGTGGATTCTGGCGCTTTTGGGTCTTGTCGCGGCGAGCCTTTCTCTCCGGACAAGAATCCTTCTCCGCCTGACGCAAAACAGATGGGGGGAAATTGAGTCGGCGCAGTTGGCCAAGATGGCGGCCTGCGTCGGACGGGCGGCCTGGAGGAAACGGAGCGCGCAGGGGGAAGGGCCGCAGGGGACATGGAGCGACGACCCGGAACTCTTCAAGGATTACACCGTTCCGGAAGGTTCATTCACCGTGACCCGGAAGACCGTGGATGACAACGGCCGTGAGCAGGTTTATTACGGCATGGAAGACGAATCTGGAAAGATCAACTTAAACTCAGCCCCGCCGGAGGTTCTGGCGCGCCTTTTTGGGATTCACGCGGACGTCGTGCCGGCCGTCCTGAACCGGCATGGGGCTTTTAGAAGCGTCGAAGAATTGCTGTTGGTCAGGGGCGTGACCCCCGAGTTGTTCCAGGACGTCAACGACAGCCTGACGGTCTACAGCGCGGGGCCCGTCAACATCAACACCGCTTCCGGGCGGGTCCTGCAGGCGCTTGGGCTCCCCGCTTCCATGGTGCGAAAGATCCTTCTCCTTCGAAAAGGGACCGCCTTCTCCAACGCGGGGGCCGTCGTGCCTCTTTTGAAAACGGCGGCTTCCCTCTCGAACGCCGAAACGGAAGCGCTTTCAAATCTGATTCGTCAAAACTTACTGACTGTTCAGCCCAGCGCCTTCCGGCTCCACGTTCTGACCCGGCCGGAGAACAGCCGCTTATCGAGCCGATTCTCGATTGTCATGTCGGCGTCGGGGAGGGGGCGGATTTTGTATTGGCGGGAGACGGGACCGTGAACCTGGCAGGGTGTCTCAGGCGCGGCCTGGGGGGACTTCCCCTGGGAACCCGGCGCGTCGTCGCCGTTCACCTCAGGGTGGAGGAGGGAGTCATTGTTCAAACCGTCCATAAGCCCCGCGCTGTTGCCGCCGTTGAGAAGATTGTTCGCGTTCCCTGGGAGGGAAGGACAATCGCCGAACGAGCTGACGCGCTGCGCGCCCAATGGATCGCCGAAAAGGTCTCGGGGGACGCTGTCGTCTGCACCTATCCTCATCGCCAAACGATCGTTAAGAGTTTGACTCTGCCCACGACGAAGCCGCGTGAAATTGAGGAGATGGTGAGGTTCCAAGCCTGCCGGCAAACGCCGCTGCCCTCCGAAGAGATCGCGGCCAGCCATTACATCGTGGACCACAAGCCGGAGGGATATTCGCGCCTCTTCATGATCGTCACGAGAAAAGAGGATATCCTTCGCCACCTCGAAGTGCTCCATCAGGCGGGATTCCCCCCGAACCGGCTCGTGTTGGACTCCCTGGTTTCCTTGCCGTTGATTCGAGGCGAGCGTAATTCAGAAGCGGCGGCTGTGGTCGTGGACTTGGAGCGGGACGCCGCGACCATCGGTCTTTTCCAGGGAATGATTCTGCACTGCGCGCGCAGTTTTTCCCTGCCTGGAGAAGCCGGCGGGCGGCTTTCGGCGTTCCGCGATGAACTGTGGAAAACGCTCATCAAATCCGATTTTTCACAGACGCCTCTCGACGTTTATCTGGCGGGGGAAGAAGGCCAACGGGCGGCCGTGAAGGAAGCGCTGCAAAAGGAAGAAAGGTTCAGGATCCATGAGGTCGATCCATCGCAACGGATCGCCTTCACGGAAAAAGCCGCCGGGGAAAAACCGGTTTCTCCGTGGCCGGCCCTGGGGGCCGGCCTTGAGTCCGCATTATCGACGCCAAGCCTTTTGCCGGAAGGGGAACTGAGGGGAAAGAATTGGCGAGGCATCCCGGTGGAATTGTTGACGACGCTGATTCTTTCTCTCACTCTGGTGACTTTCAGCATCGTCGGCGAAACGAAGAGGTTTTTCAGCGAACGGCGACACCTGCTCCAAATCAGCCGGCAGGAGAAGGACATGAACTTCCGAACCCGGGAACTGCGGAGCATGCAGCTGCAAACGCGGACCGTCGAGGACCAGATGGCCAGAAAGGGGTCATTTCTCCAAGTCATCGCCGAGCTGAACAAACTGGTCCCCGGCCGGATTTCCATTCAGGATATCGCTTTTGAAAGGGACCAGGCGCTGCAGATTCAGGGAACCGGTTTCTCGCTGTCCGAAATATTAAATCTGGTCGGCTCCCTGCAGAAAAGCCCTTTGTTTTCCAGGGTCGAGTTGGTCTCTTCCAACAGCCGGGGCGCGGGCCGGCAGGAAGTGACAGACTTCCAATTATCCTGTCGGTGGGGCTCCGGCGGCCATCGGCCCACGGAAGGAGCCGACTTATGAGGAAACTGGTCCGTCGGGAGCCTATTCTCTTCGGAGCGGCGATTCTGGCGGGGGCCGCCTTTGTCCTGGACCGGCTTGCCCTGGCCCCCGCTTGGGAGGCCCGAGAGCGCGTGAAATGCGAGATCGCGCTCAAAGAAAGGCAACTGGGTCAGGACAGGCAAATTTTACGGGAGAGGACGCGTATTGAACATGATTACGCCCTCTTAACACATCCTGCCGGGAAAGACCGTTCGCACGGCATGAACGCATTGTTGGGGGAGATTGAGTCCCTCGCCCGGCGGAACGGCGTGAGCCTGATCGACATCAAGCCTCAACCGCCTCACCTGAATTCCTCAAAAGGCGCGTCGGTTTCCATCCTCACGGAGTCCGCCTGGGAACCGCTGGCGCGATTTATCTATCAAGTCTACGAATCCCCCCAGCTCTTGCAGGTGGAAAGGGCGAGTCTCCACCGCAAAAATGAAGACACCGCGATCCTCCAGGGGCAATTGCTCATTGGAGCCGCCGGCCTTTAATCCATGACTTCGGATTTTTCAGTTTTGTCGATATAGCCATTGACACCCAAGCCAATACGTGATATCATGATATAGTGATATCATACGGAGGTGATTCCCATGCGTAATTATGCGGGCAGGATTCTGATCAGGGTTCCCACTCAAGTTCATCAAGCATTGGCAAAGGAGGCCTTTGAAAGTGGCCGTTCAATCAATCAGCTTTGCCTGGAAGCGATCGTCGCCCGGAAAGCTCTCAAGAACTGCAACCCTTGGAAAACGATCGAGAAAGTATGGAACAAGAACCGGGGCGTTGATGAAAAGGGTATGCAGCGGGACATTCTAAAGGCGATCTCCGCAGTCAGGCATGGCTGAAAGAAATAGATATGAAGCGAATCGCTAAGAAGAATGACCCGCAGATCCGAGAATTTGAAAAGAGAGATTTGGGGAAATTAAAACCTGGAGTAATCCACAACTGTGGATAATGTTTGTTCATAATGTGCGGAGTTGTTTTTTGTGTTTAAAAAAATGGTTTGATTTTAGATGATATGTGTATTATAATACACATAGGGGGTGTTTTATGATACACACAATACGCTTTAATATTACACTGCCTCAGGACATCGGAAGCAAGTTACAACACGTCAAAAATAAGAGCGCGATCATTGCAGAATCTCTGCGCGAGAAATTCCGGAAAGCGGAGGAGAAAAAGGAGCTTACATTGCTGGCTGAAGCTTATGCGGCCAGTGCCCGGGAAGAACAATCCTTACGCAAGGATTGGGAGACGACCGCAGGAGATAGTCTTTGATCAAACGGGGGGAAATCTATTGGGTTAATTTGGATCCCACGGTGGGGTCGGAAATTCGAAAAACAAGACCTGCCTTGGTTGTCTCAAACGATCAAAACAACCAGTTCGCGGAAACAGTCACGGTCCTTCCCATCACCTCCCAAGTGACCAAGCTCTATCCGTTCGAAGTACTGCTTAAAAAAGAGATTTCAGGTCTTAAAGACGATGGAAAATTGAAAGCCAATCAAATCCGCACCGTTGACAAAAGCCGGCTTTCAGGAAAACCTGCCGGTCTGCCATTAAACGAGCGTATTATGTCCGAGGTTGCGAGGGCCGTCAAAATCCATCTTGCCATCGCTTAAACCTGCCCTGCCCCCCAGCCGTTCCTTCAGACTGCAGAGAATATGCTGGTTCACGCTATTTTTTCAATCTGATTTTCGTTGATTTTACGACGTTAAATTGATATATTTCGTTCCTGTCTAGAGTCCAATCCGTTTCCAGCCGGGCTCATTAGTCTTCCATAATCTCAGGTTAAGCATCCTGCTTAGGCGTTCGCGTCATCACAAAACCTCTCAAAAAAGGAGATCGTGATGGTGGGATCGGTTTTGGTCAATTTTCCAAACAACCTTGCCCCCAAGGGCAACCCTTATAGGGGTTGCCCTTATTTATTTGGAGAAAACCGGCAATGAATCCGTTCGCCTGGTCGGGGTTGCTGGCGGGGGTCTTTTCGTTTACTTTGGGATTGCTCGTCCTGATCAAAAGTCAGAACAAACGATTGGGACGGATTTGGTTCTTATTCGCAACTTCAGTAGCCGTATGGGGGTTCGGGGGACTGTGGATCGGACTTGCGAAAACCCCAACTGAGGGACTGCTCGCGTGGCGTCTTGCCTACGCTTTCGGTGTTATCTGGATTCCTGTTTTTTTCTACCAATTCGTTTGCATCTTCTGCGAATTGGAACGGAAGATACTCGTGGCCACCCATTACATCGTTGGCATTGCGGTTCTATGCATGATGCCTACAAACCTTTTCTTTTCCGGCGTTAGGTGGGATTTCAATTCAATCTACATTGATCGCGGCGGACCTGTCTTTCCTTATTATGTTTTGTGGTGGCTAATGTCAGTTCTCTTTAGCCATGTAGAATTAATTCACGCGTATCAACGCGCAACTCCGGACAAGAAAAATAAAATTAAGCACTTTTTCCTGGCAACGGCCATTGGATATTGCGGGGGAAGCCTGGATTTTCTGCCCGCCCTCGGCGTGAAGCTCTATCCCTGGGGAAACTTCGCTATCTTTCTTTACCCCATCATCATGTCCTACGCGATCTTAAAGTATCGCCTGATGGACATCAAGATCGTTATCCGCCGCGCTGGCCTTATCGCCCTGATATACGCAGTTCTAGCAAGCTTCCTGATTCCCATCGGATGGTCACTGTACCCTGCATTGGTCGTGTCCAGATGGGGATTCCCGCTGGCCGCCATCATCTGCGGAATTGTGCTTTCTGTCGGCCCTTTCATTTACGCCCGTTTCATCAGGAAATCCGCTTTCTTCCAGGAGCGAGTCGTCTCAGGAGTGACGCATGAATTCAAGAGCCCGCTGGCCGCCATTCAAAGCGCCACCTCCATCCTCAAAGACCAATTGGAAAAACTTCCGGAGTCCGTGCGAGCCAAACAAGCAGATTACCTGCTGATGATCCAGAACAACAGCCAACGGCTGGAGAAGTTTATCCAGAACCTTCTTGAAGTTTCCAAGATAGAACAAACCAAACCTACGCTGAAGATGGAGGAGACCGATCTCAAGGAAATCTGCCAAAGAACTCTGGAGCTTTATCAACCTCTCGCCCGGCAAAAGGACCTAGCGCTTCAGTTTGTCGCCAACGGCGTCAAACCTGTGAATTGTGACCCTGAGAAAATGCAGCTTGTTGTCTCCAATCTACTGTCCAACGCCATCAAGTTCACAGAACAAGGCTCCATTGAACTTCAGATCGAACAAACCCCCAAAGAAACCATCGTCAGCGTCAAGGACACCGGCATTGGTATTCTCGATGAGGATCTCCCCAGGATTTTCGAGAAGTTCTACCAGGGCAGAAACGGCAACGGCACCAAAGGAACCGGCTTAGGACTTTCTATCGTCAAAGGATGGGTGGAAGCGCATGGGGGGAGGGTTTCAGCGCAGTCGGAAGGGATGGGAAAAGGAACGATTATTGCGTTCTTCTTACCCAAAGGCTAAACCGGAAGAAGTATGAAAACAGATATATTTGTCAATTTCTTACTAGCGAATACGCTACTGAGTCTATTTTTGGCCTTATTCTCATTTTTAAAAGGCCCTCGACGAAAACTTAACATCCTTTGGAGCCTCATGTGTCTGAATGTTGGCGTATGGGGCCTCGGTTTATGCAAGATGGTAGTTTCGCATGATTACGCCACTGCATTGACGTGGGAGAAAGCGTCATACGTTGGGGGCACATTCATCCCTGTATTCTTTCTCCATTTCGTGCTCACATACTTAAGTATACCTCACAAGAAAACGATGACGATTTGTTACATACTAGCTGTGTTCTTAGAAATGCTCAACTATGGGAATCTCTTGATTCGGGTTGTCCCAAAACCTCCCTTCAACTTCTACACTTCACCTAATGATTTCTACTCATTGTACGTAGCATACTTTTTCTCGCTTGTGATAGGCACATATGTATTCCTCATCAAAGGTTACGCCAAAGCTAGTGGCGGAACAAAAAACCAACTCAAATATCTCATTCTCGGTACTAGTATTGGGTTTGCTGGCGGAATCACCACCTTCTTTTACGTATTTGACTGGCCTGTTTTTCCTCACGGGGTTTATGTCGTTCCTCTTTATACCATCATCGTCAGCTACGCAATTCTGAAGCACCACCTCATGGATGTTGATATTGTCCTTAAACGCGCAGCCCTTATGATGTTAATTTACGCAGGCTTAGCCAGTTTATTGATTCCAGTTGTCTGGCCGCTATACCATCATTCTCGTATCTTGTTAGTATCTAGCGCTTGGGGTTTTCCGTTATCTGCATTAATGTGTGGCCTAGTCCTTTCCATTGGTCCTTTCCTCTATGCTTATTTCATTCGTAAATCCACATTCTTCCAAGAACGAGTAGTCTCCGGGGTAACTCACGAATTCAAAAGCCCCCTGGCTTCTATCCAGAGTGCGACTGAAATCCTAAGGGAGGAGATTGGGAAGGTCTCCAAAGGGAAATCAATTGAATCCGCACAAGGAAAAATCGCTGACTATCTCCTCATGATCCAGAACAACAGCCAACGTCTCGAGAAGTTTATTCAGGACTTACTGCAGGTCGCCAAGATTGAGCATGGACAACCTGAACTCAAAGTGGAAGAAGTCAATTTAAACGAGGTGTGTCAAAAAGCGCTGGAAATTTACAAACCCTTGGCGGAGCAGAAGCGTGTTAAATTGGAGTTTACCCCAAATGGAACTGAGCCCATCCAGTGCGATCCGGAAAAGATTCAGATAGTGGTATCAAACCTGATTTCCAACGCAGTTAAGTTTACGACAAACGGAAAGATAGAGTTGAAGATTGAGTCAAAAGGCAAGGAAACCTTGATAAGCGTTCAAGATACGGGGATTGGCATACCTGCTGAAGATCTCCCCTATATATTTGACAAGTTCTACCAAGGCCAGAACGGCAACGGCACCAAAGGAACCGGCTTAGGACTTTCTATCGTCAAAGGCTGGGTGGAAGCGCATGGTGGGAAGGTACGCGTAGAGAGTTTGGGGATCGGCCAAGGAACCCGCGTATCGTTTACCCTCCCGGCATGACATGAGATGGGGGGATTGATTTTCTCAATAATACCGGCAAAGCTTAATGGTTTCCAAACAGAAGATTCGACCCTATAAAATGAACTGAAATTAACTTGACATGAATTGTATCCCCTCATACAATACTCCGCACATCACGCTTTTGCGTCCTAAACGAAGTCGAAGGACCATAATGCCGAGTACCGGGAGAGTGCCTAAGGCACTACCCAGTGCTCGGTTTTTTTGTCCTCCCAAACTTGGGAGGACAACCTCGCCAAAGCTTCAGCGGAGGCGGGTAAACTAAGGAGGTCTAAAAAGTGAAAAATCGGTCAATCCTGGCTGTTTGGGTACTTGTTCTTATGATCGGCGCTTATCAACAGGTGTTCGCCGTTGGTGGCGGCGGCATTGGCAATGAGGTTCTAAGCGCAAGGTCGCTCGGCCAAGGAGCGGTCGGGGTAGCGGCTCAAGGCGAGGATCTTGCCGCCATCTACAGCAATCCAGCAGGCCTGACCAATATTAAAGGTGTAAAAGCGAGTTTTGGCGCCACATGGGAAAGTATCTACGGGAGCTACCAAAGCAACGCGGGCAATCAGACTAATACGCGCTTAAATGATGTGGCCGTCCCTAACGCGGCGATAGGCGGAAGCTCAAAAGATGGAAAAATGGGCTTCGGTCTCGCCTTGGAAAGCCCTTACGGTTTAGAAACGCATTGGGGAAAAGACAGCCCTTTGAAATATCTCGCCACCGATTCAAAACTCCATATGCTATTCATCGATCCTGCCGTTGCTTATCGGATCAATCCGATGTTTTCCATCGGAGCCGGGGCTGACTACGTGAATGTTTTCAATGCGGACTTAGAAAAACAATTGAACGTCAATAATGTCAACGCATCTCTCGGCGCCCCCACCACTACTGCCCCAGACGGCACTTCGAGCCTTATTGGAACAGGAACCAATTGGGGCTATCACGCTGGCGTGCTCATCGAGCCCAATGAGCGCCATGCGCTTGGAATAACCTATCACAGCAAGATCAAACTAACAGTCACCGGGGCCGCCAACCTCACCGGCCTCTCAGGCGCTACGGCGGCTCTCTTTGGGGGCTCGAGTTATTCGACCAGTGCTTATACAGATATCTTCCTTCCCCAAAACATTCAATTCGGCTATGCCTTCAAACCAACCAACAAATGGACGTTTGAGGCCGATGCCGCCTGGTATGATTGGTATTCATCCCGGGACCTTAACATCCGCTACAATGAAACCAACGCGACTCGCCTGGCGATATTAACCAACAGCGGAGCTGGAAATCCCACACCGTACAATTGGAGAGACGCGTGGAGTTTCGCAACGGGAGCCAATTACAAGTACAGTGATCGCCTTCAATTAAGGGGTGGGTTCTGGTATGTTCCGTACGCCGCTCCGGAATCAACCTTTAGCCCCGCCTACAATGACCTGAACCGTTACGGTATGGCGATAGGAGCGGGGTATGACGTCACGTCCAATGTCACGGTGGATATCGCCGAAACAGTTATCTTCTTCGGAAGCCGCGTGATCAACAATAACACTGGCTTCACATCGACGGGAGATCCAACCGCCAATCCTGGCGGGACATTCAGCGACTTTGCCAATCTGTTAACTGCGAACGTAACCTATAAGTTCCGATAATCACATTAGAATGCAACATTTATGAATCGGAGATATCAAATATAGATTCGCATATGTTGCAAATTTCATGACACGCACTATTGATCAATTCGTTAGAGACAGAAGACAGGAAGCTAGGATCAAGTTCCCTGTGGAGATCCTCATATATGTAAGCTCGGAAATTGGAACACAGCACGTTCACAAGACAACGCTGTTTAACATCAGCCAAGAGGGGATCAGCTTCGAGTTACCTATATCGCTCGGCTTGAAAACGAGACATGACATCGAGATAAAAGTTTCTCAAGGATCCCGCCTGCAGTTAGAAGTCAAAATCCTCTGGGTGAAGCAACTCACAGACAAAGCATTCCTGCATGGCGCACTGCTCACCCGCTTGTCAGAGGAGCAAATAAACCTGTTGGTTGATCTCATGCAAACCATAAATCGCAATCAGCCAAATGAAAAAGGCGAGAGGCGTGCCATCGATGAAAGGAGAGAGAGACAGAGCGCGCATGATGGCCCCTCAAAAATCCGGAAATTAGATCGTCGTCTGTCCAAACGTTATTTGGAAAGAGGGGCAATCTCTTCTAGACCAACAAAAACCATCACGCTCCGCCGTGTCGTCATTACGGGCATCGGGGTCGTGGCGCCCAATGGTATCGGAAAACAAGAGTTCTTGGAGGCATTGAAAACTAGCAAGCCGGGGATTAAGAAAATATCTCGCTTTAATCCCCAACCATTCCCAAGCATGCAGGCAGGCGAAATCTCCGATGACGAAATTCTTAAACACTTGAGCTCGGATTTAGCGAAGAAGGTAGGTTGTCAAAATTTAAATAAATCAAAATTGATCAAGAGGACTGACCGACCCGTACAGTTCGCGATCATTTCGGCTATTCAAGCCTTGGATGATGCCGATTTAGATTTATCAAAGATCAACACACGAACCGTAGGAATTTCGGTGGGATCGATTATGGGTGGGCTCGCGGTTGCGTTCAGAGAGCACGACAAGTATGTCTCCTCAGGCATGAATCACATGAATCCATACACGGTCGCCGCCGCTTCTCCCAATCCTTGTTCTGGCGAACTGGCCGCGGAATTAAAACTGAAGGGGCCATCCGCCACTTTCTCCCAAGGGTGCACATCTGGAGCCATGGCAATAAGTTATGCCTTCGATCAAATCCAACAAGGGAAAGCGATGCTGATGATTGCCGGGGGGGCAGATTCTCCGCTAATTGAATCCACTTACGCCGCATTTTGCCGTTCCGGAATGCTGGCGCCTTCAAATGGAGTGATCACTACACCTCAGCCAATGGATAGGGATCGCACTGGAATGGTGTTGTCTGAAGGCGCAGGGATGGTAATTTTGGAAGATCTCGATCATGCGCTTGCGAGGGGCGCACCCATTTACGCTGAGATCATGGCGAGTTCAAACACGTGCGATGGACATGACATGATACGATGGCGCTGGCACGGCGCGGAAGCGACCAGAGCCATGAGGATGGCGCTTGCTGAAGCAGGCATAGAACCCATGGATGTCTCGGTTGTATTCGCGCAAGCCACAGGATCAATCGAAGGGGATAACATGGAGCTGCAGGCTCTCCACAATGTTTTTGGGAGACAAGTTCAACCTGCCGTAACGAATGTCAAAGGCATGATTGGGTATTCGCAAGCAGCCTGTGCCCCGATTGAACTAGTGGCCGCATGTTTGGCACTGGAGAATAACTTCATTCCAGCTCTCCCGCAATTTAATGCGGCTGAAAAATTGATTCATGCTTCGAGTGTAGTTCGAACTCAGAAGCTACAAAATGCATTGATTAATTGTTTTGGGTTTGGTGGGAAGAACGTATGTCTCATGATAAGCAAAATATGACCGTACAAGAAAGCAAAAACCAAAAAGACCTCATAAAAAAATCTATATCTTTTGCTGTCTTGCTAAGCTCTATCTCGATTTTTCTCAATTTCTTCGTTTACTCCAATTTCCTAACTTTATTCATACTATTTTTCATTGTGGAGAGGGTATACGAAAGCTATTTCACACTCAAGAAACCTCCGCTCCTTTCAACTCAGGATCGTCCTTTGAGGTGGGTTATAATAGCCTTCTCTGTAATGGTTTCAATTGCGATTCTGGAATTTTACTTGAGCCATAAACATACCAACTGGTATTTATCCTCGCTAGGCTTTGGGCTTCTCGCTCTCAGTCTAATCTTGAGATGGTCAGCAATTAAGACAATTGACGAGGATTGGAGCATAGATACTTTTGGAATCCCGCAGTCGATACAGCGTAAATCTCCTTATAGTTATCTTCGACATCCATACTATGTGGGTGTATTTCTGGAGGCCATTTCTTTCCCCTTAGTTCTTAATACATGGCGTGCGCTTGCTTTTAGTGCTTTTGTAGTCGTACCCCTTGAAGGTTACAGAGCATTCTTGGAGGAAAAGATACTAACTAAAAATTTTGGCTGGTCTTACATTAGGTTTAAAAAAGAGGTCAATCAATTTCTCCCAACCTTTGAAAAGCGCGAGTGTTATGACAGGCGTGAAAATTCAAAACAAATTAATGATAGTCCAAGATCTGGAACTGAGCGAAGAAATCGAGAGGAAACGCCACCTGGGAAAGATCGGCGAAAAATTATTCGTCACTAAATTAACATGTCCAAGGGCGCGATACTGTTTAAGGAAATTGGAATTGGGAAACTTTTAACTCTGAGATCTTGGCATAAAGCCGTGTTGCCTCACGTTCGCGGTTTTTACGTTTCAAGATGTTTGCAAGGATTGGAAATATGTGGGTGCCTGGATGTTCTTAGGAAAAGTGGAAGTTTAAACGTAGATAAATTCATTAAGCAACAAGGAAGGGAAACATACAACAAAGAAGGAATTGACTCTGTTTGTAACTATTTATACAGCATTGGAATTTTTGACAAAAAAGATGAGGACTTTACCTTATCAAAAGAAGGCATGAAGATTTGTCTTAATAGACATGGATACTTCGATTTCGTGCACGCTTATGGTCCAATCTTTTATGAATTACCAGCATTGCTTATGGGGGAAAAAGTTTACCGAAGAGATTTCTCCCGCAATGATCGTTATGTAGCCAAAGCTACTGCGGAAGTAAGCGAGTGGCTCCCTCTACCTGCAATCCGTCATCTTATAAAGAAATATCACTTTAAAAAAGTTCTTGACTTGGGATGTGGCCGAGGAGAATTGCTCTTAAGTCTAGCCAAGAGTGCTGAATTAACAACATTGCATGGGATTGACATTGCGAATGACTCTATAAATGACGGGAATAAAAAAATTAAAGAACTCGATCTGATGAATAAGGTTTCTCTGCGAATTGGTGATGTAGAAAAACCCGAATCTTTTAAAGATTGGCTTAATTCTGCTGATGTCGTCACGATAATGTTTGTTCTTCATGAATTTCTGCGTAATGGAGAAATCTACCTAGTCAATTTTCTAAAAAACATAAAAGCTTTATCTGGATCTCAGACCGCTATCCTGATTGCTGAGACACCAAAACAAGAAAGTGAAAAGATCAGGAAACATCCAACCTCAATAGCGGAACACCATCTTTTTCATTCTCTCTCTCAACAAGGAATTTTAGACATAGAAAAAATTCGCCAAATCGTTGGAAAAGCAGGATTGAGAGTTATTGAAGATATTCATTTTTCAAAATTCTCACAACACTATATATTGGTGAAATAAATATGACTCAATACGAAATTTCGGCAGTTCTTACGACAATCATTACTGCAATAATTGCAGGATTCGTCTTATTAAGAGGATGGAATAAACCACTCACCAAGTATTATGGAATATACACCGCATTAATTAGCTCTTGGTCATTTTGCTGGTTCAAAATGATCTCTGCTAGCAATTATTCTCAGGCTTTATTTTGGGCAAGGTTTCTTCACTTCCCTTCTTCCATCATCCCCGCTACGTTCCTGACATTTTCACAATACCTGGTAGGCGTAGAAAAAGAACCTAGGCATGTTCTATTGCGACGGATATTCTATGGTTTGGGTGTATTCTTCCTATCTATCTCGTTTGTGAGCAACTTCGTTGCGGGGACTGTCTCAAAGAAAGGATTCGCTTACTATTTAGACCCTGGCCCCTTATACATATCATTCACTATATGCTTTGTGGTAAGTGTTGTCATTATTCACTATCAATTATTCAAAGCTTACCGTAAGGAAATCGGATTTAAGAAGATGCAAATCGCATATGTTCTCTCAGCATATGCCATCGGTTACGCCGGAGGCGCATCGGTTTTCCTAACTGTCTACAATGTAAGCATGCCATTCTTTTCACTCTATGCAATACCCATATGCCATATGATGATTGCATACACTATTTTTCAATATAAATTAATGGACTTCGGTTTAATCGTGCGTTGGGGTATTGCCTATGGCTTCTTGGTTAGTTGTCTTGCTGGTTTGCTGCTTGCAGTTCTTTTTGTCACCGAGAAAATCTCCCGTCTCTATTTCGGAGGGATTCCCGGCATCCCAACGCTCGTCGCCACGGCTGTTATAGTCGCCTCCTACGAACCATTGCGCAAGTGGACAAGGAAATTCGTCGATCGTATTTTGTTTAATGCCCCTGACCTGCAAACGGTCCTCGACGGTTTCAGCCGGGCTCTGCATGGCGCTCGCTCTCTCTCGCAAACTATCGACAATCTCTCCCAGGAACTCAAGAAAGTTTGGCGCGTGGACCATGCTGGGATTGCGCTGTGGTCACTGGAAACGGGGGCTTTCTCGCCTCTGCCGCATGAGGCGTTCCAGGACAGGGCCATTCAGGCTCTGGGGGGCCGGATTGAGCGGTCCGACTTCCTGACGAAAACTCTCGAAAACGAGAGGCGTCTCTTTAAGGAAGGCGTCATCACGCAGGACGAAGTGACCGCACTCGCCAACCGGTCGCGGCTTGGGGAGAGGGCGACGCTTTGGAAGATCCGCCGCACCATGCGGCAGGTGGGGGCGGGGCTGTGCGCGCCGATCATGGACGGGAAAAACCTGATCGGCTTTATCATTCTCTCCCAGAAAACGGACCGCACGATCTTCAACGATGAGGATAAGAAGATATTGTCGCGCGTCGGCGAGCTGATCTCGGGCGACCTCAGGAACTTTATCAGCAGTAACACAAAGGAAACAGGATGGTCATTGACCAAACTTTCACAGATCTCTACGGCTGGCTGATCGTCGCGTCGCTCGTGATCAACCTCACCCTCGGGGGGTTGATCTTCCTCGACAGCCCCCGGAGAATGATCAACCGGGTCTTCGGCCTCCTGTGCCTCATGCTCACCTTCTGGGGCGCCGGGTTCTTGGGCCTCCTGCTCGTTCACAGCCCCTCCGCGGCCGACGCCTGGGCCCGCCTCTACACCTGCAGTCTCATGATGATCCCGCCGCTTTTCTATCACCTGATCCTCGGAAGCATGGGAAAGGAAGCCGTCAAAAACATCGCCCACGGCTTTTCCGACACCTTTGAGAGAATCAAGAGGATCGCCTACGTCTTCGGGCTGGGCGGCGTGCTCCTCATCGCGACAGGACTCCTGCCCCAGAAGATCAAGCGGATCCCAGGCCTTTACTTCCCGGAGACCGGGACCGGCCTGTGGGGGGCCATGCTCGTCTACGGTGCGCTCGCGGCCGCCGGGGCGTTTCTCCTCTTCAGGCAGTACGCCCGCTCGGAAGACAAGGCCCAGCGCTCGCGCCTGACGAGCATCCTCATGGGGGCGGGAGCGGCGCTCATGGGCTGTACCCTGAACTTCCTGTCCGTCAACAGCGACAAGCTCCAGACGGTCTGGATCCTCCCGCTCGGCCATTTCTCGACGAGCTTCTGCCTCGTCCTCATCGCCTTCGCGATCACGACCTACCAGCTCTCGAACGTCTCGGAGCTCACCCGCACGAGCCTCGCCTACTTCATCATGGCGGGGGTCCTCCTGTTCGTCTTCGGGACAAGCCTGGAGTTGGCGAGACGCTACCTGGCGGGGATCCCGCACGTCGAGACCCTGTCCCTCCTCACCTCATCGGTCATCATGGCGCTCCTCTTCCACCCGCTCCGGTACAAGATCCAGAACCTCGCCGACAACGTTTTCTTCAAATCCCGTTTCGACCAGCTGACCCAGCTCAAAGAGTTCGACCGCAAGGTCCTCACCGTCTACAACCGCGAGGATTTGACCCGGTCCCTCATGAAGAACTTCACGAACATGGGCTTCGGCTCGATCGGGCTTCTCCTGAAAGACCCCACCCGCCCCGTGTTCCAGGCCAAGGCCACCTCCGGCTTCACGGTGGCCAAGTCCGAGCTCCCAGAGTTGAAGGAAGACTCCCTGCTCGTCCAATACCTCAAGGAGGAAAAAGAGGGGTTCATGCGGGACGAGATCCCCCGCCGCATCCTGATCGACTGGGAACGCCAGACGCTCTCCCAGGAGATGGAAGGCTACGGTGCGGAAGCCTGCTTTCCCATGTTTTCGGTGAGACGGCAGGCGCTCTTCGGGATACTCACGCTGGGAAAATCCGAGCTGGCCTACGCCTCCTACAAGGGCCGGAACCTCTTCTGGCTCAGGAGCGTCATCGACAAGGCCTCGATCATGTTCGAGAATTTCTATCACGCCGAGTTTGAGAACGCCCTCATTCCTTACGTGGGAAGGGAGCAGGCCGAAGAGATCCGGAAAAATAAGGACGGCTTCCGGGAAAGCCTCGCCGGGCAGAGGATGTGGGTCTCCGTTCTCATGATCGACATCCGGAAATTCATGCCGCTGAGCCAGGAGGTCACCCCCACCGAGCTCGTGAAAATCCTCCAGGAATACCGGCACGCGATGACGGCGATCGTTCACGAACACCAGGGCGTGGTGGACAAATTCATCGGCGACGCGATCATGGCGGAGTTCGGCGTGCCCATCCTGCCGGCCCTGAGCAACCCGGACGAGAACGCCGTCCGGTGCGCCCTCGCCATGCAGGAGAAGATGAAGGAGCTCAACAAGCAGGGCCGCTTCGGCTCACGCGAGATCCAGACGGGCGTCGGCATCGGCTCCGGCAACGTCGTTCTCGGAAACGTGGACTCTGGCGACCGCGTCGAATACACCGCGATGGGAGACGCCGTCAACATGTCGGCCCGCCTGGAAGACATCGCGGGCAATGGCGAGGTCGTCATCTCGGATGAGACCTTCGACCGGGTCAAGGACCTCGTCGACGTCAAAAGCATCGCCCGGCCGATTTACGGGAAAAAACATGTCGTGACCGTCCACCAGGTCCTCGGCCTCAAAGTCAAATTTGACAGCTTCCCGGGCGCGCTCACCCGCCCCGCCGTCAACCAGTAACATCCTTCCTATCATCGTTGGACCTACCGCCTCCGGTAAAACCGCCGTTGGGATAGCCTTGGCCAAACGGCTCAACGGCGAGGTCATTTCGGCTGATTCCCGCCAAGTCTACAAACGTCTCACCATCGGGACGGCCAAGCCCTTACCCAAAGGTCGCCCCCTCACCCTAACCCTCTCCCCCGGAGGGGAGAGGGGAACTATGGGTTATAGCGTTCATAACGTTCCACATCATCTCATCGACTTTCTGGACCCTGGGGACCGTTTCAGCGCCGGGGATTTCGTCAACCTCGCCAAAAAAACCATCAGAGACATCAGGGAAAGGGGTAAGTTGCCCATAATCGTGGGTGGAACCGGTCTCTACATAGAAGCTTTAGTGGACGGACTGGCCCCTCTTCCACCAGCCAATGATAAAATTCGAACTGAATTAACAAATCAAATTAAAAGAAGGGGGCTGAAATCGCTTCACGTGGAACTAGAAAGAGTCGACCCGGTTTCGGCCCGGAAGATCCCCATCAACAATATCCAGCGCCTCATCCGGGCCCTTGAAGTCTATAAGCTGACCGGAACCGCCATCTCGGAATGGCACAAAAAAACCATGAAGCCAACAAACGAAGAATTCCAGCTCTTTGGACTTCTTTGGCCTCGACCCTTGCTCCATAGGAACATAGAAGAAAGATCTCTCCGCATACTGCCCGGAATGGTCAAAGAAAGCCGGATTCTTCTTAAAAAGGGCTATTCTGCCGATTGCCCCGGCCTTCAGGCCTTGGGTTATCGGGAAGCATTGGCCTATATTAAGGGGGGAATCGACAAGACAGAGCTCCTGGAACGCCTGAACCGCTCGACAAAACAACTCGCCAAGCGGCAAATGACATGGTTTCGAGGCGACAAACGTATCCATTGGATCCCCTGCGGACCCAGGTTCAGCCCGGAAAAAATTGCTAATTTGATTCATAAATCCCTCCCCCTCACCCGGCCTTCGGCCACCCCCCTCTCCCTCAAGGGGAGAGGGAACGAGTATTAGGTAACCTTATGGAACGCGTCCTCTTGATTGGGCTCAAACGCGCCAGGCAAACGCTGGCCAATACCCAAACAAGCCTTGAAGAGCTCTCCCGCCTGGTGGAAACCGCGGGAGGAAGCGTGGTGGACCGAACGATCCAACCCCGGGCCCGTTTCGACCCGGCCACCCTCATCGGCCGGGGAAAGGTCGTCGAAGTTGCCGAACGGGTCAGGCGGGGGCGTCTTCAAACGGTTGTTTTTGACGATGATCTCTCTCCCGCCCAACAAAGAAACCTCGAACGGGAGATCCCCGCCAAGATCCTCGACCGCACCCACCTGATTTTGGACATCTTCGCCCAACGGGCCCGCACAAGGGAGGGGATTCTCCAGGTGGAGTTCGCCCAGCTCAGCTATCGCCTGCCGCGGCTGGGAGGCCTCGGGGTCAAGCTCTCCCAGCAGGTCGGCGGCATCGGCACCCGGGGCCCGGGAGAACGCATGCTGGAGGTGGATCGCCGGCACCTTAGGGAGCGCATCCGGCGTCTCCGGGTGGAGATTGAGCGTATTCAGGACCACCGGGAACGCGCCCGGGAGAACCGCCTCCAGGTTCCCCTGCCGCAGGTCGCGCTCATCGGCTACACCAACGCCGGAAAATCCACCCTGCTCAATACCCTGACCTCTCGTGGTTCGACAAGCTCACCACGAGCGGGGCGCGTTCACCCTGAGCTTGTCGAAGGGCAAATCTACGCCGATGACAAGCTCTTCGCGACGCTCGACCCCACCACCCGCCGCGTCAAACTCCCGGGCGGGCGGGTCGTCCTTTTCACGGACACGGTCGGATTCATCCAGAAACTGCCGCATCATTTGGTGGCCGCCTTCCGGGCCACGCTGGAAGAAGTGACGCGGGCCAACCTGCTCGTCCATGTCGTGGACGCGAGCAATCCCCGCCACCCGGAACAGATGCGGACGGTCGCCCAGGTCATCAAGGACCTCGGAGGGGAGAAGATCCCCGCTCTCACCGCCTACAACAAAGCCGATCGCCTGGGCGGGGAAGAGCGGCAGGCCCTGGACAGGCGGACCGACCTCCGGATCTCTGCGACGAGCGGGGAAGGGATCGAAACGTTTTTAAAAACCGTAGAAGCCGAGCTCGACAAAGACCTCATCGAGGTCAGCTTTGAGCTCCCCTACGGCCGCCGCGATCTCCTGTCCGGGATTTATAAGACCGGCAGAATTCTCGAGGAAACACCGGCCCGCGAAGGAACGAAGCTCCGGGTCAGGATCGACCCCGCCCATTGGCGCAAGATCGCCCACCAACTGAAAAGATTGTTATAGAATCCTTCATTCATGACTCTCGCCAACAAGATCACCATCCTCCGGATCATACTGATCCCCATACTCGTCATCGGGCTCCTCATGGGCGTTCCCGTCTGGCCGCTGGTTCTCTTCATCCTGTCGATGATCACCGACGTCCTCGACGGCCTGGCGGCCCGCCTCAAGGGGGAACGGACCCAGCTCGGCACCTTCCTCGACCCGCTGGCCGATAAACTCCTTCTCATCGCGATCTATCTCACCTTCACCTACCTTCACAAAATCCCTCTCTGGGTCTTTGTGGTCGTCTTCTCGCGGGACCTCATGATCGTTCTGGGCTGGTCCATCATCTACATTCTCATGAAGAGTTCCGCGATCATCCCGCGTCTCCTTGGAAAAATCACGACATTCGCGCAGATGGCGACCATCCTGTGCGTCATGATCCCGGCGCCGGCCGTGATCAGCGACATCGTTTTCTGGAGCATGATCACGCTGACCGTCGTCTCCACGATTGATTACATCGCGATCGGAGCCAGGCGTCTCGGGCAATTCGGCTAGGTGAAACTTCCTCTCCTCACGCGGCTCACGCTGTACGGCCTCGTTCTCTCGGTGGGGGCGGCGCTCATGATCGGTCTTCACACGGGTCCTCGAGTCCTCTGGCTCAAAATCCCCTATCTGTTCAATGTCACAGGCCTCGCGAGCGGGAGCTTCCTGCTTCTGGCGGCCGTGGGCCTGATTCTCTCCAAAAGCTATGCCGCGGAATGGACCACGGCGCTGGAGAGACTCGGTCAACTTCCTCCAACAACGCTCTCCCGCGCAGTCTGGGCGCTCGGCGGAGGGGCGCTCATCGCAATCGGGACGCTCAAACTCTGCCAGTACAACTCCTTCCAGGCCCACACGGACCTCGCCGACTTCACCAACGTCTGCTGGCAGGCCCTGCACGGCCACGGGCTCAAAGATGAGATCAAAGGCTTTGACAGTTATCTGGGAGACCATTTCTCGCCCGTCCTGTTCCTTTTCGCCCCGCTCCTCTCGATTTGGAAGAGCCCTTTGATTCTGCAGTTCGCGCAGTCCTTCTTCCTCGCGCTCTCGGTTCCGGGAGTTTATCGTCTGGCCAGGTCCTACGGTTCCCCGGGCCTTCTCGCGCTCGCCCTTCCCGTAATGCTTGTGGTCAACCCTTATTTCCACAAGACCGCCTCGGCATACTTTGAACCTTCCACACTGGCCGTTCCGGCCCTGGTGTGGGCCTTTGTCGCCTGGCGCTCCGGGCGAAAAAACCTGGGGGCGCTCCTCGCGCTTTCGACACTCACGTTCAAAGAGGAGGCGCCTTTCGCCCTCCTCGGGCTGGGGATATACCTCCTCGTCAAAGGAAAAAGGAGGAGGAAACACGGTTTCCTTCTGGTCCTGACGGCGGCGGCCAGCTTCTTCATCATCACGCAGCTCATCATTCCGCACTATCTCCCCTTGCCCGTGAAATCGCGCCACCTGCATCTTTTCTCCTCCGTCGGCTCGACTTACTCCGGGATCGTCCTGAACGCGCTGAGGCACCCTGCCGGGTTCCTGATCAATCTCCTCTGGCCGCCGGCCAAATGGATCGCTCCGCTGTGGCTCCTGTTCTCGGCCGGCCTTCTGCCGCTGGGCGCGCCTTACACCCTCATCCCCGCGGCCGTCATGCTCCTCCCCCACCAGATGTCCGGCTACGGCTCATTTGGCTATCAGGCTCTTTCCGTTCATTACGCCGCATTTCCTCTGGCGCTCATCCTGTGGTCGGCCTGCGCGGGCCTGGGAAGGCTCACCGAACGGCTCCGCGGGCATCTCATCCCCGTCATGGCTTTTGTCCTCCTGGTGACCGCCTCCGGGCTCCTCACGCCATCGCCTTACGTGGAGATGGTCCCCTTAAGCCAAAAAAGGGTCGACGCGGCGATGGATATCATCCGTCTCGTCCCTCCCGAGGCTTCCGTGTGGGCCCCCACGTATTTCGTGGCCCATCTCGCCTGCCGGGACCGCCTCAAAACGCTGACAGACCGGGACTATCTGTACCGGGGCTGGTTCGTGCCGGACCGCATCATCCTGGACGGCCGGGCCTGGTCCGCTTTACCCGAAGGAACCAAAAAGGATATCCTTCAGGTGCTGAGGACAACCCACTACAGGCGGGCCGCGGAGGAGGAAGGCGTGATCCTTTTGGAAAAAGTAAACTCATGAGCGCGCTCCTTGCGATGCTCGTGACTTATTTCATCGGGGCGATCCCTTCCGGTTACCTGATCGCCCAACGGCTCCGGGGGATCGATATCCGCGAGCACGGCTCCGGCAATCCGGGGGCCACCAACGTCTACCGGGTCGTGGGGAAAAAGGCCGGACTCCTCACGCTCGCTCTCGACGTCTTGAAGGGTTTTCTGCCGGTTCTTTTCGTGAGGTTTGTCTATCCGCGGGAAGCCGGAACGGCCGCCCTCTGCGGTCTGACCGCGATCGCGGGGCACAATTGGAGCCCCTTCCTGAATTTTAAGGGGGGGAAAGGCGTGGCGACCTCGGGCGGAGTCTTTCTCGCCCTCCTGCCGATCCCCACGATCGCCTCTGTGGCGGCGTTTGGGCTCACGGTGAAGAAGACGAAACACATTTCCGCAGGCTCTCTCGCGGCCGCGGTCACTCTGCCCATGGCCGCCTTTATCATTCCGACGATTCAACTTTACCGGTTCGCGGCGGTCGTTGTGGGGATCGTCGTCATCCTAAAGCACAAATCCAACATTCAAAGACTCAGGGAAGGGACCGAACCCCGTTATGACGAAAAAAAAGATTAGCGTTCTGGGCGCCGGATCCTGGGGAGCGACCCTCGCTTCCCATTTGTGCCGGATAGGTCACGAGGTCGCCCTGTGGGAATTTGATCCCGAGGCGGCCCGAAAACTCGACACCACAAGGCGTCTCGGCGTCCTTCCCCAGCTCAAGATACCTCCCGAGATGCGCGTCACGTCAGACCTCAAAGAAGCGCTCTTGCCCGGACCGGACGTCCTGCTCTGCGTGGTCCCTTCCCACTTTGTGCGCTCCACCATGGAAGCGATCGTGAAAGAAAATCTTTTTCCGAAATCGGCGCCCGTCATCAGCGCCAGCAAGGGGATTGAGCAGAAGACACTTTTACGGATGACGCAGGTCATCGCGCAGATCTGCCCCGCGGCGGAAGGGCGTCTCGCCGTCCTGTCGGGCCCGAGCCACGCCGAAGAGGTCGCCCTGGGACTTCCCACCGCGGTGGACATCGCCTCCCGGAATGACGCGATCGCTCAGGCCGTCATCCCTCTCTTCGCCAGTGAGACGTTTCGCGTCTATACCAACCCCGATCCCGTCGGGGTCGAACTCGGGGGGGCGCTCAAAAACGTCTATGCGATCGCCTGCGGCGTGGCCGACGGCCTCAAGCTCGGCGACAACGCCAAAGCCGCCCTTATCACGCGAGGGCTCCTTGAGATGGGCCGCCTGGGCAAAAAACTCGGGGCCCGGGTGGAAACATTCTTCGGGCTCGCCGGGGTGGGCGACCTGATCGTGACGTGCGCTTCCCAGCACTCCCGCAACCGCCTTTTGGGGGAAAAGATCGGCATGGGCAAGAATCTCCAACAAGCCCTTTCTGAAATGACGATGGTCGCGGAAGGCGTCAAAACCACCGAATCGGCCTACCAGTTGGCCCAGGCCAATGGCGTGGATGTCCCTTTAATTCAAGAGGTCTACCTCTGCCTTTACAAAGGGAAGAAGGCCCTCGACTCCCTGCATGATCTCCTCCGGCGGGCCGTCCACTCGGAAATGGAGGACCTGTTCAAATGAATAAGACGGATCTGATCGCGGAGGTCACCAAGGTCCTGGGCACACAGATCGAGGCCCGGCAGGCGGTGGAGGCGGTCGTTCACCGGATGCGCGACGGTCTCCGGTCGGGGGAAAAAGTGGTATTGCACGGCTTCGGCAGTTTCCATGTGGTCATGACCAAAGCCAAAAAAGGGAGAAACCCAAAAACGGGACAGGTATACCCCATCCCTCCCCGCCGCCGTGTCAAATTCACCCTTTCCAAAGACTTCTTCTGACCCTTTGATTTTGGTTTAATAAGACTTAAGACGGTATGCCAAGGCGAATTTCATCCACGTTGCTTGATTTGCCGGACAAGTACTTTTTCACCATCGGCGAGGCCAGCCAGTTGACTTGGGTCAAGCCTGCCATGCTCAGGTACTGGGAAACCCGGTTCAAATCCCTCCGGCCGGCGCGACGGGAGTCCGGCCAGCGAAAGTATACCCGCCGGGACATCGCGATCATCAAGCGAATCAGGACCTTGCTCCGGGACGAAAAACTGACGACGGAGGGAGCCCTCAAACAACTGAAGCAGGAACTCAAAGGGGGAGACCCTTCCGGGGCTGCAGCCTCTCCCCATCGCTCCTCCGCTTCGGTCCTCCGGGAAATAAAGCAGGAGATTCAGGAGATGGCGAGGGAACTGGGGGAAACTCAGAAGTAAAGATTTCAGACAAGATTGCATGAAGCATGTAGCATGGAGAGGGAAAATTTTTCTATCGAAAAATTTTCGGGGTGTAGCGTAGTGGCAGCGCACTCGCTTGGGGTGCGAGAGGTCAGGGGTTCGATTCCCCTCACCCCGATTGCTTTCATCCGCCGAAGGCGGATGCCTCGCCGAAGCCTACAACCCAAAGGGCGAAGGCGGGCAGGATAATATGTCCACACAAAAAGTGCTGTTTCTCTATATCTCGATCTCGAGCGGCCACCAGAAGGCCGCCGAGGCGATGATCTCCGCGATGCGCGGGCTCGACTCGGAGACCGAGGGCCTCGGCATGGATTTATTCACGCACGCCTACCCGATGCTGGGCCGCGTGTTCGCCAAAGCCTACCTCAAGATGCTCGAACACGCCCCGCAGATCTGGGATTACCTCTATGACAATCCCGACGTCGAAGAAGCCACCCGGGAGGCCCGGGAAATCCTGAACATACTCAACGCGAGAAAAATCCAGAGGCTTCTGCGCCAGCATCGCCCCAAGGCGCTTGTCTGCACCCAGGCGAGCCCGGCCAGCCTCATCGCCGCGGAGAAAAGGAAAGGCCGGTTGGACCTCCCCCTGATCGGCGTCATCACCGACTACGGTGTTCATTCCTATTGGCTTTACGAACAGATGGACCTCTATCTCGTGGCGACCGAGGACGTCAAACGCGAGATCGTCAGCCGGGGAATCCCCGAATCCCGCGTGCGGGTCACGGGCATTCCGATCGATCCCCGTTTCGCGGAAAGACATAACCCGGCGGAAGAACGAAGACGGCTCCGCCTGGACCTCCGGCGGCCGACCGCCCTCATCATGGGGGGGAGCCAGGGGCTGGGCCCGCTCCCGGAGCTTGTGGCCGCCCTTCGGGACCATCCCACCTCGCCCCAATTGATCGTGGTCTGCGGACGCAACCGGAAAGCGTACAGGGAGCTTTACAAAGAATACGGTCAGGACCCCGATGTCCGGCTCATCGGCTGGGCCAAAAACGTGCCCCGGCTCATGGATGCCGCCGACGTTTTAATCTCCAAACCCGGCGGGCTGACGACCTCCGAAGCGCTCGCCAAGGGACTTCCCATGATCATTTTCCGGCCCATCCCCGGCCAGGAAGAGCGGAACGCGGATTACCTGCTCAAAAACGGCGTCGCCGAACGGGCCGGCGATCTCTCGGAACTGGATCCCATCATGGAAAAAATTTTCAGCCGCCCCGAGCAACTCAAGAGGATGTCGGAAAAAGCGCGGTCCCTGGGCCGGCCGCGCGCGGCCTGGGACGCGGCCCGCTATATCCTGGGCGTGGTCCGCCGGGCACACCCCTCGCCGGTCCGGTCCTCGCGTCCGGCCCCCTGGGTGGTCGCCCGCTAAGCGGCCCGGGGAATCGTTCAGCCGCGCACTCCCCGAACCCCCCTCAAAATGCCTTCTCAAATTTCCTCCCCTCCGTTGGCCGAAAACGCCGCCCACCCCGAGGTTGAACCTCAAAACCGAGAACTCGGGCAAAACCTGGCGGCCGTTGGATTTCTCATCGCCAAGGGGCTGGCCTGGGCTCTCCCGAAGAAAACGCGCTACGTTCTGGCCCGATGGATCGGCCGGACGATGGGACGCCGCCTGACTGAAAAACGCCGGTTGGTCCGGACCAACCTCGCGATTCTCCTGGGTCCTGACGTCCCCGACCTGGAACGAAAAACAGACGAGCTTTTTGAGAATTTTGCCCTGACCCTCTGTGATTTTATGAACCCGCGGGGTGTGACTTACGAGGTGGAGGGACTCGAGAATCTCGGGTCGGCCGTTTCCGCCCGGGAGGGTGTTCTCTTTATCACTTTTCACCTCGGACATTGGGACCTGGGCGCCCGGATCCTGTGCGACAAGGGATGGAAACTGACGGCGATTTATCAATCGTATTCCTCCGCCTTTCTACAAAAGGTGATCCAGGCCAACCGCCCGAAAAACCTCAACTATCTCCCCGTAGGACAGGGCGCGGCCTTCGGGGCGATGTCCGCTCTCGCCAAAGGCGAAGGGGTGGCGGTCATCGGAGACAAGGCGTTTGGCGAGGCGGGCGAACCGATGCCTTTTTTCGGCGGCACCGTCCTGTGGCCCAAGGGCCCCTACCTCCTGGCGGCCCGGGCGGCCACCTGGGTCGTCCCCAGCGTCATCGTCCGCGTGTCGCCCGGCCACTACAAAGGCCTGGTCGAGAAGCCGGTCCGCGTCTCCGGTGAATCGACGGCGCAGGCGGCCGATCTGTCGAGCCATGTCGCCGGATGTTTCGCGCGTTACTTGCGGAGCTATCCCACGCAGTGGTATCGTTTTGAGGAATTTTGGGTGGATTCGAAGGAACGAGGACCTATTTCTCAGTAGAAAATACTATTTGCATGGAGCATGTGCATGAGAGGGAGAATTTGGCCGTTCATACTCATGCCCATGCGCATGCTGAATTTGGCGCCGTTGGCCAAATTCTCGGGGCGTAGCTCAGTTGGCAGAGCGCACGGTTCGGGACCGTGAGGCCGCTGGTTCGAGTCCAGTCGCCCCGATATCTTTTTAAACCCCTGGGATGAATCGCTCATTCTTCACCTTTCTTCTCCTGCCGGGCCTGGCATCCACCCCGGCCTTTTCCCAGCAGGGAAACCCGCCGAAAAATTGGATCCGGCCCGCGCAAAGCCTGACCGGGCCCGCCGGATACGTCACCCTGCCCTCCTCTGAAGTGACGGATCTCAAGAACCTCAGCCTCGGCGTTCACCGCTTCGGGGTCGGATTCCTCTACAGCTGGCCTCACAACGTCGAGTACGGCTTCTCCTTCGACCTGCGGGAAATCACCACCTCCAGCGTTGACCAAACGCGCCAGGCCTTCAGCCCGAACGCCAAGATCCGGCTGCTCAACTCTCCGAAATGGGGGAAGGTCGCCGCGGGTTTTTACCGCAAGACCTATTACGGCGTTTATGAGCGGGAGATCGTCTCGCCCTCGTTGACGGCGGAGGGGGGAGGATCGCTCACGAACTTCGCGGGCGTGAACACGGGGAGGGGATTCGCCGCGCTTGTCTATAACACGAGCCTCTCGCGCTACATGGCGGAGGTGGACGGCCGGAGCCTGCAGCCCAGCGTGGGGTGGCGGTATATGCTGGCGTCCTGGATCGCCATGGATGTCGCCCTGACAAACATGAGGGACTACAACAATAAGTTCGAAAATTTCTCCTTCGGCCTGACCCTCCTCTCAGGATCCCCCTCCCGATGAGGGAGGCCCAACGGATTCTGGTCCGGGCCGCCGGGCGCGTGCAGGGCGTGGGTTTCCGGTACTTCTGCCAGAGCCTGGCCCGGACGCTCCAGGTCTCCGGATGGGTCAGAAACCTCCCGGGAGGGGACGTCGAACTCGAAATACAGGGAGAACCTAAAATCCTTGAAGAATTCCTTCAAAAAATAAAAACGGGACCGCCGGGAGCGCTCGTTGGGGACCTCCAGACGCTGGAAATCCCAACCGAGAAAAATGAAAGCGAATTCGAGATCAGGTTTTGACTGGTTCCCCCGACTCAAATTTCCTAAAATGAGGACACCATGAAAGACACCCTGGACCCCGTTTCATTGTATTTTCGGGGAATCAAAGACCTTCCGAAGTTCACGCCTGAAGAACAAACCGCCCTCTGGAAAAAAGCCAAGAAAGGCGATAAAGAAGCCAAAAAGACACTGGTGGAATGCAACCTGCGCCTGGTGATCCCCACCGCCAAGAAGTACTACCACCCCGGCATCGATTTTCTGGACCTTATCGAAGAGGGGAACCTCGGGCTCATGCATGCCGTTGAGAAATTTGACCCCAAGAAAGGCTTCCGTTTCTCCACCTACGCCGCCTACTGGATCGAGCAGTCGGTCCGCCGGGCGCTTGATGAACAATCCAAGACCATCCGGATTCCTCCTCACGCCTGGGAAATCCTGCGCAAATGGTTCCGGCAATGGGATGAACTCCACGGGCGCCTGGGCCGGGACCCCACGCTCGCGGAGATGGCCAAGAAGCTTCACCTTTCCACCCGGCAGGTCCGAAGCGTTCTGGACGCCTCCGAAGCCGCCAAAGGGCTGGGAAGCCTGGAAGCTCCTCTGGACGAGGATGAAAACCTTTTTCTGAAAGACGTCATCTCCGAGGAAGACAAGCACAACCCCGATGAGATCCTCTCGCTCCTCAAACTCCATGATGAGCTCGGAAAAGCTCTCAACGAGATAAACCCCCGGGAACGGAAAATCCTGGACATGCGTTTTGGGCTGAACGGCCCCGAACGCATGACGCTTGAGGAAGTCGGCAAAAAACTCAAACTCTCCCGTGAACGGGTGAGACAGCTGGAAGAACGCGGCCTCCAGCGCCTGAGGCGCATCACCCACAAAATGGGGCTCCACCACTCATGATCAATCCTGTGGAAGACCTCAAAGACCACATTCGCAGTATCCCCGATTTTCCCAAGAAAGGGATCCTCTTCAGGGACATCACGACCCTCCTGGGCAACGGCCAGGCCTTCAAAACCGTGGTGGATAACCTCAAGAAAAGATACGAGCCGATGGGCATCCAGAAGATCGTGGGGGTGGAGTCCCGGGGGTTCATCCTGGCCGCTCCTCTGGCCTACGCGCTGGGGGCGGGCCTGGTCCCGGTCAGAAAAAAGGGGAAGCTTCCTTTTCACACCGCCTCAGTCACCTACGACCTCGAGTATGGGCAGGACACGCTCCAGATGCACACCGACGCCATACGCCCCCACGAGAAAACCCTCATCATCGACGACCTTCTGGCCACCGGCGGAACCGCCAAGGCCACCTGCCAGCTGGTCGAACAACTCGAAGGGGAGGTGGCCGGAGTGGGCTTTCTCATTGAACTCACCGCACTCAAGGGACGAAGCACTCTCGGAAACTACGATATTTTCTCCCTCATTCAGCTCTAGCGCGGACCGCGCTCGACCTCGCAGACCAATTGAAAGGGATTTCTGGCTTTACTCTCATCGAGCTGATGGTCGTGGTGGCGATCATTGGATTAATCGCCGCGATCGCTGTCCCCAAATTTGCGAATATGGTCACACGAGCCAAAGAAGCTTCGGTACGCGTTGACCCCTGCCTTCCCAATGATTCAAAGCCCTCGTAGCTCAATTGGAAGAGCAGATCCGTCCTAAGGATAAGGTTGTAGGTTCGCTTTAACCGTGACCCTTTCTCTTCCCAGTTATTTCTCATCCGGCTCAAAACGCTTTAATCCCATGCTCAAGACTCTGGATCGATGCTACAAACGATTTGTTTTAGTGGGACTGGCGATGACCGTGTGGTTTGCGACCTTCGCTCACGCCGCCTATGATCTCTGGGCCGCTTCAGCGGTGTTTTTTTGGCTCACATTGCTCTTTTCGGTCTTTTGTCTGGGACGGTGCAGAGATAAAATCTCCGTCAAGCTCCCGCTGGCCGGCCCCACGCTCTTATTTCTCGCCTCATTAATCCTCTCCTGCCGACATTCTTACGATCTGGATACAAGTAAATTAGAAATTTGGGTATGGTTTTTTACCTTTCTTAGTTTTTACCTTCTCATTAACAGTGCTGAAAATGAAGGGGACCTGAGCCTGTTTTTTACACTGGCAGGCATGGTCATTTTGCCGCTGTCCGTGATCTGTGCTTGGGAACGGTTGACGGTTCAACCGGACACATGGGGCCGCTGGGCCATTCATGCGACGCTCATCAGTTCCATCATTCTGGCCGGCTTTACGCTCTACTGGCCTTTGTTTTTCTGGTACAAAACCCTTGAGAACCGTCGGTATCTGATCTTATTGCTGCCCTGCGTTGCTGTCTTACTCATCGTCCAGTCTTGGTGGGCGTTCGCGTCGATCGCTCTGGGGATCCTGCTCACCTATCGAGAGCCAATCGCCCAACTGGAGGTTCGGCACAGAAAGACAACGTTCATGGCCATTGTAACAACTCTGTCGATATTGGGCTGGCTGGGATCTTACAAACTACGCACTCATGTCGGACCTTACATTGGGGTGAGCCGATTTTTCTATTGGTTGTCCGCATTGAGAATGTGGAGACAAAATGCATGGACGGGGGTTGGGGTTGGAGGGTACTCCACCGCATTCCCCTTTTTCAAGGCGGGCCAAATTCAAAGCACGCTATTCGCGCACAGCTTCCCGCTCGAACTCCTTTCCGAAACGGGGATCGTGGGAGTCCTTGCCGCCATTCTATTTGCCTGGAGTTATTTGAAACTTACCGCAAAAACACGATCATCGGCAAAGACGGGCCCCCAAACCCGCGTGTATTTTATGACCTTGGTCGTGGTGTTATTTTTCAGCGTACTCAGCTTCAATATGGAATATCTGTTAAATAAGTTTATGCTCCTGATGATGATCGGGGCCACCCTTACGGAAACAGATCTTCCAACCTACCAAATAAAGCCTATTTGGATGGTGACCCTGGGTCTTTCCTTAATCTTGATCAGCCCTTTTTGGATTAACCTCTTCGAAGCGAGCCGGCTGTATCTCACCGGCCTCTCCTATGAACAGCAAGGAAATACGGTGAAGGCAGAACAACTGTATAAAGATGCTATCTCCACTGATGACTCCCATGCCGACAGCTACCAGGCTCTCTCGAGGATATACTGGAAAAAATATGAAAGAACTCATTCACAAATAGCTTTGGCCAACGCGTTGGAATATTTGCATCAAGCCATTCACTGCAAGAATGACGTGCGCTATCTCAACGATTTAAGACGATATACCGGCCTGATAGGCGGCTCCTCGGACCAGCGCTCTCCCAACCGGGAAACCCCTGGGGGTGAAAACCTTCATTTGCAGCGAATTTAAAAGTGTTAGAATGAGGCCAACCTAAGGTCGTACTCGACGCCGTCATCAGAAACTTTGAGATCATCGGTAAAGCAGCCAAGAAAATCTCACCTGAATTGAAACACAAGTACGTAGATGTTCCCTAGAAAACAATCGCGGGATTCAGAGACGTGTTAATTCATGACTACATGGGGGTCGATCTCAAAATTGAAAACACGATTCAAAGCCCTCGTAGCTCAATTGGAAGAGCAGATCCGTCCTAAGGATAAGGTTACAGGTTCGAGTCCTGTCGAGGGCAAATTCACCAATATCCATGAATAAAACAGTCATCGAAAAGAGCGTCCACTGGGCGCTCGAACGCAAACAAACCATCGTCTCCGTGGGCACGACCCTCGCCGTGGGGGGCTTTATCCTTTCGACGGTCCTTTTCCAGAAGCACAGAGCTCAGGAACAAGGCTGGGGCATGTTGTCTTACGCTGAAAACCAGATCATGCAGGGGCAGTCGGCCCAGGGGATCGCGACGCTGAACGAACTCGTCAACCGGTATCATTCGGGCCCCCTCCTGGAACAGGCCTATCAGCTTCTGGGAAGCCTCTCCATGATGACGGGGAACGCCCCGGAAGCCGTGACAATGTATGAGAAGGGGTTGGAACACGCGTCCGGCAACAATAAATCCCTGCTCATGATGAGTCTGGGGACGGCCTATGAGGAGGCAGGGAATTCCCAGAAAGCGGACGACACCTACAACGAATTCTTGAAGGAGTTTCCGGACCACTACCTGACGCCCCGGGTCCTGATGAGTTCGATCCGGGTCGAAACGCTGAACAATAACACGGGCGCCGCGCGGGAACACTACGAGAAGCTCTTGACCTTGTACCCGGACATCTCCTGGACGAAGAGGGCCGGGACTTACCTCGAGAACAAGGCCCTCCCGGAGAAACCCCGCGCTCCATGAAAAACTCGCCGAGGAACCTCCTCATCTTGTCCCTGCTCGCGGCCGGCATCCCTTATCGCGCCTGTGCGGTATCGCTTGACCTGGGGGCCAATTATCGCGTCCGAGCCATCTCGGCCGGGAACAAGCTCGCCAGCGAACCTTCTCTTTCTTTTTATACCCAACGCCTCCAACTCTACATGGGGACCCAGCTCAGCCGCGACGTGGAAGCCAGGTTTCAAATCCAGGCGATCAACCCCTGGGGGCTGGAAGGTTCCACCACCACCGCCCTCCAAAACACCCGCTATCCTTCCGCCAACGGAACCCCCTGGGTTCAAACGGCGTATCTGCGGGCTCCCAAGCTCCTGGGGCAGCCCATTCAGCTGACCGTGGGCCGGCAACCCATCACGTGGGGGGATGGCTTTGTGCTGACGGATGACGAGCTTGGGTTCGACGCGGTCAGGGTCCAGGCCGCGTCTCCCTGGCCTACGGTCCCTCTCGATACCGATATCTTCTACGCCAAGATCTCCGAAGGATTGATCGGGCCGGCGCGCGATTTCGGTCTCTTTGGGGCGCTGTTGGGAACGGGAACGGAGAAAACAAAACGAATCGAGATCTACTGGCTTGAGGAAGCTGACGGTTCCGGAACCCTCTATGAAGCGGGGGCTGAGACGACCCCCGTCCGTTCTTCTCAGATCACGCGCCAACTTCTCGGGTTTCGAATCAAGGGAGCAATCGGGGACGCCTACTATAAATTCGAATACGCCAAACAGGCCGGCTTCGTGGACCGGGCAGGGCAAGGCTCCGGTGACCTGACCTTGCAAGGCTCGGGTCTCACTGTCGAGACAGGAGGGGTGCTTCCCAACCAAAAATACGGCGTCTTTAACGGCTTCCTCAATTTCGCGATGGGCTCCGGCGATTCCCCCGGCAACGGTTTAAAAGACAGCGCTTTCCGGCCGACGTTCGCCCATCGGTGGGATGGCCTGGAGCGCTCCGGGTATGGCCGCTACTTTGCCGCGAATGTCTCGGATGCCTATTCAACGGCCGCCCTGTTCAGCAACTCTTCAGCTTCCCAAACCGGCTTGCCGGCGGGAACATCCGGCATTCAGATACTGGGAGGGGGGATCGGGTATTCTCCCGCGATCCCATTCAAAGCAGAAGCGGGTTATTATAACTACACGGCCAAGGAAAGCCTGTCGGGAGCGAAAAATCTTGGGTCTGAGGTCGACCTCACTCTCCATTACCAGTACACCGGATTCCTGAGTTTTAGCGGAGTCTACGCCCGCTTCTCACCGGGAGACGCCTACTCACCCAACCCAAAAACCGCCAACCTGACTGAACTCGAAGCCGAAATCAAGTTCTAGTCATTCGCCATCAATCAAGCTACTCTCCGAGTGTTACATGTTTTTTAACATAAAAAGCTTGTAAATTTTACATTTAGCTGTTATCCTTTAGTATGGAAACCACATTGACGGACAGAGGACAAACGGCCGTTCCCGCCTTCATACGGCAACGCTTCGGAATCAAACCGGGGCAGAAACTCGAATGGATCGAGGATGGAAAGGTCATTTCCGTCCTTCCCGTCTCCAAAGATCCTATCCGGGCCTTCCGCGGATCTTCCAAAAAAAGCCGTTTGACCGAAGCCCTTCTTCGTTCCCGCCAAGAAGATGTCCGACGCATCTAGAGCGTTCGTTCTCGACACCTCCGCATAAAAAGTAAATAATGCCCGCCATTCTACTTGATCAGTAGTTAATTTGTGTGTCATTTGTCCCTCGAATCTACTGGATTTCCATCGTAATTTAGTTATGATAACAAATATTATGTTACTTATTACAGTATCTCAGAATACGATAGAATCCATAACATTCTTCGTGATTAACGGTGATAGTTGCTGAATATCAGTCACTTTCAATATATTAAAATACTATTTTCAACTATATTAATCCTAGCAGAGAAGAAAATAGGTCAATCGGGGGGAAGAAAGGAGGGAACACGAGAAAATTGAGGAAACGGAACGCGAACAAGAAGAGAATAAAGGATAAATCAAAGGAAATTGTAAGCAACATTGTGAGCTAAAACAAAGCCCTAAAAAACCACAAGAAGAGAGGCAACCTACCGGACAATCCACCAATAGACTTCGATCCGGTTCGGAAAAGACCAGGAAGCAAGATCAGCCATCGGACGACCAAGATCATTCAGCCGGTAAAAAACCATATAAAAAGGAGGCAGTTCTTCGCCTATTTATTCCGGTATAAACCCCCCTCCCAAAAAACCGGGAAGACTGGAACCAATTTTGTCCCAAAAATTATGCACAAAACCCCCCCTCTAACAAAACCATGAAAGACGTACACTCGGCATATCTTGACCAGCCAACAATCGAAAAACACCACCTGTCCAACAGTCCGGCCGATACATTGAACTCAAAAAACCAGGCTCCAAAACATGGAACTTTTGCCGGAGAAAAGTGTTGAGTTTGAGGTCTTAAATAAACCATGAGGCGTGGTTTGGCTACTCTTGATGGTCTTTTGAATAACTTTAGGCGCAGCACTATCCCGCTTTGTTGCGTGGGCAGGAAACAATCAGGGAAGGAAGGCGACCAATGGACAGCGGATGAATTGGGAGGCTACTGAGAAGGATGACTGTTCTAATGAACTTGTTTTCTTCGTCTTCTACTGGAAGCAGCGGCTTTTTTGACTTTTGATCGAACCAATGAATCGCTGGAATTTAATTTATAAGCTAAATTCCACGTGTTTTGAGCCTGTGATGACTGTCCCAGCCTCTCGTAGACGCTTGCCAAAGCCTTGAGCAGACTCATATCAGACTTATTCCTGGTAAACTCTTTTTCGTATTGAATGAGCGCCTTTTGAAGAGATCCCTGTGCCTCATAGGCCTGGCCCAGCATGAAATAGCCTCGAAGGGGTAAATCCCCCAAAACGGAGAGGCATTTCTCCAGCAGTGGCCGTGCCTTAGAATAATCTCCCTGCTGGTGATAAATGCCGGCGACGTCGTAAAGAGCGGTGGCATTACGGGGCCAAGCCTCCAGAACGGTCTGGTAATGCCGTAAAGCGCGGGGTAGATCGCCGTTTTTATAAAATAACGCCGCGGCCTGTAATTGGGTGTGGATGTCGGATGGATGGGCTCTGAGATACCGCTCATAGTCTTCCAGCGCGAAATGGGACAGGCCCTTTTCTTCATACATCCGGGCGGCATACCAAAAGATCCGCTCATCCAAAGCCCCCAGGTATCTGGCCCGTTCCAACGCTTTGAGACCTTCCACGTAATAATCCGGTCCTTTCTGATAACAGGCCATCCCCAATTCTACCAACCCCGGGATGCTCTCTGAACCGTTGTCCAACAGTGGCTGGTCGCGCCGCAAAGACGCGTCGATCGTTCTCACGGACCAAAAATCGGCCGTATTTTTAGGGAATGAAGCTTTTCGATACGCGAGAAGGGTCGATGAGATCGCGATCAGGGATGAGAGAAGAAAGAGGCCGGTGTGATGGGTTGTTTCATGTGGCGCGATCCACGGTTTCCCCTCCAGCAACGGAAGCGTTGTCTGGATACCGCTATCGCTCACGCACCACCTCCAACAAAGGTGGCGGGGTCATTCTGGATCGTTCTTCCAATCCATCGCGTCGCCCAACGTGGGGCCCGTGGAGGGGCGCGCGTACTTTTTCATGAGGGAGCGCTGTTCGTCCCTGTCATGCCGCCTGATGGAAATCTCGATTTTCCTTTCTTTTTTCTGGATCTTGGTGACTGCTCCCGTGACGATTTCCCCGATGGTCAGAATCTTGGGGGACTGGCCCTCGTGGGCCTGCCCTCGTCTCTCCGCCGGCTCCCGTCTCTCCGTTTCGAGGGTCTCCCCCATCTCCGACTTTCGAACGAGCGCCTCCAAACCGGACTCCAACTCAACAAAAGCGCCAAAATCAACCAGACTTAACACTTTGCCTGTCACGACCTGCCCGATCTTTATTCGGGCGATGGGGTCCGCGGACAACTGCTTCAGACCGAGTGAAACCCGCTCCTGTTGGGGGCTGGCTTCCAAAACGACGGCCTCGATGACATCCCCGGGTTTCAGCACCTCGCTCGGATGCTTGATCTTTTTTGTCCATGACAGATCCTGGACCCTCAAGAGCCCCTCCACTCCGACAGGCAACTTGAGAAACGCTCCGAATGACGCCAAACGGGAGACCTCCGCCTTGAGCCGCGTCCCGACCGGGTAAAGCCGCGCGGCCTCTTCCCACGGACTCGTTCCCATGCGTTTGAGGCTCAAGCCCATCTTCTGCTCGGCGATATTGATGGAGATGACTTTGGCTTCCACCGGCTGGCCGGGCTTTAACATCTCGCTGGGATGATGGATGCGCCGATTCCATGACATCTCGGAGACATGGACCAAGCCTTCGATCCCCGGCTCCAACTGGATGAAAGCGCCGAATGAAACCAGACTGGAAACGACCCCGTGGACCGCCTGCCCCACCTTGAATCTTTGCTCCAGACCCTCCCAGGGATGAGGCAAAAGCTGCTTTCGCCCAAGCGATAATCGCTGGGTCGCCGTATCAAACTTCAAAATTTTGACATCCAATTCATCCCCGACTTTCAGCGCGTCCTCGACGCGGGCCGGATGCTGCCAACTGATATCCGAAATATGGAGAAGGCCCTCAAGGCCTCCGATATCAACGAACGCCCCAAATGACGTGACGCCGGTCACGCGTCCATGCCGGACCTCGCCCACGGTCAATTCCTTGAGCAAGACCTCCTTTTTCAGGGTGCGCTCCCTTTCCAGGAAGCGCCGGCGCGACAAAACAACATTCCCCTTCTGCCGATTGCATTCGATGACCAAAACCTGGATTTCCCGGCCGATCCACTCGCTCATTTGCTGCGGTATCCGGTAATCCACCTGAGAAGCGGGAAGAAAACATTCAACCCCAAGATCAACAACCAGCCCCCCCTTGATCTTTTGGCTCACCTTTCCAGTCACCGGAGTCTGGGCGGAAAACGCCTCGGAAAGCTGTTCCCAACCCTGCAGCTCCCGGGCCCTTCTCCACGAAACCTGGAGCTGCTCCCCGGCGCCGGAGCCTTTCTTAATCAAGACGGGGATCTCATCTCCCACCTGAAAACGCGTGTGGGGGCCAAATTCCTTGATGGGAATGAAGCTTTCCACCTTCATTCCCACATCCACGAGCAGGCCGTCTGCGCGTGCTTCAACCACCCTGGCCATCATGATCTCCCCCTCCGTCACCGGGGGGGTATTGGCCATCAAGGCGTCCATGCTCATGTCTTCCGTCAATGTCGCTTCTCCCATATTGAGGACCCTTTCACAGAGGAATAACTGAAAATTCGATGTGGGATAAATTTTAGCATAAAATTAAACCTATAAAATTCTTGAAATCCGCCCACGAATACACTAATGTTATCGAACGCGGGGAGGCATCCGCGCAGTCTATTCAAACAGGAGACGATCTCTATGAAGAAATCGCTTATTAAGTCGGCCCGGGGTTTCACGCTCATTGAACTGATGATCGTGGTTGCCATCATAGGTATCCTGGCGGCTATCGCCATCCCCAAGTTCGCCGACCTGGTGACAAGATCAAAAGAAAGCTCGGTCAAAGGAAGCCTCGGAGCGCTCAGGAGCGCTGTGAGCATCTACTACTCCGACAACGAAGGGTTCTTCCCGACCGACCTGAATGTCGGACTGACCACGAACTCGAAGTATCTCCAGGTCATCCCGACCGTGACGGTCCCGCCGGTGACGGCCCAGACCAATCCGGGTCACACCAACGTGAGCGGAATCGCCTCGGGGACGACACCGGACGGAGTACTAAACAGTGGAAGCGCTGTCTGGTACTACACCAACTCGGGCAACAACATGGGGAACGTCGTGGTGAACTGTTCGCATAATGACACCAAGGGGACCCTCTGGACAAGCTACTGAGCTGATCGTTTAAGAAAAGAAGGAAAGAAACCCCCCGCCATTCGGATAGGCGGGGGGTTTCTTATTTGACCGTTATGATTTCTCTCTGACGGGGAACGTCCCTCGGAGGGCTTTCCAGCAGATATCAATGACTTCCTGGGGAAATTCCCCCTTGCGCACAATCCAATCGATATAGTCCGGGTCGTCGCGCGCAACCTGCTCGAGAGCCCTGGACTTATATTTTCCAAAACTGAAGTAGGCGCGTCCGTCCCTCCAATAAAATTTCCGGTCTGAATCCACGTACCGCTCATCGGGAGCGTTGCAATAATCGTGAAGAGCCGCGATCTCCCGTGGAAGCTGAGGGTATCGCTTCAACTGCGCCATAAAAACCTCGTAGGTCGCCAGCACGTCGGCCTGGGCCCCGTGGGCCCCTTTGAGTTCCCGGTCACAATAGAACCTGTACGCCGAGGAGAGGTCCCGCCGCTCGTTCTTCTGAAAAATCTTAAAGGCGTCCACGATCCGGCGACCGGCCGTTGTGAACTCGAAGCCGGCCCGCTCGAACTCCTTGGTTAGGATCTTCACATCGTATTCGACGAGGTTATAGCCGCCGAAATCCGAATCGCCCAAAACCTCGAGGATTTTGGGGGCCACCTCTTTAAAAAATGGGCAACCCTTCAGATCTTCATTGGTCATGCCATGAATGGCGGTGGTCTCAATGGGGATCCGTATGGCCGGGTTAATCCGCTGGGTGTAGGTCGTTTGGCTCCCGTCCGTTCCGATTTTGAGGACGCAAATCTCGATGATGCGATCGAACATCGGGTCGGTGCCGGTCGCCTCGATATCAAAAAAGGCGACCGGTTTGGTCAGAGGCAGGAGACTCGCCAGGTTTTCCATGGGGCGATGTCAGCGCACCCGGTTGAGCAGAAGACGCAACCGGATCATGAGAAACAGGCCTCCAAACGCCAGGCCGCAGTAAAGCCATTTGGACCAGCCTGAGTCCATGAATTTCACCAGGACCGGCATTGAGAGGAGAAAAACGAATATATACATCAGGGGATAAACCACTCCCTCCAGGCACCTTTTCTCTTCAGGAGACATGTTGAACCTCCCTCCGCATCCGGCGGATCTCATCCAGCACCGCGTCGGAAAAATGTTGGTAGTCCCGATGACCCTCAAACCGCATCGGGGCGCCAAAACAAACCCTGATTTTCTTAAACCGTTTCATCTCGTTGGTGTTGTGAACATAGGTGGGGATAACGAGCGCTCCCGTCGTGTACGCCAGCATGCCGACCCCCGGTTTGGCATGACCGATCTCTCCGGTCCGGCTCCGGGTCCCTTCCGGAAAAAGAACGACCGATTCTCCCGACTCCAGCAAACGCTGAGCGGTCTTGAACGCCGAAACGTCACGCTCCTCCCGACGCACGGGAAAAGCGTTCACCTGAAGGATCAACCACCCCAGGAGCGGGATCTCGAAAAGTTGCTGCTTGGCGATAAAATGAACCGGCCGGGGGAGGGAAGCTCCCACCATGGGTGGATCGAGGAAGGAAATGTGGTTGCAGGCGATGATCGCCGCCCCCTCCCTGGGAATGCGTTCCGCTCCCGAAACTTCCAAACGCCAAACGAGGCGTCCCGCCACCAGAAAAGAGGTGCGGCCGATCCAGTAAAGACACCGGCGGACCCACCGGGGAGCGAGAGAGGCCGTGCTCACCGGACAACCTGTCCCCACTGATCCCAAAACCCGGGGAATGAAATGTCCACACACCCCGCGTCCAAAATACAGGTCTCACCTCTGGCGACCAACCCCCCCACGGCCAGGGCCATGGCGAGCCGGTGATCACCATGGGAATCGACGGTCTGTCCCAATAAAGGTGTCGGCCCCTGGATGACCAGTCCATCGGGCAATTCCTCGATGTTCCCTCCCATCTTCCGGAGCTCTGTCGCGAGCGCCTGGAGGCGGTCTGACTCTTTGATCCGGAGTTCCGAGGCGCCCCGGATGATTGTCTGACCCTGCGCCTGCGTCGCCACCACAACGAAGATCGGGATCTCATCGATCATCCCGACCACTTCTCTCGCCCCCACCGAAACCCCTTTCAAAGACCTTCCCCCCCGGACAGAAGCGCTGCCCACCGGCCCCCCATCGGCCTCTGCGGTCTCAGTTTCCACGCTTAAATCTGCGCCCAGTGCCTTCAAAATATGGCAGAAACCGATCCGGGTCTCATTGATGCTGATCTGCGGGACACGAACCTCGGAACCCGGCAGGAGGGCGGCGGCCGCCAGAAAATAGGCCGCGCTCGACGGGTCGCCGGGAACCTTCCAGTCTCGCGCCGCGGGCCGGCTCGGCCCCTCAACTTCAACAGCGCCGGGAGAGGTTTTCAGAGGCACACCGCAACTCGACAACATACGCTCCGTATGATCGCGGGACAAGAATGGTTCCCGATAAACCGTCTTTCCCTCCGCGTGAAGACCGGCCAGAAGGAGGCAGGATTTCACCTGGGCGCTGGCGACCGGACTTTCCCAAACGATGGGCTTCAGGGGTTTTAGGCCCCGAATCTCCAAAGGAGGATACTCGTGATCATAGGCCGACACCTGAGCCCCCATCTTGTTCAGGGGTTCAACGATTCTTTTCATCGGCCGGCGGGACAAAGAAGAGTCCCCGACTAAACGCGCCGAAAACTCCTGGGCGGCCAGAAGGCCGGAGAGGAGCCTCATGGTTGTGCCTGAGTTGCCGCAGGGAAGATCCTTCCCGGGCGCGGCATAACCCCAAAGCCCCCGGCCCTGAACAACCCACCCTTTGGCGTCCTCATCAATCCGGATCCCCAGCGCCCTCAGACAAGCCGCCGTGCTGAGCGTATCCTCGGCGCGCAACGGCCGCTCGATCCGGCTGGGGCCTGAGGCCAAGCTCCCCAAAATCAACGCCCGGTGGGTGATCGACTTGTCGGAAGGGACCGAGATCTCCCCCCGGATTCTTTTGACGGGCCGAACGATCTCCCGCCGGGAACTCATGACGACCATTGGCGACGGGCCCCCGCGGTCGCGCGCAGCAGGCGTTCTGTATCCTTCCCCTCGCAGAGCCGCCGCATGGCGCCTTCCAGACCCTCGAGTGCCGCTTTGAGGGAGGTTCGATTCATGCGAAAAATCCCAGACCAGAGGGCGGAGTCCGATGCCGCCACGCGGGTCAGATCAAGGAATGAACGCGCCACGAATTTCTCCGTCAAAGGCTCGGCCTTCCGTTTCTCCAGCAGGGACAACATTAAAGCGCTCGCGATCAAATGCGGAAGATGGCTTGTGAAAGCGACCGCGCGGTCATGGGCGGCCGCCGGAATGCGAAAAGGACGGGCTCCGCAAGCCTTCCAAATCTCCTCGACTCTTCCAATGGACACAAGGGGTTCACCGGGGCAGGGAGTGATGGCGCACACAGCCCCCTGAAAAAGATCGGCGCGGGCATGCTCGATACCGGAGGCCTCGGAACCCGCCATGGGATGGGCCCCCACCAGTGAAAACGATCTCCCTGACCGGCCCCGCCTTTTTTTGAGACGCCGCCAACCCGCGAGAATGGGGGCTTTGATGCTCCCCACATCGCTGATGACGGCCCCCGGCCTGACCCAGGAGGCGATCTTCTCCGTGATGGAAACGATTTGGAAAGGTGGAGTGCAGATCACCACGTCATCCGCGGCGGAGAGGACCGCTCGCCAGTTCATCGAGATTTTATCGCAAGCCCCCCGGCGCAGGGCCCGTCGAAGCGGCCCCACCCTGCGTCCCAAACCGATGACGCGCCAGGACTTCTTCCGGGCCCTGGAGAAACGGCGCAGGGCCAAGCCCAGAGATCCCCCGATCAATCCCAGGCCCACAATGACGATGGTTCTCTTGTGTGTGTTATTCACGAGGACGGACTAAAGGAAAGCGGAGTCAGGCCCTTCCACCCACGGCGGCGGCCACCGCCCTGATTTCTTTGACGAGCTGGGCGAACTGGACAGGGAGCAGGGCCTGATGAGCGTCGGACAGGGCCTCGGCGGGCCGGGCGTGCACTTCCACCATGATCCCGTCGGCCCCGGCGGCCACCGCGGCGCGGGCCATCGGGAGCACAAACTCGCGGACGCCGACCCCATGGGAAGGGTCCACAAAAATGGGGAGGTGGCTCAAGCGTTTGACGGCGGGGATGGCGTTCAAATCGAGCGTGAACCGGGTCGCCGTCTCAAATGTCCGGATCCCCCGTTCACACAAAATCACCTGATGATTGCCTCCGGAAAAAATGTACTCGGCGGCCATCAGCCATTCCTCAATGGTGGTCGCCATGCCGCGCTTCAGGAAAGCGGGCTTCCGGGACTGGCCGACCTCTTTGAGCAGATCAAAGTTTTGCGCGTTCCGGGCTCCGATCTGCAGGATGTCCGCGTAACGCGCCACAAGCTCCACATGGCGGGGATCCATGACCTCGGTCACCACCGGTAAACCCGCGGCTTTCCCGGCCCGGGAGAGCATCTTCAAAGCCTTCTCGCCCAAACCCTGGAAGGCGTAGGGTGAGGTCCGGGGCTTAAACGCGCCCCCCCTCAAAATATGGGCCCCGGCCTTCTTCACCTCACGGGCAATCTCCAAAAGGTTCTCTTCGGTGTCCACCGAACAGGGTCCCGCCATGATCACGAGGGACCCTCCGCCGATCTCGATATTCCCCACCTTGACGACGGTGTCGTTCTTTCGAAACTCCCGCGAGACCAGTTTATAGGGTTTTGAGATCGGCGTGATCATCTCAACGGAGTCCATGGATTCAAAAAGGTCCCGGTGAATGATCGCCTTCTCCCCGATGACACCGATAACGATCTTCTCCGCCCCTTTGGACAAATGGGGGGTCAACCCGAGTTCTTTGATCTTTTTTATGACCAGATCAACGTCGGATTTTTTAACGCCTGACTTTAATGTGAGGATCATCGAACCACCTTTTCCAGGGCTCGGATGAAAACGCGGTTTTCATCCTTCGTTCCGACCGTCACACGGATGTGGCGCGGCAAGCCGTACTCCTCCACGGCCCGCACGATCACTCCCTGTTCCAGGAGCCGGTTGAACACGTCGCGCCCCCGCCGGGGGGCCACGCTGATCAAGAGAAAATTGGCGCAGGAAGGGGTCCACTCAATCCCCAACCGGTCGAGCGCGCGGCAAAGAAACCCCCGGCCCTCAAGGTTCCTCTCAACGGACCGGCGAACGTGCCCGGCATCCCCCAGGGCCGACAGGGCCGCCGCCTGAGCGACCGTTGACACGTTGAAGGGAGGCCGGATCCTGTCGAGCGCGCTCACCACCCAGGGAGGGGCGACCGCGTAACCCACCCTCAGGCCCGCCAACCCATACACCTTGGAAAAAGTGCGCAGGACAATGGTTTTGGGACCGGCCAGATGATTCTCAAGGATGCAGCCATAATCCGGCTCCAGGCGGGCGTATTCAAAATAAGCCTCGTCCCACACGGAAAGCGTCTTTGAGGGAAGGCGGGAAAGGAACTTTCTGACTTCCCCCAGCGTATTGTAAGTCCCCGTCGGGTTATTGGGATTGGCGATGAAGACGAATTTCGTGGACCTTGTCACGGCCTCCGACATCATTTCCAGGTCATGCCGGAGACCTTTCATGGGGACTGTCCTGACGCGGCAACCCATCAACTCCCCCGCCATCCGGTACCGGACAAAAGCGTGCGCGGAAACAACGATCTCGTCCGTGGGCCTCAGGAACGCCTTTCCCAAAAGCTCGATGATCTCGTCGCTTCCCGCGCCCATGATGACCCGGCTGGAAAGGACCTTGTGCCTGCGGGCGAGAACGGCCCTTAAATCGGCGCTCGCGCCCTCGGGATAACGATAAACCCCGGCGGCCGCGGCCCTGATGGCCCGGGTGACTCTTGTCGAAACCCCCCAGGCGTTTTCATTGGAGGCGAGCTTGATGACACGCTTCAGGCCGTACTGTTTGCGGATCTGCTCAATTCCGCGCCCGGGGGCATAGGGCTCAAAATGGCGGATCTCGGGCCGCTCAAAACGGTCTTTCAAGGTCAGGAATCGCCCTGGGGGTAGGAACCCAGAACCTTCAGGAACACACAGGACTCTTTGAGCTCCTCCAGCGCGAGCTTCATGTCCTCGTTGGAGAGATGGCCGTTAATGTCCGCGAAAAAAATATATTCCCAGGCCTTCTTCTTGGTCGGGCGGGACTCGATCCGGGTCAGGTTCAGGCTGTGCGTCTTGAACGGAATCAGGACGTCGTGCAAAGCCCCCACGTGATCCTTCAAGGAGAAGAGGATGGAGGTCTTATCGTGTCCGCTGGGGGAGGGGAACTTGCGCCCGACCACGAGGAACCGGGTCGCGTTGTGCGCGGAGTCTTCAACCCGTGAGGCCACGATCTTCAAACGATAGATCTGCGCGGCCAAAGCCGACGCGATCGCGGCGCTGGAGGCGTCAAGCGAGGCGTGAGCCGCGGCGTCCGCGGTGGAGGCCGCTTCGTGCAAGGAAGCCTGGGGGACATGAGCCTCCAGCCACCGGCGGCACTGGGCGATGGCCTGGGGATGAGAATAGATCATCTTGATCTTTTTAACCTCCCCGCTCGCTGAAATCAGATAATGCCGGATCGGCTCTTCCCGTTCGGCGCAGATCATGAGGTCTGAATCAACAAACATGTCGAGCGTGTGGTTCACCACGCCTTCGGTTGAGTTTTCGATGGGAACGACGCCATAGTCGGCCCGCTCCTTCTCGACTTCATCGAACACGTCCGCGATGGAAGCGACCGGCAGGTATTCCGCCTGACGGCCGAAGTGCTTGACCGCCGCCTGATGCGTGAAGGTCGCTTCGGGACCGAGAAAGGCTACTTTAAGCCGCTTCTGGAGGGACCGGCAGGCCGTGATGATCTCCTGAAAAATCTGCTCGATGGATTCCCCCGGCAGGGGCCCCCGGCTGCGCGACACCAGACGCTGGAGGATCTCCCGCTCCCGGCCCGAAGCGTAAACGTCATCCCCTTTGCGGGACTTGATGCGTCCGATCTCCTTGACGATCCGGGCGCGCTGATTCAAAAGCGCCAGGACCTGCTCATCCAGCTTGTCTATTTTCCGTCTGTGGCGTTCAAGAGACATAGGGGTCTTCCTATTTTACCTGCGAACAATGCAGGCCAGCATCCGCCGGCTGTCATGATCACGGCGGTGCGAAAAAAAGCGGCTGTCCTCCATCGTGCAAAACGGCGCCTCGGAAATGACCCGTGAACCGACTCCGCAATCGAGAAGCTGTTTTCTGACCTCGGCGGCCAGGTTCATGGGGTAGCAGCAGGAGCGGATGTGAGGTCCGATCGCGACGCGCAATCCCCGCAAATTCTTTCGACCCGAGCGCCGGATCAAAGTCCGGCAGGTCTTTCGGATGATCCCCGCGGCAAGGCCTTTCCACCCCGCGTGGACAGCCCCCGCTATTTTCTTCCCGGGCCAGGCGAAAAGGACGGGAACGCAGTCGGCCACAAAGACTCCGAGCGCGACCCCCGGCTCCGAAGTCAACAAACCATCCGTGGCCGGAAGGTCACTCTGCGGGAGCCGCCGGCCGATCCAGGCGATCCGGGCCCCGTGGACCTGCTCGGCCAACACAAGCGCCCG
>Ga0207100_1016_pt1 | contig 49283 bp, 49 predicted proteins | sample Alteio_BWMinHeat_82_FD_153520 | JGI IMG/M metagenome (GOLD analysis project Ga0207100, IMG submission 153520) | Enriched cells from forest soil in Barre Woods Harvard Forest LTER site, Petersham, Massachusetts, United States -... | ecosystem: Environmental > Terrestrial > Soil > Temperate forest >...
AACTGATGATGAACCACGTCATGGTTTTCCCCGCCTGAGGATGCACGCGGGAATAGTGTATCGGTAACAGGCCTCTTGGAGATGGCAAGTATTTGAAGAGCTTGTTTGGGCCTGATTTGCGGAGAAGTGGTGGCCCCGGCGTGAGTCGAACACGCGACCTTCGGTTTAGGAAACCGCTGCTCTATCCATCTGAGCTACGGGGCCATAATCGGCTACAAACACCGCACCAAATGCGGCGATGACACATATTCAGTTTACATGAGGAGGTACTTTAACCGCTGCTTTCCGCGAACGGTCTGCGAACGAGACTTCAAGTACGTCCATCGCGGCCACCGCGTCGGCGTCCACGGTTTTGATGTAATGCGATTGCGTTACCGAAACGTTGGCATGGCGCAAAATGCGCTGAATTACTGAGTCATCCACTTTCAAACGGTTCAGATTTGACGCCAACCCACGCCGAAATGCGTGCCACCCGTGCCACTCTGGTAAAGACAGATTACGTTGATAATCGTGGTCAACTGTCGTGTTCCAGTTTGCTCTCCCGGCAAACATTGCAGCGTTCCAATGCGGGCCGAATCTGCCGTGTGAGGATGTTGTTTAGGCGTAGCGGTTGCCCATTTTCCGCCGGAAACACTGAGCAACTTTCTGGCGGCGGCAATGGGAACGCGAATTACCGCCCCTACACGAATAGCTGGCAGCACGCCGCGTCGAACCAAATTGCATAAATGCTGTGGAGTGACATCGAGTTGTGCCGCCAGATCAACCAGACGGACATAGTGGAGAATTCGTACTTTGTTTTTCATACTCACTCTCGCGTCAGCCATCGCGGATGCTCCTAAAGCACGGCAATCAATGATGATGGCAGAGATTCCGCCTAGCTCTGACCCGCAGCCTCGCTCGGTCGCCCCCTCCCCCCTTCCTGAGCGTATTTCTACATCCACGGCGATTTACGGCAGCGTAGGCAGCGCTCGACTCCTCTGGCTGTAACGAACCCTCACCCTTGGCATCGCCCACGCTCCCGTGACGCAAGTGTCGCGTTGACTTGGCCTTCACGTACTAAACAATCGCCGCAGATTCTTTTCAATCGGCAGTTATCGTGCGTTGATGGTGCGCCAGAATTGGCGGCGTAATAGAGTCGGGAGCAACGCCTTTCAGATATACAACATCTCAATTTCGGACTATTCGAGAGCACACCATGGACGTCTTGATCGTAGACGACAACCCATTGGCAAGACGCGTAGTGCGTGCTCTTTTCGAAAGTGATTCCAATTTTAGTGTATGCGGCGAAGCTGAGAATGGACTGGAGGGCCTTGAACAGGCTGTCGAATTACATCCCGGTCTTATCATTATGGATTTATCGATGCCTGTAATGAATGGACTAGACGCCGCCCGCGAGATAAACCGCGCTATGCCTTCTGTTGCAATAATTCTCTTCACCGCCCATAGCAATCTTCAGAAACTAGAATTGTTGCTGTCTGCAGGCATTTGTTCCATCGTTGACAAGGCTGATCCTGCGATGCTGATTGATGTCGCACGCGATTTGCACGGGCGGAACGCGGCTTGAGCGGCTACCAGTCCTTGCACAACAGCTTGGTGACACCGCCATGGTGTGAGCAGAGGACTGACCTTTTTGGTGAACACCCCTGCCTTTGCGTGGTGTCGCAAATGCGGCTGGCGCACGATCACCTTGATCGGGGACATTTCGATTCCAATGCAAGGAGAACAAAGTTGAACAATTCATCAGGTTGATTATGGAAAGAATCCAAAGGATCAAGGAACTTTACCGGGAACTCAATGAAATTCACGACAAAATGAAGCCGTTCTTGATACCGCAAACCGTTGGAGAGCATCGTGAATGGACGCAGGAGGATGCTGATCAGCATCTACGGCTCCACCAACGACAAGGGGAAATCATCAAGGAATTGGCTGATCTTGAACGCGGACATATTTAGCACGAATTTCGTCCCGTTCTGAGTAGGAAAAGTCCGGTTGTTTTCTGCCCATATCCAAGTGGTACGCCTCCCACTCTAGAAAACGTAGGCTGGCGCGTTTTTGTCGCGCTCAATGATTCAAGCACTCACAGTCGGGCAAAGTTCTGGAATCGCCGGAGATTTCTCTCGCTCGGCAGTTATCGTGCGCTGTCGTTGCAGGTTCTGAAGTGACTCCGTCAGGCAGGCTTCGACTTGAGGTGCTTCCTGTCCGGGTCATTTGCTAACGACTCTTTCAGGCCGTCATACGCTTCCCAAGCGTCGATTTCCTCGCTCACCACTTTTGGTGTTCAGAACCCTGTCGCGGAAGGCTCTGTGCACTGACATACTACCCCACAGCCGAAGAGGCATCGGCTTTGGAATGCCATGCTCGGAGCCTAATAGAAGATCAGACGACAAATGGGCGAAGGCATTTGTGCTGTGCGGCTGGAACGTGGGGCTGTCGAACTATTGGCCCACACGATGATGGTGCTGCTGATCTTAGGTGCGTCCAAAATAGTTGAGATTTGGGTGCATTATCTGTGGGGTGCAAGTCCACTTTTGTTTGGCCGTATTCCGGTCGCCTACATTTTTGACGGAGGCAATTTTGCCCTTCGTGTTGGCTTTTTTGTTTATAGGCGTACCCAAGATTCTATTCGCATACTTTCGCGGTGGGCATCATGGTTAACAGATACGCAGGATATTTTCGGGTGCGCCAACAACCATCAGAGCCATTTGAGAGACAACTCAGCAAGAATGCTCTATTCTATGTAAAACTCGCCGCAATAGGTGCAACCTCCGCCATTCTGGCCGAAGCATATATCCAATTTCCGACAATTTCTTCGAGAGTTCTGGTTTGTGCCTTAGCCGCCAACGTTTGACTGTGGTTGTCACTTGATATTAGACCGGGCTGGGTTGGCTCGAAGCGAGTGTCTCACCTAATCTGGCAATTAGCGGGAGGTGTGGTCGTACTTGCCGTCGTCGGGAAAATCGCAACTCCATCCGTTGAAGCCAGCATTTTTGATACACAGCTACGCTGGGCAGCGCGGGGACAGCCAACACAAAAAAAGATCGAAAAGGCAATGTGGATCGTCAACCAAGCAAAGAAAAACGATGTTCGCGTTTCACGGAGAGTGATAAGTCAGGTCGGGCAGAAAATATTGGGCAGCGCATCTCAGCCATACTTGCAAAAAGCGGCAGTGGAAGCCGCAAGTCAGTTCGCCAGATATCAGTCATCTGTGCAGGGCCTGCCACTAAAGGTGAATCACATAACGACATTGCTTGGCACCCCAACAGACCCCAAAGGCCCTCCGATCAGCATTGATGTTGGCTGCGCCAACGTGGCGAATGGTGCTGAAGCACGAAGCGGAAACGTTTTCGGTTTTGGTAGTTTTACCATCGGAAATTGTGCAGACTTGGTTCTCTCACCAACTAAACCTGAAGTGCTGCGTCTGGATACTATTGATAGCAAAAATGCAACATTCGTCAATTTTGTATTAATTTACAACGGCGGAAAACTAAGGTTAGAAAACGTACGGTCTATCAATTGCACGTTTGGGGTGTCTGACTCCACCAATCTAAACGTTCTTAAATTGTTGTCGGCAGCTTTGAGCGGACAGCCTATCAATCTTGAGCTATCAGATTATGAACATTGATGAACTAACCGGGTTAAGCGAAGCAGAACTGCAAAATAGGGAAAAATGCCTGCCTAAAAGCGCTTGAAACCGAGAGTGCACAGGAGAAGGAGCATCACGCTGAAGCGCAGTTTTATTTGGCTGAAATCGAAAGGAGGCGGCAAAGGGCTGATCGCGCCGAAGCTTTCTGGCTGCAAGGATTGAGGCCGCAATCAGCAGCACGCGCTTGCGGCCTTCGTCCACGGAGGGCAGTGTAGTAGTGTCGCTGTTTCTTCGCTACCATGTTTTCCATATTGACTCGCGAATGTCGATTGAAAATAATTACGGGAGCAAAGCCGCATGAGGAACGGCAGGAGGAGATCATGAACTGGGAGAGCGTCTACCAAGCAGCAGTACTCGAAACCGATTGGTCAAAACTCGAAGAGCGAATTGAAGCTACAGATTTTGCGATTGCTCAGAGACTACAGGAATTTTCCCTCAACCACGGCGGCACCCCCGAAGAAAATCAAAAAATACAGGATGCTTTAATAGGGTTGAGTGTGCTCCGTCGTGAACTTGTTGCGTGGAGATCGAAGGCGGGATTAAAACAAGCCTAGCTAACTTTCATCAGTTCGTCGCAGAGGTCACGGAGGCGCTGGTTTCTTTCGGCGTGCTTATGCAGGTCTTCAGGGGAGAGGCTGGCTATGGGCGTGTCCAGTATTCGTTTTTGCTGTTCAAGCAGCCCAGCCATCTCTGAGCTGATCTCGGTTATCCGATGGTGATCCATTCCCAGAGTGTAACGATTTATTAGGACTTCTTGTCTGCCCTTCAGCGTACATTACCGCCTACCGTTGATACTGTAGTTCAATCTGCCGTCAGCGAATCCTCGATGGGAGGTTGAGTGACGACCTTGCCTACCAGTCGCAGCTCCTCGGCTTCGAGCATAAAGTTAATCTCTAAGATCAGCGCAGCTAGTTTCTTCGGGTCTTGTTCATCGGCAGCTCGTTCGCAAAGTTCCATCCACTTCATCTTGTTTTGCATGCACCCTCCTTCCCGAATCACCGTGGCCGATTTCTGAGGTATTGGTAAGCACGAACCGTACCATCTCTGTATTTTGTGTGCTATGGGGTCACTGATCGAGCCGAATCGGTCGGAAGTATCCACTGCGATGAGTACATTTGCGATACAGGAAATGCCGTACCTTCCGTAGTCACTTCTGCGACTATGGGGTGATTACGACATAGGGACTTCGTGCGTCGTCGGAAGCCCGTCAGGAATGAACGCCACCCATTCCCGCTTTCCGACATGCCCAGCAGGACTGGTTAGCATGTTCACCTTTCGTCATTTCGCGCGGCAGACAGCCGAATAAGCGCCTATTGTTACGCCAGAATCGTATTACTAATCCCGTCATCGGGATATTGTTCCCCTATCCAGAAATAAATGCCCAGATGCTATGTAAGCGCTTACAACCAAAGGAGTTGACGCCGACGCTCCGTTCGTTTTATAAAATGAAAATATGAGCAATATTGAACAGTTTCCCACGAAATGGCGCCAGCTTTACCAAGCTGCTTTGTTCGAAGCCAACCCCGTGAAATTGCTTGAACGGATCGCCCTTGCTCGTAATGCCGTATTTGATCGCATCGAAGACGGCTATTCGAAGCAACAAACTGGTGATGAAGCGGCGCTGCGGGACGCCTTGGCTACGCTAGATACTTTGCGCAGGATCACGGAGCGACAAAATGGCTATCAGTCAAAGGCTAGTTGATCCTTACCGACAGATCAGAATGCCGACCAGCCATAGCTGGCGAGACTCCTACCGCGCGGCTCTGCTCGAAACCGATTGGACGAAGATCCAGGAGCGCATTCAGACGGCGGAATCTGAAATACACAAGAGACGGCTGATGCTTGTTCAAGACCACGGCGGGACATCAGAAGAAAGGGAAGCTCTCGTCAGTGCTTTGAGCGGTCTCAGGGTTCTGCGGATGGATGCGGTTTCGTGGTTGGAACGGAATCGACCTGACACCGCAGCCTAAAAATGCTCGTAATCGTCAGCGTCAGTCACGTCGACGGCAACGCGGTTGCGATTCACGTAGCGAGGCCCCAGCATGATTCGAATGCCCGACAACAATACCACTCCGAGAAGGAGATATCCGCGGTTCTGTCAGATTTTGGAATCAGTGAAGGGGCAATAGTCTCGCAGTTGAGATTACTGTCGAAGACAGGCGTCAACGAACAGTTGAAATTCCCTCCGATGGACGTTCCACTTCACAAATTGCTTTCACTCGACAATCCGAAATTTTCAGTCTTGTAACGCGCACTCAACTTAACTGTCGATTTGGAAATGGTGACGGTGAAAGACGACATATGTTTGTTTTCGAGGCCAACCCATGCTCGGTCGGTCTGTTCAAAATGTTGCTGCCCGAGTCTGGTTTGTTTTCTCGCCTGTTCGAGCGCACCTTCCATGGCCTCCCATTGGTTCTTGGCAATCAGGGTATACCAGAGGACGACGATGAAAGTACCGAGCGAAAGCCAAGCCACACCAGCTTTCCTGAGCTTGTCTAATTTTTTGCGTCGTTTTTGGGTGTCCTCATCCTCGGAGTCGGGTGGTGCTATTTGGTGTGTAACGATGGAGGGGGCGGCATTATCGTTTTTGTTCTGGCCAATGCCGCTATTTCCTGCCCTGCTCTCTTGTGTTTGTGCGGGTTCAATGGGTTGCTTTTTTGAAGTGTAAGACCGTGAGCGAAACCACGAAGCGGCAGCCAGAATACCGAGAAGGGCCAGAGGCCACAGAGACTGTTTAGCGGGGGATGAAGGCTCTCTTTCAGGTGCCAAAACCCTCTCCTAAAAAACACAAGGGGAAGGCGGACTTTATCCCACAGAAGGGTCGGGGTTGTTTCCCGGATGAAGGTGCAATATTCGCAAGTGTCGTTCGTGTCCGCACTGACAGGCGGCTCCGGATGTCTTACCGACCACCGCTAGAACCATCGCCATGCGTTCTAAACCAATCGCCATGCCGTTCTAAAACCCATCGCCATGCGTCCACGATGGTCGTATCCGGCGTTTTTGATGGTGGCGACGTTCGTTCGCCCACCACCGTAGCCGATGCCGTTTCTATCTTGGAATAGCGGTTAATCTAACCATGGTTCGCGTTTCCGATCAATGTTCATGCGTGTCGGAATGGTGCCGCGAACACGCGGCGTACAAAAAGGGCGTAATCGGGCGAACAAAAGCGCGAACAAAAAGTGCCGAATGGGATGGTTCCGGCGCGAATCACGTCGCGTCACACGAATGTAAGTGATTGAATCCGAATGTGAGGGCAAATAAAAAAGCCGATTAGGAAACCGCTGCTCTATCCATCTGAGCTACGGGGGCCAATGCGATGCAACAATTATGCCACGTTCGTTTGTCGAGACTGGACGGGTGGCCCACTCAAGCCGTCTTTCGGCTTGAGTGGGGCTGTTGTCCCTGGCAGTTGAGCAGTTTTCGCCAGTACCCAACCCGGGGTGAAGCCAGGGTGGAGATTGAATGTGAATGGACGACAAGAAAACGCGAACGAACGCAAAGCCTGTCCAGCAGTGGAACTGCCCCCCACTCAAGCCCAAGGACGGCTTAAGTGGGCCACCCGTCCGAAAAAGGCGGCGAGGGCGCCGGCCACATGGCCCGGCTAGCTATTGGTTCGGAAGGCCGTCACTGCCTCGTCGTCACTTTCGTAGGACTTGAACACCGTGTCGAGTCGAGTGCGGTGAAGCAGTTCAGTGACTCGCTGATTGGGGCGAACCAGTTTGATCTCACCGTGCTTTTGTCGGGTTGACGCCAGCGTCGCGACCAGAGTGCCCAAGCCTCCGCTATCGACGTACTCAATTCTGCTGAGGTTGACGACAATATGCTGGGTGCCCAGAAGGATGTTTCTTATTCTCTCGCGGAAAGCGGCAGACTCGTCGCCGAACACGAGGCGTCCGGCGCAGTACAGAATGACCACATCCTCCGAAATGTCAGTCTCCATTTTTAATGCCATGGCACGGTGAAAGGTCTGACCTTCGCAGCGCATGGTAAAGCGGTGCTGCGGGCAAGTCAACGAAGGGATTTCGGACACCCTATTTATCTTCTGGAAAGGCGATTATCCGGAAGTACATAACTTTCGAGATGGGTGGCACCGGGCCCACCGTAAGTCTCCGGCTCCCAGACCTTCGTGATATCAAGGAAGGGAACCCACGGAAAGGAACTTGCTGTGAAGTCCTTGAAGGTAGCATATACGGTTTTGAGTATGGCGACGCTCCTCTTCGCTTGCCCGGTCTCGATCTCCTGTCCGGCGGACCGGGGCGAGATGCACAAGGTTGGGGACGAATATTCGGGGCTTGGCCATTACGCCATATACCAGCATACGACCTCGGCTGGTGTGACGCACCAGGTGCCGATTCGCTGCGATTAGTAAGGAAGAATCTCCACTCGACGGTAGCGCCGGCCTCCGGCCGGCCCGGTGGGGTGGGCGGGACGCCCACCCGACAGCCGGCGGGACGCCGGCGCTACGTTAGACCTCGAATGGGCGCTGCTCCACCCAGAATCAGAATCGCCCGAGCCACGTAAGGATTGCGCTCTCCAGCGCGATGCGATGGTCGGACCAGCCGTGATCGGTGGCGACGTGGACTGTGGTGATCTTATGGCCGCCCTTCGCCTCGACGGCATGTACGAGCTCATCGCTGTCTGGAGCAAGCCCGTCGTCGGAAGTCAGCACCAGAAGAGGTATCTGGGTAAGACCGGCGGCGGCGTTCTCCATGCGAAAGGCTTTGGCGTTGGCGCGGTCCTCGTCGGCCATGCTCTGAGCGGTAACCCCGGACAAGCCTTCCATATTTTCTGCCATATCCGTCACCAGGCGGTCCTGGGGCTCCTCGCCGAGGCGGCCCATGTCTCCCGCAGAAATTAAGATGGCGCCGATCAGTCCGTGATCGTGAGCTGCGGTGTGTGCAACCACCCAGCCGCCCATGCTGTGGCCAGCGACGGCGATTCGTTGCGTGTCAATCCCCAGGCGAGTGGCGTTGGCTGGGTCGCGCAGGTAGGCGAGGACGGCGTCGGCGTCTTCCAGATTCTGAGTGAATCGGTAGACGCCCGGGCTGCCCCATGAGCCGCGGTAGTTGAAAGTGATGGCGTTCCATCCGGCACGCCGGACAGCCTGCGCCAGGTCGAGGTTCTTCTCGTTTCCGGGCAAGCCGTGGCAGATGACCAGCGTCGGATGAAGCCCTGCCCCGGCAGGCTGGTAGGCTATGCCGTTGATGAGCATTCCGTGACTCGGGATATGCAGAACCGTCATCTTCGCCGGATGCGAGGCGTCGACGGGCGGGTCGGTGAAAATGGCTGCGGGCACGGACTGGGCTCGCGCGGTTGAAGCAATACAGAGCGCTGCGAGGATGATGGGGATGAAGGGGCGCTTGAATCGGGTCCGGGTCAATGTTTCCATGGGACGATCTTACTGTAGGCGGGCTCTTGGTTGGTTCACCACGAAACACGTGGGGACAGCCGCCCCCGGCTGTCCCCACGTGTTTCTGTTCGTTGTACGCTTTGCACGAGCGAGGGCGCTCGCGCCTACATTGGGCGGCGGGCCAGGTCGCGAATCTGGTTTAAATAATCGATATAGATCGGTATGGGGATGTCTGGTGAGTCGCCGTCGTTCAGGAAGTGGGAAAGACGGATCTCCATCGGGATCGAGCTGATGACTTCGCGAAAACGCGGCGTCTGGAGATATTTTACTCGCCAGATTTCGAGCATCAGGGAGCGAAAGTCTTCGCTGATGAAACCCATTTTGCGCTCGCGCAGGTAGACCGCGTCAAAGTGGCGATCTGCCAGGGTTTTCCGAATGGGATCATCGGGTGCGGAAAAGTTATAGACCAGGTGGAACAGATCGGCCAGATCGCCCCAGAGAACTTTTTCTTCGAAAGCGCTAAAGCGGAACGAGGTGGCGCCGCGCTGTTGCGCGAGGCGGGCGTGATCTTCGGGACGGAGGTCGTGCGCCGCCAGCTCGCCGCGAAACCAGCCGATCCGTTCCGGAGCCAGGTTGTGGCGCAGAAACTCCACAGCGTAGGCGTTGGGCAAATACAATTTTGGGTCAGCGTCTAGGCGGTCGAGCCACGGAGCCCAGTCCTTGTGCTCCAGAACGGCGAGCAATTCCACCAATTGAGCTACCGTGATGTCGGGGTGATACTTCACGGCCTGCCAGAAATGCTCGGTGGAATCGTACGATGAGCCGTAGAGCGGGATACCTTCTTCAATGGGATACCAGTTGGAAAGCACGCGCGCTGGAATTGACGGCGCCGCGCTCCAGCAGTTCAGTGAGTGTTTCCATTTATCCTGCACCGCGAGGAAGGCTTCGGCGTATCCCGGCGGCACCGGTTCCTTCACTTGTGCCAGGGCTTGTCGCAATTCGTCGCTGGTGTGGGTTACCAGGGCTTCAAGCGGGCGCTCATCGATCATGGAGACGACGCGGCTCTCGATTCCGCGACGCAGCAGTTCGCTGGCCAGGCGATGCTGCCCAGCATCGTGCAGGCGGGGTTTCCAGCGCTGGGTCTGGGATTCTATGTAAGGGAACAAATCGGCTAGCGTCTTGAACTCGATGAAGCCGTGCAGGGCGAAAAGGACGGGGTGTCCGTCTTTTGAAATTGTCGTCGAAGGCGTGACGATGGCCTGGAGTGAAACCTGTTGTGCCTGTAGAGGGGCCAGCAAGATCGTGGCAGCCAGAGCCAACCGGGTTGTGGTTATTCGTATCCCCATTCACAGGCCCTGTCGTCGGAAAACCGACAATGTTACTTTCTTGACCCAGGGGTTTTTATTGCTGGCAAGATGCATGCTCTTCCCCCCCCAACGTAGACCCCGCGTCGTCTCTGAAAGAGGGAAGACGCGGGGTCTACCTCAACGGCTGCCGAAAAAGTTCTAAGGTGTCATCCTGAGCGGAGTGGCCGCTTGGCAAAAGCAAAGCAGCCGCGTAGTCGAACGACCCCTACGCGTTTCGTATTTCTCGTCGCGAATTTCGCAAACAAAATGCCTTGGGTCCCAGCTGCATGTCAAGGTGCTAGGGATCCCTCGACTCCACCCGCCCATTCGCAAGCGAATGGGCAGGGCTGCGCTCAGGATGACATTTTGGGCACGGATGCTCACACTAGCCGTGGGACCGTCCGTTTCTGGTAATTTCGGCCTGCGCCGATAGTCTCAGATACAGCATGTAGAACACGATTGCAAGATTGATAAGCAGCACGGCGACGTGAATCGGCGTCGTCCGCCTCACCACTTCGTAGGCTTCAAAGGGAACATAGAGCGCCCCCGAGATGAGCGCGAACCACTCCGCCCAGGTGCGTTCCAGCCACAGCCCGTAGGCCTCGACGAAGCGGATGATGGAGTACGCCGCTGCCCCGGCCGCGACTGCCCACAATTTCTTATCGGTGACGTTGTCAGCCAGGTTGAGGAAGACTTGCGCGTAGTGATGGTGATCGGGATTTACATGCAGAAATCGCAGCAGGGCCTCGGCGGCGTCCCATGCGTCCTTATGGACCATGGAGACCGCACCAAAGCCCAGCAAGAGCACGACCATGCCCTTGGCCAACTCGAGCGACGCTACGGCGCGAAGCGCGGTGCGGCGGCGATGCCGCTCGGCTGCTTTGGCGTGAGTTACGATCGCTGTGGTTACATGCTCCATGAGGGGTCGGCGATTATCTTCCTGGCTGCAGCAGCAATTGTTCCGCCGGTGAAAATACCCGGCCGCGAATCAGCATGGTGCTGATCAGCGAGGTCAGTCCCGAAGACGCGAAAATCATGGCCAGGACCACAAACTGATAGATGGCCGCGTACACCGGGCGGGCGCCAGAAAGCAGCATACCGGCCATAAGTCCGGGAATCCATACAATGCCGAGCGAGCGCAGCGAGTCGATGGCCGGGATAAGGCTGGCTTCGAAAGAGGCCTGCACATAAGGTGAAACGCTGTTGCGCGCCTCTGCCCCGAGCGCCAGGGCGGTCTCGATCTCGCCGATGTGCGCCAGCACATCGGAGCGAAACCGATTCAAGGCCAGGCTGTTGCTGTTCATGGCATTCGCGATCAGCATGCTCCCGACGGGAACCAGCGACGTGATGGCGGTATCGATCACTCCGAGCGACGTCATCAAGGCGATGATGGAACCGGCGCCGAACGCGATGGCCCAGGCGGATACGCGAAACGCCTCGGGTATGCCTTTCGCGCGACGCGCCGAGGTTGCGCCTGCCGCCACGATCATGGCGGCCAGCAGGATGCCACTCGTCCAGCGTGGAGCGCGCAAAAGAATTACCAGAATGGATCCGACCGCGATGATTTGCACCAGGCCGCGCACCATCGCGATCAGAGTCTCGCTTTCCAGATGAATCCCCCGACGCCGAGCCAGCACGATCACTACCAATGCCGACAATGCAGCTACCAAAGCCTGTGCAAAACCTAATTGTAGTTGCGAGTGGAAAAAGAGTCTAAGCACGTAAGACCTCCCCAACCGGGCCGGCGCGTACAATGCGGCCGTTTTCGACGACGAGTGCGCGGCTGGCCAGTCGCATCGCCTGGGCAACGTCATGAGTGACCATCACGCAGGTCAGTCCCTGGCCGCGGACCACTTTCTGAATGGCAGACTCGACCTCCAGCTTGGCAGTGTCGTCCAAGGCCGAAGTGGGTTCGTCGAGCAGAAGCGCGAGCGGCGAATTGGCCAGGGTGCGAGCCACGGAAACACGCTGCGCTTCACCCCCAGAAAGGTTGGCGACGTCGCGCCCGGCATAGTCTTTGAGTCCAACCTGGGCCAATAGTTCCTCGATGGTTTTGGGCGGCAATGTTTCCCCGCGCTGGGCCGGCCCAAAGCGGAGATTGTCCGCCACGCTGCCGGGAAACAGATACGGCCGTTGCGTCACCATACCCAGCTTGCGGCGCAGCTCTCGCGGCTCGATATGGCGATAGTCAACGCCCTCGACAAACACAATGCCTGACGTGGGCTCGTCGAGGCGGTTCAGCAAGCGGAGCAGTGAAGTCTTGCCCGAACCGCTGGGGCCGGTGATGGCAAGGACTCCTCCTTTTTGCAATTCAAAGCTCGCATCCTGAATCAGTATCTTGTCGTGGACAGTGCGCCCCAGGTGTTCGGCTCGCAGGACGACACTTGAAATGGGGGGAATACTCACGTATTTGTCATCCTGAGCGGAGCCAGTCCATTCGCTTCCGAATGGGCTGGCGGAGTCGAAGGACCCCTAGCATCACTCCGGGTGCGTCAGTCTTAACACCGATTTCCCAAGAACTTTCCGCACGACTCTATTTTCCTCGAATCGCTATGGCGAAAATTCCCACGATTGCTGATCACAGTGAAGGAGGTAGGGGGTCCTTCGACTCCGAAATCCGCTTCGCCAGCGAAGCGGTTCTCTCCGCTCAGGATGACAGAGCCTTGCTGACAGAACTACTTGCTCGCGCGTACGCTGGCGCGAAGTTCGTCAGCGATTTCGTGTGCCGCCTTTCGGGCTGCCTCTTCCTCGGTGACGCCGAACGAGATCGCTCCCACGCGGGCGTGACCTCCGCCGCCGTAGCGTTCGCACACCTTGGCCAAGTTTACCGTTGGTTCGGAGGGCGCCCACGGATTTGAGCCGACGGAAACTTTCACCCGGAAGCTGCTCTTGCTGAGGCCCACGCTGTAAATCGATTCTGGATGAAGATAGTACGGCACGAATTTGTTGTACCCCTCGAGATCGTGGTCGGTGATGTCGAAAAAGAGGGTGTGATCTTTGGATTCGATTCGCTCTGTTAAGACTGCAATCGAACGCTGGTGCCGTTCGAGCAACGGCGGCAACAGAGGGGCGACGAAAGGCTCCTCCAGGATCTCCGCCAGCGGACGTGTCGCGAGCAACGGAATGAGCCGGGGAATGAAGGTATAGTCCTGCGCGGACTCTATGATCAAGGTGAGCTTCATCGCCGGCGCCTTCATTTCGACCGCGGTCTGCGCATCAGGGTACATTGCGCCATCGACGATGTCCGTCCAGTGCAAAAGGTCGGCGACCGGGCTCGGATCGAACCCGAAGCGCTGTTCTGCAACGGTGGCGATGAAGCTGGTACAGGACTTGAAATCAGGATCGTAGAACTTGCGATTGCTTTGGTCCTGCTCGAAGTGGGCGGCATCCTCGGGAGTGAGGAAGGCGCTCTGATGATGGTCAAACCACCAGGTGATCCTGGGGGAACTGGAGTACTTGAAGTCCACGATGGCGTTTTCGTCGCCGTCGAACTGCTTTTCGTCGAACAACGCCCCGGCGCGGTGCAGCAGGCCGGAGAAAACGAAAGTCACGTCGCTACTAATCCGCTCCCGGTAAAAGCGGGAGAAGAGGGCGGCCGACGATGCCCCGTCGAAGCATTTGTCGTGATAGAAGACCCGAACTTTCAATCGTTCCCTTCACCGGTCCTGCCTCCACGCCAGTTGCGGCGATGCGAGGATGCGAACCAAAAGCTAATAGGAATGACATCCCGAAGGGGATCTGTCAAGGGAAGAACTGGACCGGCCTCCGGCAAAAGCGGCGGAGACCGGTATTTCGCGAAGAGCGGCAGCGAAGTTTTCGCCGGACACACAAACTTAGGAGGCGTTGGCCTGCTTCTCGGCCAGGTCACCAATAATCGGCAACTTGTACATGAGCCCCTGGTTCGCCTTGATCAAGAGGATGATCCAAATGATGAACGATCCCAACCATATGAGCATGTGGAGAGGGAACGTAATAAAGATCAACCCCGGAATGAAACCAATGATGGTCAAGCCGATCCATATGGCGATCATGGCCACGCTGAAGAAAATCATCTGGAAAGCGTGGAAGCGCACAAAGCGGCTCTTGTTGTAGGGCTCCATCACCAGGAAGATGATCGCCGGAATGATGGTGATGTAGCACAACATACCGACGACGTTGTCCTGCATACCGCCGGTTGTGCCCTGGGCAGCTGCCGCCGGCGCTGCGGTGCGACTACTACAGGCCGGACACATGGTCGTGCCGTCCGCGATCTGCGTTCCACACCCGCTGCAAAAAGCCATTGACGTTCCCTCCGTGAATGTGCAACTCGGCCCCCGGACGTAGTCTGTCCGGCCCCACCTGAACCTCGCGAAAGTTATCAGAATCAGCCTTCCAAGGCAAACAGAATCACAAACCCCGGGATTCAACCTGTCACGGTCCTGCGATCGAACCGGCAGAGCCTTGGCTATCAATACGATCCCGCTGATTTGGGAAAACACACCGAGGCTAAGGAACCGGGTCGGCGGTACCGAGAGGAACACTTTTGCGGCAGCGCCTAAGGCGGGCCGCAGTCATGGCCAGGCCCTTCCGCATGCCATAGCGTTGCACGCTTTCGATGGAGTAACGCGAGCAGGTGGGACGGTAACGACACTGAACGTAGGGAGCCAACAAGGGGCTGCCCACACTCTGATAGCAGCGAACCACGGCCATGTAGACCCGAGACGTCAGCTGCCGATCAGGAGACTGAAAGCTGTCAGCCCAGGCGGCTGCAGCCAGCAGGGCCAAGATCGCCAGATAGGTTCCGGGGTGCTTCAGGAATTTCCGCAGTGCGGGCATTTTGCGCTCACTTGCAGCCGCTTGTTTCCGCACTGGGGGCACGGCACCAGATTGCCCTGCGGGCGCGTGAACAAGTAGATGATCAGACCGATGATGCCGGTCAGCATGACGAGGATCATCCACACCACGGCGTTGTCCATGCCCCGGCTTTTGGCGTCGCGCGCGACCCAGATAAGCAGAGCAATGTTCAGCGCGATGATGCCAACCATGATCAAGCCGAAGAAGCCGAGGCAGCCGCAGGCGACAAAGGGGCTGGCATCATCATTGCGCTGCAACAGCAAGAAGCTGGCGGGCTGCGCCACGGCGAAAGCGTTTGCGACTACCGACACCAAGACGGTGTGCATGCGTCAGTCTCCTGCGAGAAGTGCAAGTGCGGCGGACATTATCAAAAAAGTTTTGTGGACGCAACTCATTGTCATCCTGAGCCGCACTGTTGACCGCTCTGATTTTGCTTAATTTAGACGCGAGCGCTCACACTGGTGATCGAGAGACGGGCGGAATGCCCGGCGCTCCATTTGCGAGTCCTGGCCGGGACCGTCTGTTCGAAACGGTCACCCCTTCTCAGTTCCTGGTGGCACGAGCGAGGACGCTCGCGCCTACATTGAATCGCGTTTGTTTTAGGTCGTGGCACACCATAGAATCAGAAGCTCACTATGGCAACGACCACGACTTCCGTTTCCACTTCCAGCAAACCTTTTGGTATCGGGCGGACCTTTGCGTTCCTTGTTATCGCCGTTCTGGTGGTGGTCCTGGGGGCGCTGGTCTGGGCCTACTCCATCGCTCGCTCTGCCCTGCCTCAGTTGGACGGTAGTTTGAAAGTCTCTGGCCTGTCCGCCAAAGTCTCCGTGATCCGGGATGAACACGGCGTGCCCACGATTGAGGCCACGAACCTCGACGATCTCTTCTTTGCGCAGGGATTTGTGACTGCGCAAGACCGCCTGTGGCAGATGGACATAATGCGGCGCTTCGCTGCCGGCGAAATTTCAGAGATTCTCGGCGACGAGTTTCTTCCGCATGACCGGGAGCAGAGGATTCTGGGGCTCAGAGTGGCTGCCCGGAAGGCGATTGAAGTCTCATCGGCGCAAAATCGCGCTCATTTCGAGGACTATGCGCGGGGCGTGAACGCCTACATCGAATTGCATCGCGACCGGCTGCCGATCGAGTTTCGCATCTTGAAATATTCTCCGCGTCCCTGGACACCGGAGGACTCGACGTTAATCGCGTCCCAGATGGTGAAGGACCTGAACCACTATCCCTATCGCAAGGCGCTCGACCGCGAGAAGATACTGGCCAAGCTGGGGCCGGAGATGACGTCCGATTTGTATGTGAACACCTCCTGGCACGACCGGCCGCCCACCGCCACACGGCCGAGCCTCGAGAAGAAGCTCGATCAGGACATCGACGAGGAAAATCCTCCGCGGCGCGCGCCGGCTAGTTCCGTGGCGAGCAAGGAAACCGGGGTGGCATTTCAGAATATTGCCAGCGCGCCGGAATCGGATGCAGACGCACGCATGGTGATTGGCTCGAACAACTGGGTGGTTTCGGGCGCGCACACGATTTCGGGCAAGCCACTGCTCTCGAATGACATGCACCTGGGGCACCAGATGCCGAACCTGTGGTATGAGGCCCATCTTCGCTGCGGCAACTTCGATGCCGCCGGCGTCACCTTGCCCGGCCTGCCTTACGTGATTGTGGGACACAACCAACGCATCGCCTGGGGCTTCACCAATGTCGGCCCTACCGTGGAAGACGTTTACGTCGAGACTTTCAACCCCGCGGGTGAGTATCTGACGCCCGAGGGATGGAAGACCCCTGGGCGCCGGAGTGAAGTCATGCACGTGAAGGGCAAGGCTGATGTGGTTGTAGATGTGGCGCTCACTCGCCATGGACCGATCATCACCGAGATAGCCCCGGGTGAGACTCGCAAGCTGGCATTACGCTGGACGCTTTACGACGGCACTCACGATCCTTTCTTCGAAGTGGATTCGGCGCAGAACTGGGAGCAATTCCGGAGCGCTTTCTCGACGTTTGACGCGCCCGGCCAGAACGTTGTGTTCGCCGACGTGGATGGCAACATCGGTTACCAGGCCACGGGAAAGATTCCGCTTCGTGCATCCGGCGACGGCAGCCTTCCCGAGAATGGCAGCGACAACGCTCATGAATGGACGGGATACATTCCGTTCGACAAGCTACCCAGTGTTTACAATCCCGCCTCGGGCATCATCGCAACCGCCAATGGGCGCATCACGCCGGACGGCTATCCGTACTCGATCAGCACCGGTTGGGAAGCTCCCTGGCGCACCGCCAGAATTTATCGCGTACTGGAGTCGGGCAAGAAATTTTCGCCGGCTGACATGCTGGCGCTCCAGACGGATATCTACTCCGACCCCGATCGCTTCTTTGCGGAACGCTTCGTCTACAGCGTGGACCACGCTAAGAAGAGCTCGCCGCGAGCCCAGCAGGCCGCCGAAATTCTGCGGGGATGGGATGGCCGGATGACGGCCGATTCAGCTGCACCCACAATCGCGTATCGAGCTCGCGCTGAACTCGCACGCCTGCTACTCGAGCCCAGGCTGGGTGCCGCACCCGCGGACCCCAAACAAGTTGATGCTGCGTTGAGTTGGAAGAGTTACTCCTGGGGAATGGGATCGGTGTGGCTCGAAAATATCGTGCACCACCAGCCTTCTCGCTGGCTCCCAGAAGGATATCGCGGGTACGACGACCTGCTGGCGGCAGCGGTCGAAGCCGCGGTCAGCGGACCGGATGCTTCTCAGGACTTAGCTTCGTGGAAGTGGGGAGCATTTCGTCCGGTCGAAATCCAGCATCCGATTTTGGGCAGGGTCCCGCTCTTGCAGCGCTGGACGGGACCCGGGATCCAGCCCCAGTCGGGCAGCGGCTATACGGTGAAGGCGGTGTCGCGCAGCCACGGACCGTCGGAGCGTTTGACGGTGGACCTGTCCGACCTGGACCAGACCACGTTGAACCTGGTGACCGGGGAGGCGGGGAATTTCCTCAGTCCCTACTACATGGACCAGTGGAAGGCGTGGTATGAGGGGTATACATTCAAGCTGCCGTATTCGGAGAAGGCGGTGGCGGCCGCAAAGCGGCATGAGTTGGTGATGGAGAAGTAGCTTTTAGCTCTTAGCTCTTAGCGTTTAGCTCTCAGTTTTCAGTCCCAGCCCAATGTGAATTTCGATCTCTTCGCCGCTAAAAGTACTCAGATAAACGGCTCTTTCGCCCCTCCGGGGCTTTGGCGCATCTGCGCCCCTATCCCAGGGCTTGCGCCCTGGGCTCTATTCTGGCGCCGCTTCGCGGCTAGTGGGAATTTGGTTGAGAGCTGGCGGCCGAGAGGTCAGAGCTAATGGCTAAGAGCTAGTAGCTAGAGAGCTGCTAGCTAGAAGCGAGTAGCTAGAAGCTGCCTTTCAATCCACCTGCAGCACATCTACGGCTTGGCCGATGATGTCGACCTGTGTTTTTTGGAGCTTGTCGGTTGTCGTGTCGTAGATGTATAGCTGGCCGTTTTGAACCACGTAAACTACGTTGCGGCGGGTGATGGGTTGAATTCCGGTGACGTCGCCGTTTAAGGGTGGGACTACTACTGTCGTCTTGTTCGCGTCCAGGATGGACAAGCAGCCCCGAACTTCACCCGGCGTGCTGCCGGTGGCGGGAGTCTTGATGTTGGTACAGGTACGGGCGCCAATGAACAGTTGGTTGTTTGTTCCCATCTGCATCAAGGTGTGAGAGCCGTCGGTGATGGTCGCGGTGGCTGTGACGGTCAGCGTGCCCAGATCGACTGCGGAAACTTCTCCGCAGGTGGTTGCCAGGGTAGCGGTGTTTGATCCCGCGCAGGTATTGGCTCCCGGCTTTGTGCCAGCCACGTAGAGGATGTTACCTGCTAGGAGACCAACTGTTCCGGCGTCCACTGGAATCGTCGGCCCTGGCAGGTTGCTGTTGATGTCCAAAAGCGTGACGCTGGCCGTCGTTCCCCCACACTCCGGCCCGCAGTTCAATATGTAGGCGGTCGAGTCATCGCTGCTGAAAACCGCCCAGACCGGATGATCGAAGAGAGAGCTTTGAACATCCAGGCGCGGGTCGGTGCTGGTGCCCACCGAGCTGGCGGTCAGGACTGTTACCGTATCCGGGCGGTTGCCCAGTACGAGTACGCGGTTGCCATTATGGCTTTGCGCCAGATAACGAGCGCCCGGGATCGGAAGGGTGGCGGCAATAGCATTGCTGGACAGGTTCAGCACGTCGACCACGCCGGGAGATTGCCCGTTTACGGTCGCAGTGGGAATCGCAGCAAAGCCGGTAGCATTGTCCGGCGCCACCACTATACTTTCGGTAAAGCCGGGAAGGGTAAGGGTCTGCGTGTTTCCGGAGGAGTCTTGGGCGACGTTCTGGGAAACATTGTTGACCGCCGTGACGGCGTTGTTTGAGGCACTGAAAACGAGCGTCTTCCGTTTGTTAGGAAACAATACCATCATGCCCGGGGTGGGGCTGGTCGCGCCTATGGAAACTACGCTTGGGGAGATCAGGTCGAGCTGCCCGTCTACGACATTCAGGACCGGAACCCCAGAGGCAGAGGCACCATTAGAAAACAAAGGGTTGGAAACGAAAACGTGGACCTTGATTGTGGCCGGGTTCGCCTCCGGCGGCAGCCCCAGGGTGTTGTTAAAGTTATTGTTGTTTCCGCAAGAGACCAGAATGGCACTGGCCGCGACCAGAAGCAGAATGGAAAGGGCGGATTGCCTCAAACGCGAAGCTCCCAAAAACATGAGGAATGGAGAGTTAGATGCAAGAAAGCGGATTATAGCAGAGCCCTCCGGTTGCGGTGCTCAGGACGCCCAATGGGCCCGGCCTGCGCGAGCATTCCCGGGATGATGCAAAACTGTTCTTGATCTTGTATTCTCAGGAAGATGGCTGCCGATTTCCTAACTCGCTTGAAACAGTCTCCCGTCTTGTGCGACGGGGCGACTGGGACCCTGCTTTATGCCAAAGGAATTTTCATCAATCGTTGCTATGACGAGCTGAATGTCTCGCAACCTGACCTGATTCGCGAGCTCCATCACGAGTATATGCAGTCGGGTGCGGAGATCATTGAAACCAATACTTTCGGTGGGAATTCCTTCCGCCTGGCGCGCCATAGCATGGAGAACCGGGTTCGGGAAATCAACCTCGCCGGGGTCACTCTGGCAAAGGAAGTGGCCAAGAGCTTCGACGTTTGGGTGGCGGGGTCGGTGGGCCCGCTGGGTGTGCGCATTGAACCGCTGGGCAAAACCTCGTTCGAGGAGGCTCGCGCCGCTTTCCGCGAACAGATTGCGGCCCTGGTCGAGGGCGGCGTTGACCTGTTAATGCTCGAAACCTTTGGTTACGTGGAGGAACTTCACCAGGCAATCCTCGCGGCCCGGGACGTGAATCCCAAGATTCCGGTGGTGGCGCACGTCACCATCGACGAAGACGGAAATTGCCTCGACGGCTCGACTCCGGAGAGCTTTACACCCCGGATTGAAAGCTGGGGCGTCGAGGTAATCGGCTGCAATTGCAGCGTGGGCCCGGTAGCGATGCTGGATGTGATCGAACGCGTCCGTGCGCTCACTTCCCTGCCTTTGGCGGCGCAGCCTAATGCCGGTATGCCGCGATCGGTCGAGGGCCGCAACATCTACCTGTGCTCGCCCGAGTACATGGCGAGTTACGCGCGCAAGTTCGTGGCTGCGGGAGTGCGCCTGGTGGGCGGATGCTGCGGGACGACTCCGGAACATATCCGCGTCATGAAATCGGCGTTGCGCGTGGGTGAGGCGCGAGCTAAGTCCGCTCCGTCAAAAACGCAGATCGAGGCCGTGGTCAATGCCGCGCCCGCGGTTCCACTGGAAAAGCGATCCAAGCTGGGCGCGAAGATCGCCGCCGGCGAATTTCTAACCATGGTGGAAATTGTCCCTCCTAAGGGGACGGACATCCGCAAGGAAATTGAAGGCGCGCGTTTTCTGAAGTCGGTGGGCGTCGACGCCATCAATATTCCGGACAGCCCTCGGGCTTCGGCCCGGATGAGCAACCAGGCCCTGTCCCTGCTGGTGCAGCAGGAAGTCGGTATTGAAGCGATACTGCACTACACCTGCCGCGACCGCAATGTGCTGAGCATGCAGTCGGACCTGCTGGGCGCCGCCGCGCTAGGCATCCACAACCTGATCTGCATCACCGGCGACCCGCCGAAGATGGGCAACTATCCCGACGCCACGGCGGTGTTTGACGTGGACGCGATCGGCCTGGTCAACATTGTGCACAACCTCAACCGGGGCCTGGACATTGGCGGCAACCCGCTGGGTACTGGCACCTCGTTCGTAATCGGTGTGGGCGCCAACCCGGGCCTGCCCAATATCGACGAAGAGATCAAACGCTTCGAATACAAAGTCGAGGCCGGGGCTGAGTGCGCGGTCACGCAGCCGGTGTTCGATCTCAAGCTGCTGGAGGTTTTCCTGCGACGCATCAAGCACTGCAAGATACCTGTGATCGCGGGAATCTGGCCGCTGGTCAGTGTGCGCAACGCCGAATTCATGAAGAACGAGCTGCGGGTCTCAGTGCCGGATTCGATCCTGGAGCGCATGGCCGGAGCGAAGACTCCTGAGGCTGCCCGCGAGGAAGGGATCGCCATCGCCCGCGAAATGCTGATCGCAGCGCGGGACATGGTGCAAGGGGCCCAGATCAGTGCGCCGGCGGGAAGATATTCGGCGGCGGCTGATGTCCTCGAAGCTTTAGGGACTTCTCCCCGGACCACAGCGTGAGATTAGAATCGTTGCAGGAGTGCTTCCTTGGCTAAATTTGAAGAGTGCCTCCAGCGTCTGGAAAAGATCGTGCAGGAATTGGAAAAGGGCGAAGTGCCCTTGGAGAAATCCCTGACGCTGTTTGAGGAAGGGATGCAACTTTCCGCGGCTTGCCGCAAGGAATTGGAAGAAGCCGAAGGCAAAGTTGAGATTCTGCTGAAACAGAACGGAAAACTCCAGGCCGAAGCCTTCGAGCCCGATAAGGCCTCGCGCAAGCTGTCATCCTGAGCGGAGTAACGGCTTCGCGACGCGAAGCGGTTGCGGAGTCGAAGGACCCCTATAAGCTTCACGTAAGATACTGGCGAGGATATCTCCTGGGCCGTAAAACGCTTCCACCGACGGCGACGTTGCACGAATAGGGTCCTTCGACGCGTCCGTCTCTTCGCAAGAGAAGAGGCGTCCTTGCTCAGGATGACAATGTGTTTCCTGGTGTTGTGTAGTGGATGACTCTGCGAAGACCCTTGTTATACTCAGCCGCATGCTCAACCAGACGCTGGAGCAGGGCCAGGCGCTAACTGACGCTGCATTGGAGCGTCTGCTGCCGGCAGCCACACAGCGCCCGGCTTCGATCCACCAGGCCATGCGTCACAGCGTGTTCGCCGGCGGCAAACGGCTGCGGCCCATCCTCTGCATGGAGGCCGGACGCATGGTTGCCGGTTCCTTGCCTTCGGGCATTGAAGATCTCGGCGCAGTCCTCGAAATGCTGCACACCTATTCTCTGATCCATGATGATCTGCCCGCGCTCGACAACGATGATCTGCGCCGGGGCCGACCCACCTGCCACAAGGTGTATGGCGAAGCCATCGCTATCCTGGCAGGGGACGCTCTGCAGACCCAGGCTTACGAGGTGCTATCGCGGCTCCGCTGCCCTGCTGAATCCCGGGTGCGCATCATTGAAGAAATCGCGCACGGAACGGGCACCATTGACGGCATGATTGGAGGCCAGGTTGTTGACCTCGAGGCTGAGCATACTAAGCCCGATCTCGCAACGCTGGAATACATCCACCGATCGAAAACCGCGGCATTGATTGGCGCGAGCGTGGTCAGCGGCGGGCTGTATGCCGGAGCAGATGATGGAGCAGTCGGCAAGTTGCGATCATTTGGACAGTCCATCGGCTTGGCATTTCAGATTGTGGACGATGTTCTGGATGTGACCCAGACCTCCGAGCAGTTGGGCAAGACCGCGGGGAAAGACACCGCGGCAGAAAAGGCAACTTATCCGGCTTTGTTTGGTGTAGACGAATCATTGAAGAAGGCTGGCACATTGGTCGATTCAGCTTTGGCTTCTCTGGACGGCTTCGGTACTCGGGCGGATGTGCTTAAAGATCTGGCTCGGTTTCTGGTGGAACGGAAGAAGTAGTGGCGGTGATGGAGGACGGGCCTCCCCGCCCGTCTTGCGCGGGCGAGTCGCCCGCGACCACAGGGAACACTCGCATTTTGAAGTCAGCCCTTGCGACCGGGTTGCGCTGATAGAATTTTTTTACGGCGATGGAGTTCGCCACAACCGCCCTTTGGGGCTGATGACTCCTACCAATCTACAAAGGAGAACTCCATCGTGCGCGACATCCTCACCATATCCCTGGGGGCGATCGTCGGAGCCAACGCCCGTTATTTCTTGAGCCGTTACGCTGCAAGAGTTATGGGACCGGTGTTTCCTTACGGAACGCTGGTGATCAATGTCACGGGAAGTGTGATTGTCGGCTTCTTCATGATCTGGGCGACGGAGCGGGTATTGATTGATCCGCGCTGGCGCCTGCTGGTCGTAGTCGGCTTCTGCGGCGCTTTCACGACCTTTTCCAGCTATGCTTTCGAGACCATGGCTTATTTCGAGCAAGGACAATGGCTGCTGATGTTCACGAACTTCTTCAGCAACAATTTTCTGTGCCTCGCCGGGGCGTTGGTAGGAATGGCGCTGGCGAGGGTACTGTAAAATGGCGAATGGCATGGCAGTTCAAGTAACGATTTACCTGAACGAGTCGGACCAATGGCATCATCGTCCGCTGCATGCGGAAATCCTCAACTACCTGCGCCAGGAGAACGTCTATGCCGCGACGGCGCTGCATGCCGTTTCCGGATTTCTTGGACGTCAGCAGGTGAAGACCAGCCATCTTGTGGATGCCGGAGGAAAGTTGCCCCTGATCATCATCTTCGTTGACACCGATGAGCACGTGGGCCGCGTTCTGCCAAAATTGAAAGAGATGGCTGCCCATCGTCTGATCGTCCGAGAGAATGTGGTGCTGGAGCAGGGGAACCTGGACTGATCCGGGTTTATCCCAACGTGCGTACAGCCAGGCCGGCGGCAATCCCCAACAGGACTACGACGCTGTACGTGGCGCCGGCAATTTTCCAGGAGATGCTCTTCCCTAGCACCGCCAGCGAGTAGACACTAATAATCCCCAGCGTGCACAGGATCACAGCGACGTACGGAAGCGGCACGCCCTTCGCCATGAGGATATAGGCGATGGCCACATCGAACGCCATCGGCACTGGCAGAAAAGCCGACACTAGCGCAACAGCGACGATGCCGATCAAGGTGACGCTGCCGAACAGCGCCTGTTGGGGCAGGAGTTCGACAGCGAAGGCCCCGAGCAAAGCCGCCAGAATCATCAGAGGGAAGGCGACGCGAAACACGGTCCAGAAACTACCGATGTAAGACCGCGTGGTGTTGGACAAGGCTTGCCCCCAGGTCTCGGCCGGAGGAATCTCCATGGCGAAATTGAATGGCAGCTCAGTCTCCCCCTGGCGCGCGGAAATGAACGGCACGAAAACCAAAATAAGGAAGAGGACCGTGGCCAGCTTGAGCAGCGCAATGGGCAATGGGAATAGCGCGAAAGTCATGGCCAGCACAACCAGGTTGAGGGCGGGCGAGGCGAACATGGTGGCCAGCACGGATTCCGTGCCCATCCCGGAAGCGTAAAGTCCTCGGGCAATCGGTGCGATGCAATTGCTACAGACCCCCAACGGAACTCCGGCTGCGGCGCCGATCAGAGTGTTCAGATAGCGAGATTTCGTCCGCCGACGCCTTAGCGTGGAGAGAAACGCCAGCGCGGCCGGGCCGAACAGAAATGAGAACGTCATGCCGACGCGGTTGGCGTCGAGCCAGTTAATGGTCGTCCGCCAGACTCGAGTGAGGTAGGGCATGGAACGGTCGACCGCATACACCGCGCCAAAGGTGAGCGCCCCGACCGCCTTGACCTGGGTTCCCGCGTGGTACCGCTTCATCAGTGCTGGATAGCGGGAATCCACCCAGAAGACCGCCGCAATCGCCACCATGAGAATGACGGTGAGCGTACGGCTGCGCCAGGTGCTGGAGACAACCAACGGTGTCCCCAGGTTCAGAGCAGAAGTTTGCACGGCCATGGAAATCCTCCCGGTTGCAGGTCTGATTGGCGGACAACCCACAGAGTGTGCCGGAATGTACCCGAGGAAGGCTTCGGCGAGACATAGTCTGAAAGTACTAGCGCCGGATTTGTGGGCCAATGGCAAGGGCCACGGCGCCGGTTGCTATCCGCTCCGCCGTATCTGTATCCTTTCCGACTGACATGCCTGCTTCCCCACTCGATATCCTTGCCCTGGCCGCTCACCGCGACGATGTAGAGCAGACCTGCGGGGGTACCTTGCTCAAGATGGCGCAGTGCGGACATCGCACCGGAATCCTCGACCTCACCCAGGGTGAGATGGGGACGCGAGGCAGCGCTGAAGATCGCGCCCGCGAGGCCGCGGAAGTGGCACAAATATTGTGCACTTCGTGGCGACAGGCACTCGATATTCCTGACGGACGGGTCGAGAACACGTGGGAAAACCGGCTGAAAGTTGTGCGCGTGCTGCGGGAGCAAAGGCCACGCGTGGTGATCCTGCCTTACTGGAAGGGGCGGCATCCCGACCACTACACGGCGTCGGTGCTGGGGTATGAAGCCTGCTTTTTGGCGGGACTGGGCAAGCTGGATGTTGATGCCGCTCTCAGTGTGGCCGCGGGCGACTCGCCCGCGACTGTTGTCTCGCTGAGGGCGGGACACCCTAAGGGCAGCCGGCAGGATGTTGGCGCTACCGACCTGCCGCCTCATCGCCCGTTCAAGATCATTTACGCCACGCTCTACTACGATGTGCGGCCTACATTTGTTGTCGATATCACCGAGCAGTTTGAATCCCGCTTTGAGGCGCTGATGGCGTACAAGACACAGTTCAGTGATCAGGAAGCGGGCAAGGGAATCTTCCCTGCCCGGGACGAGATTCGTTCTCGGATTGAGTCTATGGCGCGCTTTTATGGCACATTGGGCGGGGTGACCTACGCCGAACCATTTATTCAGAAGGAAGTGGGATTAGTGGACGACCTGACCTTAATTCCGGTGAAGTCAATCTAGACGGCTGTTCGAACCCATACCTGCTGACAAAATAAATCGCAAGACAAGAACTAGTCTTCAGTTGAGAGTTTTCGTTTCTCAGTTATTTTTTGATTGCTACCGCGACTCCGTCGCGGATGGGCAGGATCGTCGTGAAAAATTCCGTTGAGCTGTAGAGTAGCCGGTTGAATTCCAGGATCGCTTTGGTTGAAGCCTCTGACGGGTTGTCGTGCGCCACCTTCCCACTCCATAAGACATTGTCGGTAACGAAGAGGCCGCCTTTACGAAGGCGCGGCAGGATCAACTTGAAGACACGTGGATAGTCTTCTTTGTCGACATCGTTGAAGATGATGTCGAACTGTTGTTTCTCTTCGGAGAGTAGTTCGAGGGCGTCGCCGGTCTTGAGGGTGATTTGTTTGGAAACTCCCGCGCGGTCGAAATAGCGGCGGGCTTCCTCGGCTTTCTTGCGGTCGCCGTCAGTGTAGATCACGCGGCCACGTTCGCCCACGGCGCGGGCCCACCAGATAGTGGAGTAACCGACAGCCGAGCCGAGTTCGAACACATTCCTGGCGTTGATCATCAAGGCCAGTTGATACAAGATGCGGCCCACAGCGGGTCCGACGATGGGGATTTTGCGTTTAGCAGCCTCGGATTCTACCTCGGTCAGCACCTCGTCGCGGGCAGGAAGCAATGAGTAAAGATAGTTTTCGACGGCGCCGACGGTAATTCCGCCCATGCGCCAGGCAGCGTTGGTGTCTTTCTGTGATGGCAAGTGATCTCCTTAAGTCAGCGTTACACCCGGCGTCATCTCTAGCACCTCGACGCTCGGCACCAGTTTTTGCAAGTCAACGGGCTTGCCCGTTAACACCGGAAAGGTTCCGAAGTGCATGGGGACTACCGTCTTCGGCTTGAGAAGACTGCAGGCGTAGGCGGCTTCGCGCGGCGACATAGTGTAGTGGTCGCCAATCGGAATCATGGCAATCTGCGGCGCATACAGGTCGCGGATGATAGCCATATCACTGAACACGTTGGTGTCGCCTGCGTGATAAATCTTTACGCCGTTGGAAAACTCGATGACGAAGCCGCAGGCCTCGCCGCCGTACACGATTTGGTCGCTATCGGCGATACCGCAGGAGTGGTCGGCATGCACCATAGTGACCTTGATGTCGCCGATGGTCTGGGTGCCACCCTTGTTCATTTCCGAAACCTGCTTCACACCCTTTTTTCCGAGCCAATGTGCAAGCTCGGGGATGGCCACCACCACGGGATTGTGGTTCTTCGCGATTTCGACAGCATCGCCGATGTGGTCAAAGTGGCCGTGGGTACAGAGCAAGATATCCACTTTCTTGACATTCTTTTCCGTGTCCGGACACTTGGGATTGCCCATGACCCAGGGATCCACGATGATGGTCTTGCCGGCTGGAGTCTCGATGCGAAACGTAGCGTGGCCCAGCCACGTGAGTTTGATTCCCTTCAGGTTCATGGTTCGGGGCACTCTGTCGCTGCAAGCAGCTGTTGGCAATCAGCAATTAGCAACTGGCATTGGCAGGTTCCGAATGCGGTGAAAGTATTTGCTAATTGCCAAGTGCCAATTGCCAACGGCTTTAGTTTAATATGAATCGCCATGGCTGAGCTAAAGGTCCTCATCACGCGTGCCCAGATCGCCCAACGTGTTGCTGAAATGGGCGCCGAAATCAATCGCGACTACGCCGGTCAATCCGTGATTCTTTTAGGTGTGCTCAAGGGTGCAGCCATCTTCCTTAGTGATTTGTCTCGCCAGTTGACGATTGATGCTACCTTCGATTTCATCGGCGTTTCCAGTTATGGCAATCGACCCAGCCCCGCCCAGGAGCTGAAATCGGGATGGGACTCGACGGGCGAGGTGCGGCTGACCAAAGACATGGACCAGTCCATGATCGGGAAGAATGTGGTCCTGGTGGAAGATATTCTCGACACCGGACTCACGCTGACCTATCTGAAGAAGATGCTCATGGCACGCCAGCCGAAGTCTCTCAAGATCGCCGCGCTCTTGGATAAGCCGTCTCGCAGAAAACAACCGATCACGGCCGACTATGTGGGGTTCAGCATTCCCGACGAATTCGTAGTCGGCTATGGCCTGGATTACGCTGAGAAATACCGCAATCTTCCTGACATTTGCGTCGTGCCGCGGGAAGCATAAATGTGGGCGCGAGCGTCCTCGCTCGTGCGAAGGCCAAGACAGGCCCAGCCTTGAGCCGCTACCGCACGAGCCAGGACGCTCGCGCCCACATTTTGACAACGCCCGTTCTCAATCGAGTGGCTGTTATCATTGACGCTCTTGAAAAAACGAAACTCGTGGAAACCGCTTTGACCCAATCCGATCAGTTAAAAGTCGAGCCTCTGCTGCTTGAGGTGGCGGACGTCGTCAACACCACTCTCGACCTGGACACCACCTTGCGCCGCGTGGCTGAACTGGTGCGCAAAGTCATTGACTTCGAAATCTTCGCCATCCTGCTGGTAAATGAGAAAGCACAAGACCTGCGAATCCGCTTTCAGGTGGGATATGCGCGCGAGGTTGCCGAGCGGGTAAAGATCAAGATTGGCGAGGGCGTTACTGGACTGGCGGCAAAACTGGGTGAAGCCATTCTGGTCGATGACGTGTCGAAGCATCCCGAGTACATTTCGGCCGCGCCCGACGTGCGCTCGGAGCTGGCGATTCCACTGATCGTAAAAAACAAGGTCATCGGCGTACTGAATCTGGAGACCCATGAAGCGGGACGATTCACCGATGAGCACAAGCGCCTCCTGACTCTGATCGCCTCGCGCATGGCCGTGGGAATCGAGAATGCCCGACTGCACACCCGGACCACCAAACAGGCGCGGACGCTGGTTTTACTGAACGAAATCGCGCGCGAGCTCACTTCCATTCTGAACGTGGATGAATTGCTCAAGCGTATTGCCGAACTGCTGAGCCGCCTGATCGACTACCAGATGTTCAGCATCCTGATGGTTGACGCGGCGGGAGAGAAGCTGCAGCACCGGTTCTCTTTGCGTTTTCAGGAGAACATCCAACTGAAGCACGATGTGCCCCTGGGCGACGGCGTGGTGGGGTATGCGGCGCGTCACCGCCAGGCGGTGCTGGTGCCTGATGTCAGCAAGGATCCACGATATATCCTGCTGAATCCTGAGACCCGCTCGGAACTGGCGGTGCCGCTGATCTACAAAGACAAAGTTATCGGCGTGTTGGACCTGGAGCACACCAAGCGCGGATTCTTTACTGACGACCACAATCGCACCGTCACCACGCTGGCGGCCCAGGTTGCCATCGCGCTCGAGAACGCCAGGCTGTACGAGGAGATCGCCCGCCAGGAGAAGCGCCTGGAACGCGATCTTTCGCTCGCGCGCGAATTGCAATTTCGCCTGTTGCCGCACTCCTTGCCCAAACTGCCGCACCTGGAAGTCGCAGCCAAGTTTGCGCCCGCGCGCGCGATCGGCGGCGACCTGTACGACTTCGTCAATTACTCCCTCGACCAGATGGGAATAGTCATTGGAGATGTCAGCGGCAAAGGCGCTCCGGCTGCGATCTACGCGGCGCTGGTCAGCGGCATTCTGCGGTCACACGCTCCCATCGAGCCGGGCCCGGCCGAGATGTTGCGCGCCGTCAATTTTTCCCTGGGCGAGCGCCGCATCGAGGGCCAGTTCGTCTCGCTGATTTATGCCGTGTGGGACGATCGCAACCGCTCCTTGAAGATAGCCAACTCGGGCCTCCCCCGTCCGTTGTACTGCCATGACGGAAAGATAGAGGTCATCGAAGCCACCGGGCTGCCTCTTGGTCTGTTTGATGATGCCGAGTACGATGAGTTCACTTTCAAGGCCAAGCCCGGCGACATGTTCGTGTTTTTCAGCGATGGCATTATGGACGCGCGCAACAAGGCCGGCGATATGTTTGGACGCCACCGGACAGAAGCCATCATCGCAGGTTGCGTCAATGTCTCCGCTGATTGCGTGGTGAAGTCGCTGTTCAAAGCCGCGACTGAGCATGCCGCAGGAGAGGAAGCCTTCGACGATGAAACCGTGGTTGCCATCCGAGTGAAAGGCGAACCCAAACGCAAGTGAGCCCCACTTCAAACCGGAGCGCGGGCCGTCCCCCAGCGTTTTCCTATCGTGAAGTGCGAAAGGGATATCTGCGCCGCCGTCCGGTTGGCTTGGCGCTGGAGTGCGACGAAATTCCACTGGAACGCCTTGCGGATCGTTACGGAACTCCGTTATACGTTTATTCCGCATCGACGATCCGCGAACGCATGGCGAACTTCGAGCACGCTTTCCGCAGAGTTCCCCACACCGTCTGCTATTCCGTCAAAGCAAATTCCAGCCTGGGGATTCTCCGGCTGCTGGCGGGAATGGGATGCGGCTTCGATGTTGTCTCCGGCGGAGAACTGGAACGGGTTTTACGCGTGGACCGGCGGGCCGCGAAGAGAGTGGTGTTCTCGGGCGTCGGTAAAACTGCCGAGGAGATGCAGGCCGCACTCAAAGCCGGGGTGATGCTGTTCAATGTAGAAAGCGAAGCCGAGCTTTGGCGGCTGGCCGAGTGTGCCGCACGTACCCGGGAGAAAGCGCGGATCGCATTGCGCGTGAACCCTGACGTTCCCGCCAACACCCATCCTTATATTTCGACCGGCCTGCAGCAGCACAAGTTCGGAATCCCGATCAGCAAGGCCAGGAAGTTGTATGCCCAGGCTTCCGGGACAAAATACCTCCGGATTGCGGGTGTGAGCGTACACATCGGCTCCCAGATCACCGACGTGCAGCCATTCGCGCTGACCATGGAACGCGTGACCCAATTGGTGCGGCTGCTGCAAGCCGATGGACATCGCATCGGATACGTGGATGCAGGTGGCGGGCTCGGCATCGATTACGAAGACCCGTCGCCTCAGGGATTCGCGGGACAGGCCGCCGAATATGCGGCGGCTCTGCTGCGTCCGCTGCGCGGACTGAAAGTGCATCTCCTACTTGAGCCGGGCCGCTCTATCGTTGGGCCGGCGGGGGCACTGCTCACTCGAGTGTTGTACCGGAAGACGAACGGTCCCAAACAGTTTCTGGTAGTCGATGCCGCGATGAATGATCTGGTCCGGCCGTCGCTTTATGACGCCTACCATGAGATTGTTCCGGCGCATCTGGATGTGAACCCGGCGCGGCATGAAACGGTAGATGTGGTCGGTCCCATCTGCGAGAGTGGGGATTTTTTTGCTCGCGGCCGGGAGTTGCCCGTAGTCAACGAAGGCGAGCTGCTGGCCATTCTGGATGCCGGCGCGTATGGCATGGTGCTGGCGTCCAACTACAATTCGCGACCGCGGCCAGCGGAGGTGCTGGTAGATCGCAAGTCGGTGAAGGTGATCCGGCGGCGGGAGACGATGGATGATTTGCTGCGGACGGAGATCTCTTCGCGCTAACCATCTCATTGTTCCGTCATCCTGACGGTTTTGCTAGTGTAGGCGCGAGCGCCTACGTTAGTGAGACTTTTGCAGGTCTTCCAGTTGGGCGGAACGGCGCGGGTCAGGATGTGCGGTGAGGAAGTCCTGCATCGACTTCACCTTCAGCTTAGCCAGGTCTTTCTGATTCCCTTCTTCATACAAACGGGCGAGCAGGGCCAGAGCATCCCAGTAGGTCGGGTCGGAGCTGTTGTGCAGTGCCGTCGCGCGTTGATCCATCACAGCGAGCAGCGCCGTGGCTTTTTCCGGCCGGCTGGCGCGCCGGTAGCAACGAACCTGGAGACTCCACAGTCTCCAATATTTCGCCTGGAGGTCGCGCTGGGCCTGGCGTTTGTAGTCCACGCTGTACCAGTCGAACGGACGGATGCGCTGCAGGCGCCATTCGTCGTCCCGAACGCCCTGCTCGGCGATGGCCGCTATCCGATCGGGGTCGCCGTTCTGCGCCAGCAGATTCTCAGCCTGGTCGATCAGGGGACTCGGCTTGGGTAACCCGGCGGGCCGTTGGCGGACCTCAGCTGCGGGGCACAGAACGAGAAAACGCTCACGCTCGTTGTTCTCTTTCGACTCATCATGGAAGATCGTGGAAGCGTAGATCTCAGCCAGCGAACCGTGTGCCGGCGCGAAATCGGGATGGTCTGCGACAATTTCTGTCATTTGCTGAGTTGCGGCCGGAGTATTGCGCCCCATCAGGCTGCGCGCGTACAGATAGCTGTACGTCGTGTCATCCGGATGCTGCATGGAAAGGACTTGGTAGTCCTCGGTCAGTCTTCTCAGGTGGCCTTCGATTCCGTACTGCTGAACCGCATCCTGATAGCGTTCATTGACCCACAGATCATTCGGATAACGCTGGCGAAGAACGACAAGCGGGGCGAGGGCCTGATCGAAATCGGAAGGATTGGACACTATCACCGTGATCTTTTCAAGCTGGGAGCGGATTTCGAGCGACGGCCCGCACGGTGCTCCCTGGGCCCACGCCGGGGCCAGGAGAGTACAGAAAAGGATGGAGCGGATCGCGGAGAGCTGCACGAACTCTCTCCGCGATCCGAGGGACAAGTCGAAGCTCACGTTACAACGAACGCAGGAAGGTCAAGACATCCTGCATCTGTGAGCGGTTGAGCGAATTAAATCTGCGGATCACGTCGTTGGCCTCTGAGCCGCAGCTTTGGCTGACGTTTCCTCCGAAACGGGAGCGTCCGCTTCCGCAATCTGAAGCATGGGCCTGAATCGCCTGCAACAGGTCGGAGGTCCGTCCATCATGCAGGAAAAACAGGCGCTGTCCGAGACCCCAGAGCGGGGCCGTGCGGAACTGGTCCGGACCGGCCGCCCCCTGACTAACGCCATCGGCAAGGCGCGGTCCCATGTGGTGCAGCGCAAAGTCGGAATAAGGGTGATAGGTAACGTTCGACATACCGGTGAACTTTGACATCCCGGTCGTCAAAGTTGCTGTATGACAAAGCGCACAACCAACGCTATTGAACAGGTTGCCGCCATTGGCTGCCGAGTTTGACATGGCGGCCGGCGCGGGTGGGGCCGAGAGGCGCATGAACGCGGCGAAGTTCACCAGGTCGGAGGACATCTGCTGCGCCGTCCCCGTGCTGCTGCCGCTGTCGTCGACCATCTTGGTGACGTCTTCCGGGCTTCCGTTGTACACGCAGCCGGTGACCGCACTGCGTTCGTTGACGAATGCCTCGTTCGACACTCCCTGCTCGACGTTATAGGCTTCGCCGGCGAAGACCATCAATGACTTGTTCTGCGCCTTCCAGCCAAAGCGAGTGACGGTGCCATCGTTGCCGCTGGAATTGAGAGCGCCGCTGATACCCAGCTGAGACTTGATCTGGCGATTCGCCGCGACGTTGGCGAGGAGAGTTGAGTCGGGGGTAGCTTCCACTAGCCCAAGCCCAAAGGTTGGAGTCGGGATTCGGAAAATCACATTACCGGCGGCAAGTTGCTGGGCGAAATTCGGCTGCCTCAGGTCACAACCGGAAGCGTCGGTTCGGCCCCTGATGGTAAACAAACCATGCACTCCGCCATCGGCTGATCCATCGGGATTGCGCACGAACCGGACTTCCCGCACCGGGCCGGCGCTGGTAATAAATGAAGGGACACTATTCATGGCGCCGTCCAGGGTGGCGAGTTCGACCTGGGGATTCGTGGCCGGGCTGCTCCCGCCAATCACCGGGAAGGCGTGACACTGGGCACAACTATTGCCATTGAAGGTCGGCCCCAAGCCACCTCCTCTCTCTCCAGGCATAGTTCCGGTCACCGAATCGATTTCCATGAAATCAGCCATGGCATTCTGAAAAAAGGACTGCATGTCGGGAGTCAAATCGGACAAAGGCTTCGGCATCGCTCCTGAATCCACTGGACGCGGCCCCGGGTCGTGCTGAGCCACCACAATTCCTGGGCTTGAGATCAGAGTTAAAGCGAGACCGGCAACTACCTGCAAATTTACTCGTTTCAAGCTGCACCTCCGTGCACGCGAAGAGACACTTCTGGCGTTTAGCCAGGTTCGTTAAATTGGGAGAGGCGCGATTTTTTGGGTCTGCCGTTTCGACCCCACCAAAAGGTTTGGCGGCGCTGCTTGCGGTCGTTACGGCTTAGAAGTGGCTGCGGGCGCTGCTTTCAACATACTCAACGCCGAGCATTAAAAAAACTTAATGAAAGCTACCCCCCAATTGGAAAGGTGTCAAGATGGCCGTTAGTACATCCTGACCTGTGCAAAACACGCCGTCCAGAACGAGCATCAGCTAAGAGTGATCGTATAAATTGCCGCTACTTTCTGGGTGAGAATGTCAGTGAGTGGATTTCTCTTTGGCGTCCCAGACGGTCTTCCCGCCCATCCACGTCGTCATAATCTTCACGTCGCGGATTTTCACCGGGTCGATGGTAAAGATATCGTCACTGAGCAGCACCATGTCAGCGAGCTTGCCGGGGGTGATCGAACCTTTTTCTTTTTCCTGAAATTCAGCGTAAGCGGAACCCATGGTGTAGGCCTCGACAGCTTCCCCAATCGTGAGCTTCTGCTCGGGAAACCAGCCGCTGGGATTCCTGCCGTCCAAAGTTGCGCGGGTCACCGCGGCATACAGGCCCAGCATGGGATTAAGAGGAGCCACATTCCAGTCAGTGCCGAAGGCGAGGCGCACCCCGTGGTTCAGGAAGGTGCGGAACGCGTAAGTACGGCTGGCACGGTCGCGGCCGATGCGTTCTTCGGCCCAGCGTCCGTCGTCAATAGCATGGTAGGGCTGCATCGAAGCGATCACATGCAACTGAGCGAAGCGGTCGAAATCCTTTGCCGCCATGTGTTGCGCATGTTCAATGCGAAACCGGCGATCGCTCTCGCCGTGGGCTTTGACGACTTCGCTATACAAGTCGAGGATGATCGAAATTCCCTGGTCGCCGATGGCGTGAGCGCAGATCTGCAATCCGGCGGTGTCAGCTTTCATCATGCGATCCCGCATCAGTGATATGGGGTGCATTTCGTCGGAGAGCAGTCCGCGGTTATTGGGCTGATTGCTGAACGGTTCGAAGAAATAGGCGGTAGAAGAGCCAAGCGAGCCGTCTGCGTAGGCCTTGAGGGCGCCGATGCGAAGAAGCGGGCTGCCGAACCCGTGCCGGACACCGATTTTCACCTGATCGTCGACCCCGGTAATAAGCGGCGCGGCATAGATGCGCGTGGTCAGTTCTCCCCGCTCCAGCAACTCGGAGTAGACCGCAATGTCCGCGTATTCAGGATTCATGTGCTGTACGCTGGTGACGCCGAGCGAGGCAGCATGAGCCAGGGCGCGCTTGACTGCCCGCAGACGCGCGTCGTGAGAAAGCGGCGGCGCGATCTTATAGACGTAGTCCATGGCCGCATCTTTCAGCGCGCCGGTGGGATTGCCCTGGGCGTCATGTACGATGACGCCGCCGGGAGGATCTGGAGTTTGGACGGTGACTCCTGCCAAGCGCAGCGTGACCGAGTTGGCCAGGGCCATGTGGCCGTCGTAACGGGAGACGAATACTGGAGTATCAGGGGTCAGGGGATCGATCAACTCCTTGGTAGGCATGGACGCGGGGGTCCACTTGGTCTCATCCCAGTCGCCACTCGTGACCCACTCGCCCTTGGGTGTCTTTCTGGCCTGTTCGCCAATGCGACGGGAAAATTCCGCCGCGCTGCTGGCATCATTCAGTTGCACACTGTCGAGAGACAGGCCGCCATCGACAAAGTGAACGTGGGAATCATTGAAGCCGGGCAGCAACAGCTTGCCGGAGGCGTCGACAGTGCGGGTGCGAGCGCCGCGCCAGGCTTCGACGTCTTCGTTGGAGCCGACTGCCACGATCCGGTCGCCCAGCACTGCCACCGCCTGGGCCGTGGGATGGTCCTTGTCCACTGTCCAGACTTTGGCGTTGCGGATGATGAGATCGGCAGCGGGCTTCGACTGCGCCCCGACAAGCTGCGGCAGAGTGAGTAGCGCGAACAGCGTGGCGAGTGCCCTAGCGCGAGCCCATGCGGTTTTCATTTTGTGGTCCTCATCCTACCGGTTTGCGTCGAGTCGAACCTGCGACTGGTAAAGATACAGGATCGTTGCTTGCGAATGAAAGGTTCAGCGCCAGGTCCCGTAGGGACCTTCGATAGTAGCCCGCCACTTCAGTGGCGGGTGGGCTGACGAGACGATGCGCGTGCCTTGGGCACGCCTGAACCCCACCGCCGGACAGGGTTTCAGCCGTCCCTACGGGACGGGAATCTTACGGTTCGCAAACCCGGCGTTGAAACGCCGGGCTACTATCGGGCGTCCCTCTGGGACGCCGAATCACTTGAGCTTCGTCCCGCAGGCTGCCGCTCATTGCCGAGCTTCGCTCGGCGGGACAACCGAGAGCGGCTGTCCCCACGTGGGCTGTGACGGATCTCCTAATTTCTGATTTCTTCCGACGTAAGCGATTTCCTTAACACTTTTGTGCCACGCTGCGCACGACCGAGCCATTGTCGGGGAGAAGCAACAAAGCTACGATCGGCTATCGAACATCGCATCTAAAAATATTTATCTGGCCAGCTCGACGCAGCATGGAGCGGCTCTCGGGTGTTTTCCGAGGCTGGCGGACGCAAATCATGGATATGGCAACGACAACGGTTTATGGTTCTCCGCATCCCCGGGTCCGGGTTCTGGTAGCCGACGATCATGAAGTGATGCGATTGGGAATTCGCAATCTGCTTGAGCTCCAGCCTGGCTGGAGCATCTGCGCGGAAGCCAACAACGGGCAAGAAGCTGTCGAAAAGACGCTTCAGTTTCGTCCCGACGTGATCATCATGGACATCAGCATGCCGGTGATGAACGGTCTTGAAGCCGCCAGCCTGATCACCAGGCAACATCCTCAAATCCCGGTAATCCTGTTTTCGCTGCACCTCTCAGACGATCTTTATCGCCATTTCAACACGGATGGAATTCGCGGAGCGGTTGCGAAAGGGGACGCGGCGCGCGATCTGGTTCTCGCGGTGCAGACCGTGCTGTCTGGGGGGACATTTTTTCCCGGAAAGAAATCCGGTTCGAATTGATTGGGGGCTGGTCCAGGGGAACTACAGGAGTGGCAGACGCTGGCCGGTTATGGGGAGTTACCAGCGTCTGCCGTTGCTCTCCTTCGCGTTGGGGTATTCCATTAGTACCGCCACAAGCGAACTACCGCCATCGGGAAGATACTGTAGTTATGAATTGGGCAACCGCTCAGAAGTAATATTAGAAAGTAATAGCGGTTAAGGCGACGCCTAGGTCGAATAGTCCGCGTTGATGCTCACATATTCTGTGGTTAAATCGGTGGTCAGAAACAAGATGGAACGACTGCCCCGCCCCAGCCCGATGGAAATATCACAGCGCGGCTGGGCCAGAGCTTCATGAGCCCGCTTCTCATCGAAAGCGCAGCCGACGCCGCCCCGGCATACCATTTGATCGCCAATCTTAATATTCACCTTCGCCGGGTCAACGGCAATCCCCGATCGTCCAACCGCAGCGAGAATGCGCCCCCAATTCGGATCCGCCCCTGCCCATGCAGTCTTCACCAGTAACGAGTGAGCCACAGTTTGGGCCACCCGCCGGGCTTCCTCGCGATTCCCGGCCTGCTCGACGCAGAGGCGAATCACATGCTTGACCCCTTCGCCGTCGGACACGATCTGTTCGGCCAGAGCCTGGCAAACCTCGAGGAGTGCTTCCGCAAAGTCTTTTCGCACCGCTGGTTGCCGCAGGCGCATACCGCTCCGGCCACTCGCCAGCAGCAGCACAGTGTCGTTGGTCGAGGTGTCTCCATCGATCGAAATACAATTGAAAGTCTGTTCGCAGGAGTCCAGCAGCAGACGTTTTAGTTCGGCCGGAGTGGCGGCCGCGTCGGTGAACAGATAGACCAGCATGGTCGCCATCTGCGGATGAATCATGCCGGCGCCCTTGGCTACGCCCAGGATGTTCACCGCGGTTTTTCCGGAGTGAAAAGTTGCACAGGCCAACTTGGGCCGGGTGTCGGTGGTCATGATGGCATGAGCGAAGTTGTCAATTCCCTGCCTGGTTGCATCGCGTGCCGCTGCCAAGTCGGGGAGCCTCGCAACTATCTTGTCCACTGGCAGGGTGACACCGATGATGCCGGTGGAGGATGGAAAAACCTCGTTCAAGCGGAGTCTTAGCAGCCGGGCGAGGTCGCGGCAGACTTGCCGACATGCCCGTATCCCGGCCTTGCCCGTGGCGCAGTTGGCATTGCCCGAATTTACGATGACTGCGCGAATCCCACCTCGGCTCGCCGCCAACGATGCGCGTCCGACCTCGAGCGGGGCGGCCACCACTCGATTCCTGGTGAACACCGCGGCCGCTGTCGTCCCTGGAACGGCTTCGACCAGGGCCAGGTCGGGCCGACCGCTGGCCTTGATCCCCGCGCAGGCCGCCGAGAAACTGAACCCGGCAGGCAGGCATAGGTTGTCGTATGAACTGGAACCCGGACGAACCCGAGCTTTCATACCTCGATCTTGACCAGCCAGTTGGCGGACTGAGGGAGCATGGCGAACTTGGGCAATTCGCCGCGCACCATGGCGACTTCATCACACTGATGGAAGCGAGGGCAGACGCAGCAGTCTTTGTGGATCTTGTCGGGCAGATCTTCACGCTGGGCCATGGCAAATCCCAGGCGGGCGAAGAATTCCGGAATGCGCGTAAACAGACAGATGGAGCTGACGTTGTGTTTACGGCCCTGTGCCAGCAGCGCCTTCACCAGACGCTCGCCGCCTCCCGAGCCCTGGCGGTCGGGATCGACGGTAATAGAGCGAATTTCGGCCAGATGCGGACCGTAAAGATGGAGTGCGCCACAGCCAATAATGTGTCCGTGATTTTCGAGGACAACGAAGTCGCGCACGTTCTCGCAGACTTCGGCAAAGGTACGCGGGAGCAGCGTGCCATCGTGAGAGTAGGTCGCGATCAGTTCGTGTATCTGCTCGGCATCGGGCAAGAGGGCTTCACGCGTGCGCATGGACATCCTCCCGCATGGCTTCCACTTTTTGCCTGGCGTCGGCAATAGCCTGACGAACCCGCGCCGGGGCAGTCCCGCCCTGCACGTCGTGGATCGCAAGCACTGCCTGCAAAGTTAAAGAAGAGTAGAAATCCTGATCAAAGGCTGGATTCAACTGGCGTAGTTCCTCCAACGGCAAATCTGCCAACTCACACTTTCTTTCGATGCAGCTTTGCACCGCTTTGCCAAGTATTTCGTGGGCCAGGCGGAAAGGAACCCCGCGGCGAACCAGATAAGTAGCGGCAGCCCACGCGTTCATGAACCCGGACTGCGCGGCTTGCAGCATACGTTCGTGATCGAATTCTACAGCCTTCATCCAACCGGAAGCCATTGGCAGCAGCGAAAGCACGGTGCCTGCGGCGTCAAAGAGCGGCTGTTGAGTTTCCTGCAAATCTTTGTTGTAGGCCAACGGCAAGCCTTTCACAGTCACCAGCAAGGCGGTCGCGTCCCCGATGATGCGCGCGGCTTTGCCGCGGGTGAGCTCAAGCAGATCAGGGTTCATCTTCTGCGGCATGGCGCTGCTTCCCGTCGAATACGCTTCGGGCAAACGGATGAATGCGAATTCCTGTGATGAAAAAAGAATCATCTCTTCCGCCCACCGGCTCAGGTGCACCGCCAGCAGAGAAAGCGCTCCTACGAACTCCAGAACAAAATCGCGATCGCTGGTAGCGTCAATGCTGTTGGCCGTCGGAGCATCGAAGCCCAACTCCTCGGCCATGGCGCGACGGTCGAGGGGCAGTGTCGCCCCGGCCACGGCGCCCGAACCCAACGGGGAAACATTCAGCCGTTTGCGGCAGTCAGCCAGGCGGTCCGCGTCGCGCAGAAACATCTCAATGTAGGCCAGCAGCCAATGCGCGACCAGCACCGGCTCGGCGCGCTGCAGATGAGTGTAGGCGGGCATGGCCGCGCTTCCCGCCTGTTCGGCGCGATCGAGTGTAATGCTAAGCCACTCCGCCAGGTCGGCCCGCATCTGGTCAATCGAGGCCCGAACGTAGAGACGCAGATCAGTCGCAATCTGCTCATTGCGGCTGCGCCCGCTGTGCAGCTTGTATCCCGTGTCCCCGATCAGCGCTACCAATTGCTTTTCGACGAAGTGGTGCACGTCTTCCGCTTCGTCGTCGAGAAATGCGGGCGATGCCGCGGCCTTTTCGCCAAGCTGTTTCAAACCTTGGAGAATAGAGATCAACTCGCTTGAAGACAGGATTCCCGCGTTCTTCAGCGCAGTTGCGTGGGCGCGGCTAGCGGCCAGCTCCTCCCGCAACAAACGCCGGTCGAAGTCGAACGACCGCTGCCAGCGCTCGAAATCGGCATTGAGCGGCTGGCGAAATCGTCCCGACCACATTTTCATCGTGTCACCTCGGGCTTGGCAGCATCCGCGCGGAGACGGGCGCGCGAGCGCGAGGGCAATCCCAGGATGCGGATGAATCCTTCTGCATCTTTCTGGTCGTAGCTGTCGTCCATGGTGAAGGACGAGAGATCCGTGCGGTAGAGTGAATTTTCAGAGTGGCGGCTCACCACAGAAACATTGCCCTTGTATAAGGAGAGGCTCGTCGTGCCCGTGATGACTTGCTGAGTGTTGTCAACGAATGCGTCCAAAGCCTCGCGCAGCGGCGTGAACCACAAGCCGAAATAGGCAAGCTCCGCATATTTCAGCCCAATGTGTTGCTTGAAGTGCATGAGGTCGCGCTCCAAGCACAACGCTTCGAGCTCGCGATGGGCGGCAATCAGCAGGGTTCCGCCCGGGGTCTCGTAACAGCCGCGGGATTTGATGCCGACGAACCGGTTCTCCACCAGATCAATGCGGCCGATTGCGTTGCGTCCACCGATTTCGTTCAGCAACTCGACCAGTGAAACGGGATCGAGCTTCATGCCATTCACGGAAACCGGAGTTCCTTTTTCAAAGCCGATCACGACCTGCTCCTCGCGGTCGGGAGCCTCCTGGGGCGAACGAGTCAGCTGCCAGGTGCTGGGGAGTGGAGCATTACCGGCGTCTTCCAGTTCCCCACCCTCGTGGCTGATGTGCCACAGATTTCGATCGCGGCTGTGGATCTTCTCACGGCTGGCGGTGACAGAAATTCCTCGCTTCTCTGCATAGTCGAGGCAGTCTTCGCGTGACTTCAATTTCCATTCGCGCCATGGCGCAATTACCTTGAGTTCCGGGGCTAGCGCCTGATACGCCAGTTCGAAGCGGACCTGGTCATTGCCCTTACCCGTGCAGCCGTGCGCAACCGCCGTCGCGCCCTCGCGGAGAGCCACCTCGACCTGGTGTTTGGCAATCACGGGCCGCGCGAGTGAGGTACCCAGAAGATACTTATGTTCGTACACCGCACCTGCTTTTAACGCGGGGAAGACGTATCCGGTAAGGAATTCCTCACGCATGTCTTCGACGACGACTTTGCTGGCGCCGGTCTTGTAGGCCTTTTCGACGACGGCTTCAATGTCGTCTCCCTGGCCTACGTCTCCGACCATGGCGATCACGTCGTAGGCGTAGTTTTCCTTCAGCCAGGGAATGATGATGGAGGTGTCCAGACCTCCGGAGTATGCGAGGACAACTTTTTCAGCCATTTGCGTTCCTCGAATTCGAGCGGCCCACCTTGCCGCCAAGAAGTAACAGCAGAATGGCCTTCTGCACGTGCAGGCGGCTTTCCGCCTGGTCGAAGACTACGGAGCGATCGGAATCCATGATGGCGTCCGTGATCTCCATTCCGCGGTGCGCGGGCAAGCAGTGCATGAAGACGGCGTGAGGCGCCGCGCCGGCCACGAGTGTTTCATTTACCTGATAGGGCGGGAAAATCTGGTTCCGCTCCTGCTCTTCATGCTCGTGACCCATGCTGGTCCAGGCATCAGTATAGACCGCGTCTGCGCCGTCTACAGCCTGTTTGGGATCGTTGAGGATCTCGATGACTGCTCCCGTCTGCTGTGCCAGATCGCGGGCATCGGCCACGATTTGCGTATCGCAACCGTAACCTTCAGGCGTGGCAACACGAATGCGCGAACCGAGGGTGGCGGCGGTCAGAAGCAAAGAATGGGCGACATTGTTGCCATCACCCACGTAGGCCAGGCAGATTTTCTTCAGATCGCCGAATCGCTCAAGCAACGTGAAGTAATCGGCCAGAGCCTGACAAGGGTGCTCGAGATCGCTGAGTGCATTGATCACCGGAATGCAGGCGTGCTCGGCCATGCCTTCCACCGTGCCATGCGAGTAGGTTCGGAGCACCACGGCGTCCACCCAGCGTTCGACGTTGTGCGCGATGTCGCTGAGCTTCTCGCGCGCGTCGAGGCGGCCCGCAGTCTGGTCCATGAAGAAAGCATTGCCTCCCATACTGGCCATTCCCGCTTCAAAGGTGAGGCGGGTGCGCAGGGATGCCTTTTCGAAAAACATCACCATCTGCTTGCCGGCCAGTGCTGTGCGGAAATTCGCTGGACGCGCCTTCAACAGGCCCGCGAGATGGAAAATGGTTTCAATCTCAATCGGACTGAGATCGCGGATGGAAATAAGATCGCGGCCCGGAAAAGTCGTGGTTGCCGGGGGAGTTGCGACCTGTGTCGTTTGAAATGGCTGGCTGCTCACCGTGATTGGCTCCTTCTTGGTTTTGCACTGCTGGGTTTTCCATTGCGCTTCAAATTCTTCTTCGGTTGAGTGGCTGTAAGCGCCGTGTCAAGGGCACGGACCACCAGATCCACGTGGGCTTTCTGAATGATGTAGGGCGGCAAGAACCGCAGCACTGTGTCCTGGGTGCGGTTGATGAGGATGCCTCGATCCAGCAACTGGGCGACGACTGCCTTCGCCCGGTCGGCCGAGTCCAAGTTCATGCCCAGCATCAGACCCATGCCACGAATTTCGCTGACGCCCTCGTGTTTGGCTTTGAGGCTCTCCAGTTTGCCGTGGAAGTACTCGCCGGTCTGTCGAATATGTCCCAACATGCGGTCGAGCACGCGCAGAAACTCGATGGCCACTGCGCAGGCCAGCGGTCCGCCGCCGAAGGTGGTGCCGTGCATTCCGGGATGCATGCCCCCAGCTACCCGATCGGTGGTCAGCAGCGCTCCCAGCGGAAGGCCGGCCGCGAGCGGCTTCGCGACTGTAACGATGTCGGGTTGAACCCCGTAATGCTGGTAGGCGAAATAGCGTCCGGTGCGGCCCAGACCGCATTGGATTTCGTCGAGAATCAGCAGCGCCCCGGTGCGGTCGCATAATTGCCGCGCGGTCTGCAGAAATTCAGCACTGAGCGGGCGGATCCCGCCCTCTCCCTGAATCGTTTCCAGGCAAATGGCGCAGACGCTGCCATCAAATTGTCGCTTGAGATCGTCTACATCGTTGAAGCCCACAAACCCGACTCCAGGCACCAGCGGCGCGAAAGGATGCCGATACTTTTCCTGTCCTGTTGTCGCGAGCGAACCGAAAGTACGGCCGTGAAAAGAATTCTCCAGCGCCAGCAGGCGCCACTTGGCTTTGTGGCCGTTGTTATTCTGAGTGCGTGCAAAGGCGCGGGCCATCTTGAGCGCGCCTTCCCAGGCTTCGGTACCGCTGTTGCAAAAGAAAGCTTTGTCCAAACCCGAGATCCTGGTCAGACGTTTCGCCAGTTCCGCCTGGAATTCGTGGAAAAACAGATTCGACACGTGAATCAGACGGCCGGCCTGCCGCTTCAACGTGGACTGAATGACGGGATGCGCGTGGCCCAGCGCGTTGACCCCGATCCCGCTCAGGAAGTCGAGATACCGTTTGCCCTGCGAATCCCATAGATAGACGCCGCGCCCGCGCTCAAACAGGACGCGCTGGCGATCGTAAGTGGGAAGTAGCAGCTTGGCTTCAGAACGAACGACGGCGGCGAGGCTCATGCGCAGATGACCTCCGTACCACCGTCGAGCTTGGTGAGATAAAACTGGGGCAGAGTGTCAGCCTGTACTGCCGGCAGGATGCGTACCCGGCCAACACCCTTACGCAGCGCCTGTCCGCAAGCTTCGAGTTTGGGCAACATGCCTCCGGCAATCACCGCGTTCTCTACCATGCCGGGAATCTGTTTGGTGTTCAGCCAAGGCATGACCGCGCCTTCGGCATCCTTCACGCCGGCCACGTCGGTGAGGAAGATCAGCGTGTCCGCGTGGCAGGCCACGGCACAGGCAGACGCCATTTGGTCCGCGTTCACGTTGTAGTATTCGCCGTCCGAACCCAGGGCGACGGAGGACAGCACCGGCAATCCACCTAGCCCCCAGATGGCTTCCAGCCAGCGCGGTTCAACGGAACAAATTTCTCCCACGTATCCCAGGTCGTAGCCCTGTGTCTGCTTTTTGCGAGCGCGGAAAGCCATGCCGTCTCCACCGCAGAGACCGATCGCTGGGCGTCCGGCCGCGACAATGGCGGCAACCAGACTCTTGTTCACGATTCCGGCCAGCACCATCAGCGCGACATCGCGGGTTTCAGCGTCGGTAATACGCAGGCCATTTACGAAATCGCTTTCCTTGCCCAGAAGTTTCAGGGTGCGCGTGAGCGCCGCGCCGCCGCCATGCACAACCGTGACTTTGTGGCCGTCTTCCGCCAATTCAACGATGGCGCGAGCGCACTTTTGCAGAGTGTTCTTGTCCTCGAGGGCCGCGCCGCCGAGCTTGATTACGATCTTCACTGAAGACCTTCCTGTTCCTTAAACCCATACATGAGGTTCATGTTCTGAACTGCTTGCCCAGCTGCGCCCTTGAGCAGGTTGTCGATGCACGACACCAGCACCAGGCGGCGTCCATCTTTTGCCAGGCAAAAGCCCAGGTCGCAATAGTTGGTGTGAAGCGAAAATTGGATCTGCGGAAGCTTCGGAGTCGCGAAAACACGGACCCACGGCTTGCCCGCATAGAAATCGTGGAAGCAATCTTCCACTTCCGCCGGTTTCATCTCCCCCTTCAGATGAACGTAGATGGTGGAAAGGATTCCTCGTGGAATCGGCAGCAGGTGGGGAGTGAAAATCAGCTCGCCCGAATCCAGTTTCAACTGCTCGAGAATTTCTCCGACATGACGATGTCCGAAGACCGAGTAGGCGGATAAGTTGTCCGCCACCGAAACGAAGTGAGTGCGCGCAGTCGCTTCTTTGCCCGCGCCCGAGACGCCGGACTTCGAATCGGAAATGATTCCCTTCTCGCGATCGACGATGTCCGCAGCCAGCAGCGGAGCCAACGCAAGAATCACCGAAGTAGCATAGCAGCCGGGATTGGCCACCAGCGCCGCACCGGGTAGCCGGTCGCCGTTGAGTTCGGGAAGGCCGTACACAGCTTTCCCCATCAGGTCAGCGGCAGTGACGGCATTCTCGTCGTGAAATCCATAGACGGCGCGGTTTTGCGCCTCTCGCAAGCGCCACGCACCGCTAAGGTCAACCACGCGCATGCCGTGGGCAATCGCTTCCGGTACCAGGGCACGCGAGACTTCATGCGGCGTGGCCAAAAACAGCAGTTCGATCTCGCGACGCTTGAGCTCGGACCACGACCAGGGTTGTAACGGGTATCCCCCATTGCCGGAGATGGCGGGATACATGTCCGCGAGATTGACTTCCACGGCAGCTTCTCCGGAACGCTGAAGCATCACCGGAGTTTCTACGCTGGGGTGGCGCAGGAGAATGCGGGCCAGTTCGAAGCCGGAGTATCCCGTCGCCCCCAGAATTGCGGTTTTGAGCTTGGACGTCATCAGGCGAGCATCTCCTGAATGCGGGCGGCCAGCAGCTTGGCCCCCCGATTGTCGGAACAGACCATCAATATTGTGTCGTCGCCTGCGATGGTTCCGATTGCTTCCTCCCAATCCTGGCCGTCTAGTGCGGCGGCCACGGGCTGCGCGCTGCCTACGGTCGTCTTGATGACCAGGAGGTTTTGCGCTGCTTTCACTTCCAATACAAACTCTCTTACCAGCCGCGAAACTGGCGGCAGGGCCGGTTCTGAGAGCGCCTCACCCGGCAGCACATACCCTGAGCCGGTCTTGATCAGGCCCAGCTCGTGAATGTCACGCGAGAGCGTCGCCTGTCCTACTTTCACTCCGCGCTTGCCCAGCGCCCGTTGCAGGTCTTCCTGGCTGCTTACCGAACCTTGGTCCAGCACTTCCAGAATCACCTTTTGTCGCAGCGGCTTGCTCATGAATGACTATTCATCGTCCTGAATAATTATTCATTTATGATAATTGGTATGCGCTAGGTGTCAAGTAGAAATTACGATGCGGGCAATCGAAAATGTCACCACAGACTACGCGGGACAGCCGCCCTCGCAGCTGGACACTCTTGTCCGCCGCTTTTGAATTTGACTTCTCTCGAACCAACACCAAAGTCAACGGCGGCGGACAAGAGTGTCCGCCCCACACCTCAATCGGCTCCGTGCCACGTAACTTCGGCCTGGCACATGACCAGTGAGGCATCCAGGTCAATCGCCGGTCTCGATTTCGCAAAAAATGCCTGATGCAGGCGTTCGACCGCTTCCACGGCGCGCGATTCGTCTACCAGGAAACTGATGTTTCGCTCCGAGGCCCCCTGGCAGATCATGCGGACGTCGATATCGCCGATGGCACGAAATGCCTGGCTGGCGAGTTCCGGACGGCGGCGGACCTGCTCTCCAACCAGGCAGACCAGGGCTTTGTGGTTTTCCCAGCGAACGTTGGCCATGCCTTTCAGTTCGTCTGCGATGGCCGGGAGGGCGGATACGGAACTCACCAGCAGTGCGAGGCTGCCGCGTGAGGCGGATAGCAGGTCCAGACTGTGCTGATGGCGCTCGAACACGTCGAAGACCTCGCGCAACAGTTCGGGCGCGAACCAGCGCACCGGTTCGACATCTACTATCGCTACACCCCGCTTCGCAGTGATGGCTTTGACGCCATCGCCTTCGCAATTCGCCACGATTTCGGTCCCGGCACACTCCGGGTTGCGGGAATTGAGAACCCAAACCGGAATATTGCTGCGCATGGCTGGAACCAAGGTCGCCGGGTGCAACACCTTGGCGCCGAAATACGCAAGGTCGGCGGCTTCATCGAAGCTCATGCGCGGGACGCGCCGGGCGTCGGGACACAGATTCGGATCCGTGGTCATGATGCCGTCTACATCGGTCCAGATCTCGATGCGCCTGGCGTACACACCGGCGCCCACGATTGAGGCGCTGAAATCAGAACCGCCCCGACCGAGGGTGGTGGAAATGCCGTCACGAGTCGCGCCGATAAATCCACCCAACACTGGGACTCGTCCCGATTCCAACAGCGGCCACAGCACAGCTTGCAGGCGGGCATTGGTCTCTTCCCACAGGGGAGTGGCCCGGGCATGGGCAGCGTCGGTGATGATGCACTCGCGGGCATCAACCAGAACAGCATCAATTCCGGCGGACTGCAACGCGGATTGCACCAGCTTGGACGAAAAAGATTCGCCCGTGCCCAAGAGCTTGTCCTGGGCGCATGGAGCGAACGCTTTCTCCGATGCGATGACGGCCAGCATCTTGTCCACGGCCTTGAATTCGATCACGAACTCACGCAAGAGACGACGACGTTCATCGTCCTTCGCCAGTCCACGGGCAACCGTTTCATGCCGCTGGCGGAGAACTTGCAGAATCTCGCGCGCGGAATCGAGGCTTCCCGCAGCGGCGGCCCATCCCGCGTGCATCAACTGGTCGGTGACCTTGGCCAGAGCGCTGACCACCACCACCGGGCGGAGAGATGACGGTCGCTCCACCAGCCGGCACAGGCGTCGAATGGCCGCGGCGTCCTCCACCGAGGTGCCCCCGAACTTCATCACAACGTATTCGCGAGGCCGTTGCGCTGCTTCACTACTCGCTTCTGACGGATCGTTCATCGGGTCTCCCTTGTGTCGTCTTTGGTTTGTATTGGGGTTGATATTGGTTTGGGAGCAAATAAAAAACCCACCGGCCAGTTGCCTCTGGCGGTGGGTTCTTATCAGCCCTAAAGCTTTGTGTTTCTCAGCTCACCAGGCGCCCTCCCCCAGAAGACACGCGAATTCGTGTCGATGTAATGCTCATCGATGGGATTCGCTTAGCCTTAGCCTTCTGAGTAGTTGCCTTCATGGTTGCTGTTCGCGACCTGATCTAGTTGTGCTGCTCCCGGCCCAGTTTTGGGTCTGACTTCTCCGGTTTGAATTCTTCGAAGAATTGCATCAGCCGGTCGACTAATCTGCGCCTGCCTCCGATGACGTGAAGGCCGCTCTCATGCTGATGCTCTTCCAGGATTTTGTTTAATCCGCTTTCCAGTTCTCTCATACTGCACCCCCTCAGCTGGGTTCAAGTCTCGTTGATGACCGCGAGTGACCGCAATCAAAGCTTCTGAGGCTTCTGCTGAAGATTAGCAATTTTTCATTGCAAAAAGGAAATCTGAAATTTTGATGCCCTGCATCGACAAATTCGATCAGCCTTCCGCCCTCGTTTTGAGGGGTGTTTGCGATGACCAGCCGAAAGGCTCACTTGGAGGCTGTGGCCAGCTGTCGAACCGTGCTGATGAAGGTCGTCGTCGCACGGGTGTGGGTGCGATCGCGCCTGTAGGCGATCCCTAGTTCCCGCCATAGCTCCTGGTCGCGGATGGGAATCAGTTTGACCCGTCCCGCCAGCACTTGGTCCTTGGCGAAGCTGGAGCTGATCAGCGAAACTCCCAGCCCGGCGGCCACGAAACTCTTGATCATCCCCACACTGGGCAATTCCATCCGGATTTGAAGATGCGCTGCATAGGGACGGAACAGCTTATCCATGACCCTGCGGCTATAGCCGGTCTTGGGCAATAGCAGCGGCTGTTTGGCAACTTCGCTCACCTGGACGACGTCGAGTTTGGCCAGCGCATTCTGTGGACTTACCATCAGCATAAGCTGATCGCGAAAAATGGAATGGGTCTTCAGGCTGGCCGATTTGACCGGCAGGGTCACGATCCCGACATCAATGGTGCCGTTCTCAAGCTTCTCGACAATCTTGTAGCTGAAATTGCGATAGATGCTGATCTGCACGCCGGGATACAGGTGGCAGTACTTGGCGAACACGTCGGGCAGGACGTAAAGAC
>Ga0207100_1019_pt1 | contig 48119 bp, 38 predicted proteins | sample Alteio_BWMinHeat_82_FD_153520 | JGI IMG/M metagenome (GOLD analysis project Ga0207100, IMG submission 153520) | Enriched cells from forest soil in Barre Woods Harvard Forest LTER site, Petersham, Massachusetts, United States -... | ecosystem: Environmental > Terrestrial > Soil > Temperate forest >...
TCTACTCAGGATCCGAAGAATGCCGACCTGCTCAAGGCATTCAACGAAACTCTGTGGAACGATCTGGACAATGCCGGCATTTTCGACATGGTTTCGAAGAGTTTCTATCCGCTGGGTCAAGTAGGAACTCCCGCTGATGTGAAGTTTGAGGGCTGGAGTGCGCCGCCGCCGAATGCGGCCATGCTGGCCTTTGGCAATCTGGGTGTGTCGGGCAACGGCATAACTGTGCAGGGCTGGCTTTACGATGTGAAGAATGTGACCTCCCCGCAAGTCTTGGGCAAGCAGTATCAGGACGCGGCGACCAACGATGCAGCCCGCGCGACGGCCCACAAATTTGCCGATGAGATCATCTTCCGCCTGGGTGGCGGCATTGCCGGGATTGCGGAAAGCAAGATTTATTTCGTGAGCAGCCGCGGCGGAAAAAAGGAAATCTGGGCGATGGATTACGACGGCGCCAACCAACATGCCGTGACCCATCTGGGTTCGATTTCGTTGTCGCCCCGGGTCTCGCCCGATGGTTCGCGCATCGCTTTCAGTTCGATGACGAAGGCAGGGTGGGAAATTCTGATGTATTCGCTTGACCTGGATCGCCTGGTTTCATTTCCCCGGTTCGGCGGCACCAATCTTTCCCCGGCATGGTCTCCAGACGGAACGAAAATCGCTTTCTCGTCCTCACGCAGCGGAGACCCAGAGATCTACGCGGTGGATTCAGCGGGAGGAAATCTCAAGCGGATCACGTCCTCTAAAGGCCCTGACGTCTCACCGGCATGGAATCGCAAGACGGGCGGGCAAATTGCCTGGGTAAGTGGAAGGACGGGGCTGCCACAGGTTTACACCATGGAGGCCGATGGCACCAACGTGCAGCGGCTCACCGACCAGGGCTATGCGGTCTCTCCAGCGTGGTCGCCGAATGGGCAGTTTCTGGTGGTTTCCTGGATGCGCAAATACGGCCCGGGAGCGCCGGGAGCGCAGGACATCTACATAATGGACATTGCCAGCAAACAGTGGGTGCAGTTGACCCATGATGGCGGGCGCAACGACTTCCCGTATTGGTCGCCGGACGGAAGGCACATCATTTTCCAATCCAGCCGGGCCGGCAGCTTGCAGATATGGACCATGCTGGCCGACGGTACCAATCAGAAGCAGCTGACCTTTGCGGGCGCTAACAGTCAGCCCAACTGGAGTTGGAAGTGATTTTTATAAATTTGACCCAGGAATCATATTCGCTGTTTTGCAGTTAATTCCCGGACGAGGCGAAGCACGATTTCCCCTCTCCGGACTTGAGCCGGGCGCAGCGATGGTAATCAAGTACATCAATCCATGCGCACCCAGAGTACGGAGGAGCAGAGTGAAGCAACGAAACGTTAGATGGATGATGTTGGTGTTCGCCCTGATGGCGATCATGACCCTGGGCGCGTGCAAGAAGAAAGTAGCGCCCCCCCCACCGCCTCCACCCCCAGCGCCAGCGGCGCCTACAGCTTCGCTCTCGGCCAACCCGAGTACGGTCGATAAAGGCGGGTCCACGACGTTGACCTGGCAGACCAGCAATGCGACTGATGTCAGCATCGACGGCGTAGGCGCCGTGCAAGCCAGCGGGTCGCAGAGCGTGACCCCGGTTGATTCCACCACCTATACTCTGACCGCAAAGGGAGCGGGCGGGACGCAAACGGCCACGGCGCGTGTCACCGTGAACGCGCCACCCCCACCGCCACCTCAGCCGTCGGCCACTGAGGAAGAACTGTTCTCACAAACGGTGAAGGACATCTACTTCGACTACGACAAGAGCGATATTAATGCGGACCAGCAGTCGTCCATGCAGGGCGATGTCGAGTTCCTGAAGCAGCATCCCAACATCAGCTTTACGGTGGAGGGTCACTGCGACGAACGGGGATCGACGGAATACAATCTGGCCCTGGGCGATAGCCGTGCGAATTCCGTCCGTAACGCTCTGGTACAAGGCGGCGTTTCTGCCGATCACGTCAAGACCATCAGTTACGGCAAGGAAAAGCCATTCTGCACCGAGTCGAACGAACAGTGCTGGCAGCAGAACCGGCGCGGTCACTTCGTCTACGGGAAGTAAGGTTGATTGGCGCCGGTGTCGAGGCGGCTGGCAGGCGTATTTGCTTGCGCTTGTGTGCGAGGCCGGGACGCCCTCGCGACAGCCGGCAGGACGCTGGCGCTATCATCATTACTTCGTCCTCTGGTCGGGACGCGATTCATACTCTTCCATCGTAGGTATTGGACAATGAAAATCCAGCGATTTCCCATTTTGCTTGCTATCTTGGCCCTGCTTTGCATCGGCGTGACGCCGGTGTGGGGCGTGAACAAGGACATGGTGCAACTGCAGACTCAGGTGCAGGACCTGCAGGACCGAATTGCTCATATGCAGCAGTCCTTCGACGAGCGCATGGGTGTGCTCCAGCATCTGATTGAACAGAGCACCGACCGGGCCAACAAGGTTGCTACCTCGGTCACCGATCTTCAGACCACTCTCCAAAAGCAACAGACCGACAGCGGCGCCCATGCCGACCAGCTCTCGGGCCAAATCCAGTCCTTGAACGACACTCTGGACGAGCTCAAGGCGCGCCTGGGCAAGGTGAGCAAGCAGCTGGAGGACATGCAGGCAGCGCAGCAGAGCATTGCCGTCCAGCAGACCCAGCAACAGCAGCAGGCGGCGGCCGCTCCTCCGCCCGACGTTCTTTACAACAATGCGCTGCGCGACTACCAGGCGGGAAAGAGCGATCTGGCGGCGCAGGAATTTGGGGATTACGTGAAGTTCTATCCCAACACCGACCTGGCGGGTAACTCGAGCTTCTACCTGGCTGACATCCAATTCAAGCAGGGAAATTACGCGGCGGCGGTCAAGAGCTACGACCAGGTCCTGCAGAGCTACCCGGACGGCACCAAGGCGGCGGCGGCAGAACTGAAGAAAGGTATGGCGTTAGTTGAGCTGGGGCAACAGGAAGCTGGAATCGCCGCACTGCGCCACGTGATACAACGCTATCCCAAGTCCAACGAAGCGATGCAGGCGCGGGACCGGCTACGCAAGCTGGGAGTAGCCACCACAGGAACTGAGGCGCGGAGGCCCCAGTAAAGCGTAGCTGTGACAACCGCCTACGCCGCCTGATGACGGCGATGATGGCGGCGACTGCGGCGGTGGTGACGGCGGCGCGCGTTGTCCTTGGCTTCCTGCCGGTGTGCGTTAACGCTGGCGTGCGCCTGCTCACCCGGAGTGAGCTGTTCTCCCCGACCAGCCAAAGTCAACAGCAAAATTCCCGAAAGAGTGAATATGAGACGCTTCATACTGACCTCGTTGAATCTTTGTCCCAATCTACAGGATTAACCCTTCGCACTCGTAAAAGTTTCAGGATAGGCTATGTATTGGCCTGATGCGTTTCCTGGCCTGAATCGAGACATTCATGACTGACTTCAAGAAAGATCTGGATCCGGCCCTGGCCGATGACCAGGACCGCGGCAAGGGCGCCGTGGAGCAGGACAGACCGCAGGAACCGCCTGGCAATACCTCTATGCAAGGACAGTTGGGGCATCGCGACCAGAACGCGCTGCTTAAGTCCTCAGACACCGATTTTCCCGAACCCGGTGCGGTCCCTGAACATTCGGGGGAACCTGCCGATAAGAAGAAAAAGGGCGTCGCCTGAGCCATTCCGCTCTCTAGCGCTCCGGCTTACTCTCCCTTGTCCTTGTCTCTGTTCTTGTGGTGGAGATCAAGGCCGAAGGATGGGTGATCGCGCTGGCCGGTAATCTTGATCGGCAGCTCAGTCTGGCCATTCTTGCGGAAGAACGGATCTACTGCCTTCAAGACGAAGGATTTCGCCCCGGTCGTGGTTTGCGAAATTTTGGCCTTCATCAGCAGTTTCCCGTAGAAGTCGAGGTTTTCTTTTTCCAGACCGTACTTGCCGTTAAGGGCGACCTGAGCTCCGGTCACGGTGAAGGTCAGACCGCGGAACGCAATCACGCCGTTGTCGAGCACGAAATTGCCTTTGAGCTGGGACACGCTGCTGCCCGCATTCTTGTTTTCCGGCTGACCCTGCCCCTTTCGGCTGAGCGTCTCGATTTTAGCGGTCACTTCCGGGCTGGTGAATTCGGCCTGCTGGATGTCAAATTTTCCGTCCAGATTTAAGCGATCGGCGAGATCACCCTTGCCATGCGGCAAATCAAATTTGGTGCGAAAGTTTATAGCGCCGGTCAGGGGAGGCGGATTGGCTTTTACGGCCAGGCGCAGCAGATCCTCGAGTCTACCTTTGTCGACGGTCACGTCGAGCGTAATTTCTTTGCCCTGCTTGTCGGGAGATCTCATCACGCCGCCCTGGGCGACGATCACGGTGTTCAACAGGTGGGCCGTCACCGGATGCAGGAGCGTGTCCCCGTTGGTGCCATCCACCGTGGCGCTGAAGACCGTCACCAGATCGAGAGGGTGCCCACCAACAGCGACCGTAAAGTCGGGAGTCGAGGTCTTGCCTTCGACTTCAATTTTCTCCAGCACGCCGCCAAATTTGCCGGTCGAAGACAGGATGCCGCTGATGCCTTTGAAGACTCCCAGGTCCGCCTTGTCGAAGGTGTACTCGGCGGACAGCGGCGTCTGGCCGGGATCGTCGGGGCTCCAGGGGCCGAAACTCCCCTTGGTGTCAATTTCTCCCGGGGGGACGGCGTTGGTGAGCTGCGCGCTGAATTTCGCCGGCCGGTCGAGCCCGACCGAATGCATCACGAGGTGGTGAATGGCGAAAACGTGCGGATCTTTGTCTGCGGACTTGGGCAGCAGCCGAAGCTCAGCGTCGTCCGACACAATTTCTCCGATCAGGATGGGGGCGTCCCGCACTTTCGACCAGTCCTGCTTCCTTCTTTCGCCCTTTGGTGGAATCTGTATGACCAGACGCTTGAGCTTGATTTGCCCGATCTTCCACGGCTTCCCGAGCAGCCCGAGGATACCGGCCCCGGCGGAGAATTCACCAATTGAAATCATGGGAGGGACATCGGTGCGGCCTTCGTGACGGAGCACAAGTCCTGAACCTTCGATCCGCGCACCCGGAAACAGATAGACGTGAAACTCCTTGAGCTCGACGTCGGCGTGGAATTTTTCGGCGAGCATCTCCACAACCTTCTTGTGCAGATACGGATTGGAGAGGTGAATTCCGGTCATGATGACCACGATGGCGATCACGACCAGTGATATCACGATCAGAAGAGTCTTGCTTACCGTCCTGGTCCTGGTCTCAGTCATCTGCAGCAGTCTCTGACGCTATTTCGGAGCAAATGGTTGGCAACAGAATGCTGGTAATCTTAGCGAACTTGTAACAGCCGACGCCATGGCGGTACCAAGCCTGCGCTGCAGGTCAACTGGCTTAGCCAAATCATCTCATGAGATAGGCTCGCCGGCTGGCCGAGGCTCTGGCCGATCTTCAGGGCCACACTTGTCTTGAAAGGCATCTTAGCCCCCATGAGAACGCCCTGTGACGAAGAAGTAATGAGATCAGCCGCCGTCGAGGTCCCCTGTGGAGCGGGAGCGAGAACCTGGATACTTGCTGCGACCATTTTCGGCTCCAGCATGGCGTTCATCGATAGCACGGTCGTCAATGTCGCTCTGCCTGTGCTCCAGACCAGCTTTCATGCGACCGTGGTGGATGTGCAATGGGTGGTCGAGTCTTACGGACTCTTCCTGGGCGCGCTGATTCTTGTCGGTGGGTCTCTCGGCGATATGTTTGGCCGACGTCTGATGTTCCTGTTGGGAGTTGCGATTTTCGCGGTGGCATCGGCCGGTTGCGGCGTTGCCTCAAACATTCACCAATTGATCCTTGCGAGAAGCATCCAGGGCGTGGGGGGGGCGCTGCTCGTGCCCGGCAGTCTTGCCATCATCAGCACATCTTTCGACGAGAAGAGTCGCGGCCAGGCAATCGGAACATGGTCGGGCTTTACGGCGATCACGGCCGCGGTTGGCCCGTTGCTTGGCGGCTGGTTGATTGAGCATGCCTCCTGGCGATGGGTGTTCTTCATCAATCTTCCGCTTGCGGCGGCAGTGATAGCCATTTCCATCTGGCGGATTCCGGAGAGCCGGAGCGCCATTGCTGGGCGCGTTGACTGGTCAGGGGCGATTCTCGCCACCCTCGGATTGGCTGGCCTGGTCAACGGTTTTATCGAGTCGGTCCATCTGGGTTGGAGGAATCCATTGGTTTTCGGGAGTCTGATTGTGGGCTTCGGCTGTCTTATCACCTTCGTGTTGGTCGAGGCCAGAGTCACGGCGCCGATGCTCCCGTTACAACTGTTCGAATCCCGAAGCTTCAGCGGAGCCAACCTCCTTACTCTGCTTCTGTATGCCGCGGTCGGAATCTTCTTTTTCTTGTTCCCGTTGAATCTGGTGCAAGTCCAGGGATACTCAACAACAGCGACCGGCGCTGCAATACTTCCGTTCATTCTGCTAATGTTTTTTCTCTCTCGCTGGTCCGGAGGACTGGTGGCTCGTTACGGCTCCAGAAGCCCGCTCATCATCGGCCCTCTCATTGCCGCTTTCGGGTTCGTACTATTTTCAGTTCCCTCTGTGGGAAGAGGCTATTGGAGCGGGTTCTTCCCGGCCTTTGTTGTCCTGGGGTTCGGGATGGCAGTCAGTGTGGCGCCTCTTACCACCGTGGTTATGAATTCGGTCAGCCAGGACCGCGTGGGCACGGCGTCTGGTATCAACAATGCAGTGGCGCGCGTAGCGGGTGTCCTGGCTATCGCGATGCTTGGAATTTTACTGGTGAACGCCTTTAGTTTCCGGCTGGAGAGAAGCCTGGATGACCTCTCGCTGCCGCCTGCGGTTCTGCGGGAACTGCACGCCAACGCGATCAAACTCGCCGGCTTGCAGGTGCCCATCGGCCTCGATCCCAATACCCAGGCTGCGATCAAGAAATCGATTGAGGGAGCATTTGTATTCGGATTCCGGATCGCTATGTTGATTTGCGCGGGCCTGTCCCTGGTCAGTGCGGCAGTAACGTGGCTTATGGTTCCGAAGGAAGACAGAGATTCGGAAACGGTAGCGAAAACTCTGACTTGATTTAGAGCGCGGACAGCGACGACGCTGCCGGTCCCCTTTACTCCTGGAGTCATCCCTGAGAGACGTCAGTCTCGAAGGATCCGGTACGTACTATCGAATCGCCGCCCCAGCTGCATGCGAAGTCTACGCGAGATGCTTCGCAAGCTCAGCATGTGGCATACGAAGCAGACAAGATTGGGCGGCAGACTGTACCTACCGCAACTCTTCCATCACCTGTTCCAGCACTTCCCGGCTCGGCCGCACTGCGGATTCCGGAAGTGTAGCCAGAGGTTCCTCAGTCATGTTCAGCAGATCAACGAAAGTCGGCGTTTTCGAGTTGACGTAGAACACGCCGGTCAGCACTTCGCCCTTTTCGTGAGCTTCATTCAGACGAGTGATGGCTTTAATCCGGTTGGTGGGGTCGTACTCTTCTTCGAGCTTGCGCAGCCGTAGATGAGAGCCGTCGTGCATGGTCACATCGATGGTAGTGCCGGGGTCGTAATCGATGGCAATGTCCTCGAACGCGGGGACGAAGCTGACTTCCTGTAGCGGCTCTTCGTGATCCTTCATGTACTTGTACGACTTGGTCGAGCCCTCGTGATCGTTGAAGGTTACGCAGGGCGAGACCACGTCGAGCATGACCGTGCCCTTGTGCGCGATGGCCGCTTTCATCATGGCATGCAGTTGCTTTTTATCGCCGGAGAACGACCGGCCCACGAAAGTGGCGCCAAGGGTGATGGCCATGGCACAGGTGTCGATGGGAGGCAGGTCGTTAATCACGCCGGTCTTCAGCGTGGAACCCATGTCGGCAGTGGCGGAGAATTGGCCCTTGGTCAACCCGTAGACACCGTTGTCTTCGATAATGTAGATGATGGGCAGATTGCGCCGCATGAGGTGAATAAACTGACCTACGCCGATGGAAGCGGTGTCGCCATCGCCGCTGACGCCGAGGGCAATCAGGTGGCGGTTGGCAAGTACGGCGCCTGTGGCGACTGATGGCATGCGGCCGTGGACTGCGTTGAAGCTGTGTGAGCGTCCCATGAAGTACGCCGGGCTCTTGGACGAACAACCGATGCCGCTGGGCTTGATCACCCGCTCGGGCGAGACTCCCATTTCGTACATGGCATCAATGATGCGCTCGGAAATTGCGTTGTGGCCGCAACCGGCGCACAACGTTGTCTTGCCGCCGCGATAGTCGAGCACGGACAAGCCGATGCGATTGGTTTTCGGTGCTGGAGCCGGCTTGTCGGGCGTTGAGGTCGCCATTTACTTGCCCTCCATGGTCATGAGTTCGTCGGTGACCGAGCGCGCATCGAGCGGCAGCCCGTGAATGTGGGCGATGCTGCGCAGACGGGTATGGAGCTCCGCTTCGAGATCCATCTTGAGCAGTGTCAACATCTGCGCGTCGCGATTCTGTTCGACCACGTACACCACGTCGTGCTGCTTCACGAAATCGTGCACTTCGCGGGTGAACGGATAGGCGCGCAGCCGGAGGTAGTCTGTCTCGATGTTGTACTCCTGACGCAACTGGTCGCGGGCCTCGATCAAACCCCAATGCGAAGTGCCGTATCCGATGATGCCGATCTTTGACTTGCCGGTATCAACTTCCGGCCGCGGGACGAAGGAGCGGGCAGTCTCGAACTTGCGGTTCAGCCGCTCCATGTTGCGCTCGAAGTCGTCTGGGCGTTCGCTGTATTGGGCTTTCTCGTTATGTCCGCTGCCCCGGGCAAAATAGGCGGCGGCAGGGTGATCGGTGCCGGGCAGAGTGCGATAGCCTACACCGTCTCCGTCAACGTCCTGGTAGCGGGCAAAACCGCCAAGGCGATCGAGATCGGCTTTGCTCAAAATTTTGCCGCGGGTGATGGGCTTTTCCGGATACTTGAAGGGATCGGCCATCCAGTTGTTCATTCCCAGATCGAGGTCGGACATGACGAAGACCAGCGTCTGGAACTGCTCGGCCAGATCGAAAGCGTCGCCTGCCATGGTGAAACACTCTTCCGCGGAACATGGGAGCAGCAGGATGTGCTTGGTGTCTCCATGAGAGAGAAACGCGGTGGATAGAATGTCTCCTTGCGACGTTCGCGTGGGCAAACCCGTGGAAGGACCGACGCGCTGGATGTCCCAGATCACGCCCGGGACTTCGGCGTAGTAGGCGAGTCCGGCGAATTCGGCCATGAGCGAAATACCCGGACCGGCGGTAGCGGTCATGGCGCGGGCACCCGCCCAGCCTGCGCCCACCACCATTCCGATCGCAGCCAGTTCGTCTTCGGCCTGCACAATCGCAAACGTAGCCTTGCCGTCGGCACCGATGCGGAAGCGCTTCATGTACTCGATCATGCTCTCGGGCAACGACGACGACGGCGTGATCGGATACCAGGCTACCATGGTCGCGCCGGCGAACATGCAGCCCAGAGCCGCGGCTGAGTTTCCGTCGATAATGATTTTGCCGGCGGTCTTGTCCATGCGCTGGATGAAATAGGGATCGCGCTTGGTAAGGTTGCCTGCGGCGTAATCGTATCCGGCTTTCACGGCCGCGAGGTTCAGATTGGCCGCTTTCACCTTCTTGGCAAACTGCTTGCGAATCGCCTTCTCCACTTCGGCGATGTCGATTTGAAGTAACTGGGCCACCACGCCCACATAGATCATGTTCTTGACCAGCTTGCGCAGCTTGGCCTCGGGACAGACGGGGGCAACCAGCTTGTCGTAAGGGACGGCGTAAAACACGAGATCGGAACGCACGCTACTCAGGTTCAACGGCTCGTCGTACACGACGACTGCACCCGCGGCCACGGACATCACGTCCTCATGGGCGGTTTCGGAATTCATGGCGACTACGAAATCAATTTCCTTCTTGCGTGCAATGTAGCCGTCTTTGTTGGCTCGAATCGTGTACCAGGTGGGCAGGCCGGCAATGTTCGAGGGAAACAGGTTCTTGCCCGAGACTGGAACTCCCATTTGAAAAATGCTGCGCAACAGGACCGTGTTGGAACTCTGCGAGCCCGACCCGTTCACCGTCGCAACTTGAATACTCATGTCGTTTACGACAGGCTTTTGTTCCGGTGGGCGACTCTCAGCGTGGAGAGATACATCCGTGGTGGCCATTCCCGACCTTTCCTTGTGCTGGCTTGTACTTAAAGCGGGTTTGTCCGCTTGCAGTAGTAGTGCAGTCAGAACCCTTTATTATACGGCAGGCAAACCGGTGCGAACAGGCATTGCAGGCGGAGATCAGGGGAGAGTATCTGCCTAGGAACTAGAACTCGCTCGCATATGGACTGCGTCGGTATCGATTCGCACACCGGGCAGACGGGCCGGCAGCGCCGAAGGCAGTCGGCCCTCGGCGTAGCCTCGGGGATCACGGAATTCCCCGCCTTGCCGGTGCGAAGCGGACCTTCCTTCTATTCCCTCAGGCGGCCTGCTTATCAATAATTTCGCGAAGTTCAGGCAGCCCCGGAGGCGGATAAATGGACATAGAACAGGGCCTGGTGCACGGTGGCCTCTTGGGCGGCGGCGCGGACAGAGCGGACGAGTCCATCTTGGCATACAGTATGTCTTCAAGAGCCTTGAACGCGGCTTCCACGCGGGCTCTCTCGTCATCGTCCATTCTGGTGAACATAGCTGTCATGATCTGGAAATCTCCTTTGGTCAAGCGGAAACCATATTCGTCGGCCGTTCGAAGCGGATTGTCCAGAAATAACTCACGGAATCCAGGATCCACAGCGGCATTTCCGATCAGAGTGATGAGTAAATCCATACCTTCCTCCTGTTTGGTTTGATTTGTGCAGCAGGCCCTGGAGCAGTAGTATCCCGTTTTTCTTGGGATGGGCCGATCTTGGGTTTTAAGTCCTCTAGTTCGTGTCTGGCGTGTTGCAGGACGGGAAGGTCATCGCCGTGTTGCCACATGCGAACGATTTCCCCATAGTGCTTGAGGGCAAGGTCACGATTGTTCATCTCGCCGTACACGCGTGCCAGTTGCAGGTGGGCAACCGCTAAATCAGGCGGAAACCCGCTTTGAAGGATCTCGTTTCTCTCGCTGATAACTTTTTCCCAGGCTTGCGCGGAAAGGCCCCAAAGCCTCTGTGCCTGATAGGCGCGGGCCAGTCCTGCAGAGGAGATGAAGCGTGAAAATCCTTCGTTCGAGGCGGCAAAAGAGATCGCGGCTTGTTCTGGTTTCGCCTCAGCCAGCTGGACCTCTCCTTCCAGGTTGTGAAAATTCTCCTGGTTCGAGGAGCTCTGGACCGTCTTTCGGAATTCATCCAAACGGCGCAGTACCTGTCTCGCCTTGTCGATCTTGCCCGCTTGGGCGTAGAGCGTCCCCGCACTCAGCAGGTCGCTGGCCTGCAGGGCGGTGCTGGGGACCTGCAGCATGAAATCCGCCTGGAACTCGGCCGCCCGCGAATTACCCTGGGCCAGATCGATGCAGCCGGCCAGATAACGCCGAAACAGCTGGAGCCCACCACTACTCGCAGGTACTGCCTGGATTTGCCTAATAAGATCAGCCCGGGCGGCGTCCAGTTTTCCTTGGTACAGATCCGCGATGGCCAGTGACAGTTCCTGCAACTCGCGGTCCGTCACGGTCGTCTCACCAATGTCCTGGAACTCTTGCCGGGCCGTCAAGACGTTACCCTCCCCAAGGTATGCCAGACCGAGCCCCCAGTGCATTCGAGGTGAGCCGACACCCCGCTTGGAGGCTTCGGCGGCGGCAGCGATTGCTTGCTCGGGCTTGTTGCTGCGTGCCAGGTAAAGCACCAGGTTTCCGTAGGCGGGTGCGGAAGACGAGTTCAATCTGAGAACCTCGCCCAGTTCAACCACCGCCCGATCGAGTTGGCCCAGGTCGTAATAGGCGCCGGCCAGTTCCTGGTGAGCTTCCTCATCATCCGGGTAAAGACTCACCAGCACTCTCAACGACTCCGCCTTGTCATCGTAACGCTCCTGCAGTCCGTAGTAGGCAGCTTCGATCCTGCGCTGTTCCCGGCCCGTGACTCCGGGCCGCAACTGGTAGGCGCGATTTAGTTCTGCCAGGGCCCTCTCGGTCTTGCCCACTACGGCCGAATAGTACTGGCCCAGTCGCATGTGAGCCATGGCGAAGTCCGGGTCCAGCCGGAGGGCACCTTGCAGCAGGACCGGAACCTGCTCGTCTTTGCCTTGGTCCGTGGCGTCCTTCGCCTGCGAATAAAGTTGCAAGGCCTGGAGCGATGTGGTGGTCACCTTGGCCAGAGGGCGACTGGTTCCCTGGATCCGCTCCAAAGATTCCCCGAGGTCGGTTCGAACCTTTTTTGCGAGGGCATCCACTTTGTCGAAAAACTCCTCCTGACGATCGAACCTCTCGTTCTCCGCGAATAATAAACTGCCCCGTAGGGGATCCAGCCCCCGTACTGTGATCTGGAACACTTGCCCCGCTCGATCAATACTTCCTGTCAGCAACACCTGCAGGTTCTCTCGCTGACAAATCTCGCGGCCCAGGCTTTCGTCGATTCGGGTCGCATTTTCCTTCTTCATGCGCTGTAGGACCTCGAAGGCACGACTTCTCGGAAACACGTTGATGTAGCGCGACTGCTGCAGGGCAATCGTCAAGGCCTCGCGCACACCTTTGTCAGGAATGGTCGCCTCGCCTGGGGTCTCGAAATCGGCAATTAGCACCCAACCGCGTTCGCCGAGAATCGGGCTTCTATGGTCCCACCAGTAAACTGCGAAGCCCGCCACCGCAATCACCGCGAGTACGATGCCAGCCACCCGCCAGCGCTTCTCTTTCCGCCGCGTTCGCACAGCGGTAAGTTTGCTCGGCGTCGCTCCTCCGTAGACCAGACGCAGATCGTCGAGCAATTCGCGGACGTGAACATAGCGCTGCGCCGGCGCCTTAGCCATCGCTTTCATAACGACGGTGACCAGGCCGTTCGGTACGCTGGGATGAAAAGCCCTAATCGCCGCTGGTGTCTCGTGCAGGACCCGCTCGCTGGTGGCTACGAAACTGCTCGCGAGGAATGGGTTCTTCAGGGTCAACATCTCGTACAGAACTACGCCCAACGAAAAAATATCCGAGCGCTCGTCGGGAGGTTTTTCCAGCAAGACCTCGGGGGCCATGTAAGCAGGCGTGCCGCCGGGCGAGCTTGACCGATCCATCGTGGAACTCTGATCAGAGCGAGGGAGTTGCTTGGCCACCCCGAAATCCAGTATCTTCACCCGTCCCGCCGGCGTAAGCATGATGTTTTCCGGCTTGATGTCGCAATGCACGATGGCGCGTTCGTGCGCCACGATGAGGGCTTCGGCGCATTGTGTGGCAATATCGAAAAACTGCTCCAGCGTCATCGGCCTTTGCAGGCGCTGGCGCAGGGTCTCACCCTCGACGTACTCCATGACCAGGAAGAGCTCGCCGTGCTGCTCCACCACGTCGTGCACGCTGGCTATGTATTCTGAGTTAAGCGCAGAGGCGCGTTGTGCTTCCCGAAGAATCTGGCGTCGAGCTTCCGGATCGCTGCCGAACCTGCGGGACACACGCTTAAGAGCCACTGGACGCCGCAGTTGGGTATCTTCGGCGTAGTAGACTTCGCCCATCCCCCCGACACCCAGCTTGGAACGGATGGCAAAGCGGCCTACGCTGCTGCCCGTCAAATCCTCGGGGAAGGGAATATCCATCGTCGCTCTGCGGGATCTGCTCATAGCGAAACACCCGCACTAGCTGATCGCGTGAAGTGTTTCAGTCGGAGAAGTAAGCCCCAGCCGCTAACACCAAGGCCGATTGCGCAGCCATTCTCTCTCAGGTCGAGCCGATTGCATAGCGTGTCGTGGCAAGAGGCCAAAGCGGTACCGATTGTGACCTGCAACCATCAGCAACTGGTTTGGAAGATGAATTGTAACTGCCTGAGCCACAGTAACTTAATTGGGAGACGGCCAACTAAACAGTAAACCGGTGTTTCGGCAGGGATGGAGACTAATCGTCGCCGGTAAAGAATTGCGCCATCTTGCGGAATTTGGTGTAGCGGGAATCGAGTAGTTCCTTAACTGAACTCTTCTTCAGATCGGAGAGATGTTCTTGCAGTGCGGCATTGAGTAACGCCGCTGCGGCTTCGTGGTCTACGTGGGCGCCGCCCTCGGGTTCGGGGACGATGCCGTCAATGCAGCCCAGTTCTTTCAGGTCTTCGGGGGTGATGCGCATGGCTTCGGCTGCAAGCGCTTTTTTGGTGGGGTCGCGCCACATGATGGAGGCGCAGCCTTCCGGTGAGATCACGGAATAAATCGAGTTCTCCATCATCAGGACGCGGTCGGCGATGGCGATGGCGAGCGCACCGCCGCTTCCGCCTTCGCCCGTAATTGTGGTGATAATGGGAATCTGCAGGCGCGCCATCTCTCGCAGGTTGTGAGCAATGGCTTCTGCCTGTCCGCGTTCTTCCGCTCCCAGTCCGGGATAGGCGCCGGGTGTGTCCACGAAAGTGAACAACGGACGGCCAAATTTCTCTGCAATTTTCATCACGCGCATGGCCTTGCGGTAGCCCTCCGGGTTGGGCATGCCGAAGTTGCGATACACCTTCTGCTTGGTGTCACGCGCCTTCTGATGTCCGACGATCATCACCTCTTCGCCATGGAAACGGGCCATGCCGCCGATGATGGCGGGATCGTCCGCGTAGCCGCGGTCGCCGTGGATCTCGCTCCAGTCGGTGAAGATGCGCTCGATGTAGTCGAGCAGATAAGGGCGCTGGGGGTGCCGTGCCAGTTCGGTTTTTTCCCAGGCTTTGGAGTGCGAGGATGCCATGTCTTTGCGTAACGCCTGAATGCGGTCGTTCAATAGCTGGATTTCGTGCTGCGTACTCTCGTCTGGTCCAGCGGCCACCTGCAAGCGGGCAATCTGCTGCTCGATTTTTTCCAGCTCCTGGTGCGTCTTTTCTCCCGATTCCATATTGCTGCCGTTGCCATTGCCGTTGCGCGCCAGGCGTGCTTCCACCATGGACAGGAGAAGCTCGGTTCCCGCCATCACCAGCGCTTCATCGGGCACCGATGGTGCAATCTTCGCTCCCAGCTTGAGATTCTTTTGAATGGATACTCTTATCTGCCGCAGATTTCAGTACGGCTCTTCTTGGAGCCTGCATGAAGCCTGAAAAGAGTGCTTCACCAGATTCAGGAGCGAGAGCGTGTGACGCGGCCTCACTCACGGTTGTTGCTTCAGTCAATTACGCGCACGGCGCCCCGGCCGCACAGCTCCTCGACCCGGGCAACGAAGTTGCGGTCTGGCATCACATTATAGCCTTCCGCCTCCATCACGACCATGAAATCACCCTGGCGTTCCACGTCAAACAACACCTTGGCCGCCCCCTTTTGCTGAGCGCACAGCGTGTGTAAGGCATCCACGGTGGACTCATTCGCGGTTTCGAGCGGGACGCGAATGCGAAGCGAATTGGGCAACGGCACTTTCGCATCTTCCAGTGGATTGATGTCATTCACCGTCAACTTCGGATTTGCACCTTCTTCGATGCGCACTCCGCCTCGGATCAACACTGGCACTTCCAGCTTTACTTTCTCCTGCAGTTTGCGGTAGGCCTCGGGGAAAACCAGCATCTCCACCGAGCCAGCCATGTCTTCGAGCGCTCCCTGGGCGTAGAAGTCCCCGCGCTTGGACTTGAGCACACGAAGATTTGTGATGATGCCAGCGGTAGTGATGTTCTCGTCCTTGCCCGTGGACTTGGTCAACGCGCCGATTTCTTCGGTGCTCAGCGCGCGCAGATCTTCCAGCTTGTCGCGATATTTTTCCAACGGATGTCCGCTGATGAAGAAGCCGAGAATCCCTTTCTCATTCGCGAGCCGCGTGTGTTCGTCCCAGTCCGGGGTATCGGGTAGCTTGTTGTGCGACGCTGAGACTTCGTCATGCTGGAAGACCCCGAACAGCCCGTGCTGGCCGCTTTCGGCGTCACGCTGAGTTTTCTGGGCGCCTTCGATAGCACCATCGAGAACTGCCATGAGTTGGGCGCGGCGGCCGAGTCCGTCCATGGCGCCGCTTTTGATCAGTGATTCCAGAACACGCTTATTGAGGAGGCGCAGGTCAACCTTCTCGCAGAATTCGTAGATCGAAGTATAGCGGCCAAGCTCTTTGCGTCCGGCGACAATCGACTCGATGGCGTTGTGGCCGACATTCTTTACGGCGGCCAAACCAAACCGAATGGCGCTGCCATGTGGCGTGAAGTTCGCGTCGCTGACGTTGATGTCGGGAGCTTCGACTGCAATCCCCATTTCGCGACATTCGTTGATGTATTTGACCACGTCGTCCGTGCTGCCGGTCACCGAAGTCAGCAGCGCGGCCATGAACTCGACCGGGTAACGAGTCTTCAGGTACGCTGTCTGGTAGGCCAGCAAGGCATACGCGGCCGAGTGCGACTTGTTAAAACCGTAGCCCGCGAACTGGGCCATCAGGTCGAAAATCTTTTCAATCTTTTTTGGCGGGTAGCCGCGCTGATTTGCGCCCGTGACGAAGCGTTCCCGCTGTGCCGCCATTTCCGCCGCAATCTTTTTACCCATGGCACGACGCAGCAGATCGGCCTCGCCAAGGGAGTAGCCGGCCAGCCGGTTGGCGATCTGCATCACCTGTTCCTGGTAGACGATCACGCCGAGCGTTTCCTGGAGGATCTCCTGCAGTTCCGGCAGTTCGTATTCGATCTTCTTGCGGCCGTGTTTGCGGTCAATGAAGTCGTCAATCATGCCCCCCTGGATCGGTCCGGGACGGTAGAGCGCGTTCAGGGCAGTGAGATCTTCGATGGAATTGGGCTGGTAGCGCCGCAACACGTCACGCATGCCGCGAGATTCAAACTGGAATACGCCGGACGTGAGTCCTTTGTGAAATACCTTCTGGTAAGTTTCCTGATCATCGAGCTGGAGGCCCTCGAGAGTGATGCGCTCACCTCGGGTCTGCGCGATCAGCTTCACCGCGTCATCGAGAATGGTCAGCGTCGTCAGGCCGAGGAAATCCATCTTCAGCAGGCCCAGCTTCTCGATAGCCACCATGTCGAAGGCGGTGACGATTTCATCGTTCTTGGTCTTGTATAGTGGGACGAGTTCGTTGAGCGGCCGCGGCGAAATCACCACTCCGGCGGCGTGGACGCCTGCGTTTCGCACCATGCCTTCAAGCTTCTTGGCGGTATCCAGCAATTCACGCATTTGCGGATCGCTGTCGTAGGCCTGTTGCAACGCCGGCGATTCCCTGATCGCATCTTCCAGCTTGATGTTCAGCGTGGTCGGGACCATCTTGGCGATACGGTCCACGTCGGCGTAAGGCACGTCCATGGCACGTCCGACGTCCTTGATCGCCGCCTTGGCCGCCATGGTGCCGAAGGTGATGATCTGGGCGACATTTTCGCGACCGTACTTATTGGTCACGTAAGTGATGACCTCGCCGCGGCGATTCATGCAGAAATCGATATCAATATCGGGTAACGAAATGCGCTCGGGATTCAGGAAGCGCTCGAAGATCAGCTCGTGCTGTAGCGGATCGAGGTCCGTAATACCCAGCGCATACGAGACCAGGGAACCGGCGGCCGAACCACGGCCCGGTCCAACCGGGATGTCGCGTTCGCGAGCGTAGCGGATGAAGTCCCAGACGATGAGGAAGTATCCAGAAAACTTCATCTGCTGAATGATGGCCAGTTCCCGGGCCAGACGTTGTTCGTATTCCGGGAGATTGTGCTTCAGACGTCCCTGGGAGTCGAGAGGGCGCAGCGTTTCCAGCCGGCGGGCGAATCCTTCGCGAGAGACGTGCTCAAAGTAGCTGTCCAGGGTAAATCCGTCGGGCACGTCGAAATGCGGAAACGGATTGCTGATTTTCTCCAGCTTCATGTTGCAGCGTTCGGCAATGCCGAGCGTGCGCGTCAGCACGTCCGGCGCGTCTTTGAAGACACGCTGCATTTCGTCATGGCTCTTGACAAAAAAATCGGTGCCCTGGAATTTCATCCGGTTGGTGTCCTGGATGGACTTGCCGGTCTGGATGCACAACATCACGTCCTGAGCGTGGGCGTCGTCCTCGCAGAGATAGTGGCTGTCGTTGGTCGCCACCAAGGGAAGGCCAAGATCTTTTTCCAGACGGAACAAGTTGGGGTGGATGCGATGTTCCTGCTCCAGGCCCTGGTCCTGAATCTCCAGAAAGAAGCTATTGGGACCGAAAATATCGCTGTAGGTGGCGGCGGCAGTACGCGCCGCGTCGTAATTCTCTTCCGTCAGACGCTCGGCGACTTCGCCTTTCAGGCAGCCGGAAAGTCCGATCAACCCTTTGGAGTGTTCGGCCAGAAACTTCTTGCTTACCCGCGGCTTGTAGTAGAAGCCGCGTAAGGAGGCTTCGGATGTAATCTTCGCCAGGTTGCGGTAGCCTTCTTCGTTCTCGGCGAGGACCAGAAGATGGTTATAGGTGTCGCCGTCGGGCGGTGTGCGTTCTATGTTGTGGTCGTCCTTTTTGCAGACATAAAGCTCACAGCCGACAATCGGCTTCACCCCGGCTTTGTGCGCCGCGTTTACGAAATGGACCGCGCCAAAGATGTTGCCATGGTCGGTCATGGCCACCGCGGGCATACACAGCTCTTTCACCCGCTGGACGAGCTTTTCCAAGTCGCAGGCGCCGTCGAGCATGGAGTAATCGGTATGGAGGTGCAGGTGGACGAATTGGGACATGGGTGGTTGTGTTGCTCTTATTCTAGCGGGAAATTGCAGAGGGGAAACGGGGAGTTTATCCACAGTAAGAAGACGCGGGCGAGTGGCCCGCGACCACACTGAATCCCACGCTCCCAACTGTGTCTATCTTGGTATTTGGAAATCTACGCCGCGGTCCTCGTTGGCCTTGGCGGTAGCTTCGATGTCGAGCCAGGACAGGGGAAGTTTGGTCGCCCGCTGTTCGCTGAAAATCCACATCGTACCGCCGACGATGGCGTAGTTCTGCACTTCCTGGGTGTGTTTGTCGCGGAAGACCAGCAGGGTGGGCGTGGAGATCACGGACCTGCCCTCCGGTTCGGGCATTGGGGTGTCGCGCGCGTCGCGCTGCTGGGATTCCCGTTGCTCCCGCAAACTTGCTACTTCATCTTCGAGGCGATCAATGTCCTGTTGCTGCCGCGCGATATCGTTTTGCGCGGAGTAATACGAGGAGCCGTAATAGTCGTACGATGGGTAGTAACCCGCTGGGGAGTAGAAGTCCCCGCCGTAGTAGGCGGGATATCCGTAGTAGCCAAAGAAGCCCGGCGAAAATGTCGAGAAGAAAACGCGATTACCGAAACGGCGAGGGCGGAAACCAGGTCGGCGAAATCCTCCGAAGGATGAGACGGAACGGAAAGACCTCTGGTGTATGCCGGTACTGAAACTGCCGCCAAAGCGCGACCCAACACCTAAGCTCCCTCCACCACGGAAACCAGGAGAGGAGAATCCGCCACGGAAGCCGGACGAGGAAAATCCGCCGCGTCCCATGGATCCTCCGCCGCGGGAGCCGCCATGCATCTGGGCCAGCAAGGGCGCTGCCGAGGTCGCGAGGGATAACGCTGCAATGGCCAACCAGCGCCGCATGCGGGGAATTATAGCCCTGGCGGGGGCGCCCGTTTGTCAAATCTTCCCTAAATTGCCTAGTGGGTTCAGTTTGCCAAACCGTTAACCACAAAGGTCACGAAGTAGCACGAAGGCTTTATTCTCAGGTTTTCCTACGTGGACCTTCGTGACCTTTGTGGTTAACGGTTTGGCGGGTCTCGTGAAGCCGAGCCACTGCCAGCTACTGCGAAAATCTAGTTTTGATCCCCAGCCCCGTGTTTGAGTTGGCAGAGTTTGCAATAGGTTGGCGGCAGGTTGTTGTCAACCCGATGCTTCACCGGCTTCAGAGTGCGCACATAGGCAAACATCGCCTTCAGATCGTCGTCCGTGAGTCCGTCGAATTCTCCAAAGGGCATGATGGAGTTTAGTTTTCGCGCTTTCACGTAACCGGCGCGCATGGCCTGGATAAACAGCGCCTCGTTGTAGTAACTGATTCCGGTGGCATCAGGTGTGATATTCGAGCTGGCGACCGAACCCCAGGGGCCGTCCAAGGTGAAGCCTCCGCCGTACTCCAGTCCCGGTTTTGGCGCTCCACGATCCTGAGGGGTATGACATTCGTTGCAACTTGCGATCGTGATGAGATATTCGCCCCACTCTAAGCGATCGCTGCGGTCAGGACTGCTAACCGGCTCGGTAATCGGTTGGGGCACACCACGAATCAGGTACTTTACCGGAAAAATAATTTCGGTCTTCGGCAGCAGGTTCCGTACGGGCGGCAAGGATCGTATGTAGACGACGAGTGAAGCCAGGTCCTCGTCCGACATATGCCTCAGGCTCTGGTAGGGCATCATCGGGAACAATGCTCGCCCATCGTGACCGATGCCTTCCCGGATAGCGCGGGCTAACTGGTCGTCGGTCCAGGTGCCAGCGCCGGTTTCCGGATCGGAAGTGATATTCGAGGCGACGATGCGACCCGGAAGATCCTTGAACCACATCACCTGACCGACGCCTTCTCCGCCAGGCAATACCGGCCCACCATGCTGACTCCAGTCATGCAGCGAATGACATCCTGTGCATCCGGTTGATGAAGTGAAGATATAACGGCCTCGCTCCAGCCGTTGCGGGGTGCGCTCGAACTGGCGCGAAGTGAGGGGCCGAGCCCTGGGGCCGATGAACGGCCGCCAGCCGATCGTGAGACTTACTCCGATCACCAAGAGGACAACCAGAGTGATCACGGCCCAAAGCAAGATCTTCCCGAGCTTTTTCATCACTCCTCCGGGAGATTTCACACGGGCAGCTTTCAACCTCGAAGCCGGTGAAATTTATACCTTGAGCGACCGCCGAAGACGATCGGCGTTTGGGGTGCTCAACGTGCCAGAATACTTGGGAACCCACCGTTCCTAGTGCTTCTTCTTGCTTTTATCTTTCTTACCCGTCGCGACCGGTTTACTCGTCGCGACTGCCGCTGCCTTCCCGGTCTTGGCCTTCTCCAGCTTGGGCGAAGCGTTGACTTTGGATCCCTCCGCTTTGGCCTTGGCTGCAACCGGGGAAACGGCAGCTGGTCCTTTTCCCTTCTTCTTGCCAGCGACTGACGCGGCGGCAACCGCAGCGGCTGCAACAGCCGCAGCCGCTTCGGCAGCCGCGGCCTTGGCTGCTCGTCCCCGCTTAGGCGGCGGCGGTGGCGGCGGCGGTGGTGGCGGTGGCGCCAGCGGCTTCAGGTATTTCAAGGTCTCAGTTCGCGAACGCAGCTTGCCGTCAAGCAACAGCATGAACACGTCGTGCGCAATCTTTGGATACTCGGGCAGCTGGGGCGTTATATGCAGCTCGGTCATCTCTGGCAACGGGACCTTCTGCTGCACCTGCCGCCACTTGGTAAAGAAACTCTTGATCTTCTGCGTTACCGCCTGTTGGCGAGCGGTAAGCGACAGGAACAGGATCATCTCGGGACGCGCCTCGGAAAGCAGTTTCCACGCGCGCGAGGGCGTGGCGGCTTCCTTCCCGACCAGACGCTTCGCCAGCTCCTTGGCATGGTCTTCAAGATCTCGCCAGGCCTCTACCAGGTCCTTGCGCGGAATCTGCTTGCGCATGTCGGCGATATCTTTGTCGGCGAGGCGGGCAGTCAGGAAATACATGACCGCGGGCGCCGGATCGGGAGCGTACCCCAGCTCATTCATCTGCTGGCGTGTCTTGAGGAGTTGACCGAGCTGCGCCGTATCCACCTTGGCACTGGTCCAGTGCGGATTCAGTATCTTCAGCCAACCCTCCTTCTCCAGCACGCGGACGATGTGCAGTGGGTCTTCTTCGTAGGCCAACTGCTCGATTTCGTAACCGACGGCCTTGTTGGTGATGTACTCGATGTAATTATTTTCTTTGGCGGACTCGTAGCGGGCCTGAGTGCGCTCCTCAATCGGCCAGTGAAAGCGCGCGGCGAAGCGCGTGGCCCGGATCAGCCGGGAGGGGTCCTCGACAAAAGCATAGTTATGCAGCACCCGGATAAGCTTGGCTTCGATATCGGCGGCGCCGTTGAACGGATCCATCAGCAGTCCGCGCGAACCTGGATTCAGCGACAACGCCATCGCGTTGACAGTGAAATCCCTGCGGCGCAGGTCTTCGATGAGGGTGGCGGGAGAAATGATTGGCGGCTTGCCGGCTTTCTCGTAGTGCTCGATGCGCGCCATGCTGATTTCCGCGCGAACGTTGCCCGGCAAGCCGAGGTACAGCGTTTTAAAGTCGTCATCGACCCCCGCGATTTTGACGCCGGCCTTCTCGAGGTCTTTTTGCAGTTTGAGGGGATTGCCCTGGACCGAGAAGTCCAAGTCGCGGATGGGAAAACCGCTGATAATGTCGCGGACTGCGCCTCCGGTAAGGTAAATGTTCATACCGGCGGCCCGCGCGATGTCTTGTACCAGGGTGACGCCGCGCTGCTGGTCCGGCGTCAACCGGATTTCCATGGTGTATATGTAATCTGCCATGCTTGCTTACGGACGCGGATCCCCGACTCGGTTCGTGACAGCACAGCGTGAGTTTTCCACAGGCCTTGCCCCGAGAAAACAGACTGCTCCGGTCGCTTTTACGTAAGTCGCTCTATCCAATAGGCTTAGAGTACACGAGATGGGACGCCGCAAGCTACAGAAAATAACACAAGGTTAACGGTTTGGCTACAAGGAACGTACAACGAATCGGTTTTTTGCCGGAAAAGTGCGAGAATCGGCATGAGCTTGGCGGCGGAAGCCTCGAAAACAGTCGTCAGTAGTCCCTAGCAGTCTTCAAGGGCCTCGCTGAAGACCGACGATTGAAGACTGACGACCGAAATGCCTTCAACCCACAAGAAAGTCGTGGTCCGCAAAATGGACCGGGATTCGATCAACGGACACGTTGCCCCGTCCAATTTCGTCCGTGAAGGCAAACTTGAGCTGCTTAACACCTCGGGCAATGTGGTCGCCATCGACCTTAAGGACATTAAGGCGGTGTACTTTGTCCGCGAATTCAGCGATTCCGAAGCTCTGAGCCGGAAGACGTTCACCAGCCGGCCCCGCACCGAAGGACTCTGGATCCGGCTCAAGTTTAAAGACAACGAGGTCCTGGAAGGCATGATGCCGAATGACCTTAGCCTGACCACAGCCGAGGGCTTCCTGATTAATCCTCCCGACCTGCGCTCGAACATACAGCGGATTTTCGTACCGCGCAGCGCCCTGGAATCGCTGACGGTGCTGGCAGTGATCGGTGCAACTCATCGCCGCCGCAAGGGCGCGCCTACCGACACCCGGCAGGTGCCGATGTTTGGCGAGTGAAAGCCAGGAAGGCGTCGGACCTCGGACTTCAGACCTCGGACGTAGGTATCCGACGCCTTGCCGAGGTCTGACGCCCGACGCCCGAGGTCACGACTTAACCACCTGCAGATTGTTTTTTACAGAGAACACTCCCGACACTCCGTTGGCCCGAATGTTGGCGATGTTCTTGTCGCCCTCATTGTCCACGACGCCTTCGAGAGTTACGTTTCCGTTCTTCACAATGATCCGAATCGGTTGTTGAACCCCCAGGGCGTATTTCTGTAACGCGGGGAAGCCATAGATCGCACGATAAACCGCGCGGCGAATACGGTCGTCATTCGGGGACAGGGGCAGGAGTTCGATCTGGTTGTCGACGTGTTCCACGCCTTCAATTTTCTTCACCACGTTCTCGGCGTCTGATTTTAGCGTTGGCCGCGTGACCTGTCCCATCAGGGTCACGTTGTATCCATCAACTTTGTAGGAAAGATTGTCGAACACGCTGAAGTAAGGCAGCATCAGCAACTCGTGCCTGACCTCTTTTGTAATTCGTGCGGTGGCGGCCGCGGAGGGTGCGGCGGCTTGACGGCCTAATGCGGCCGATAGCAAGGCAAGCACCAAGCAGGTGACAAGAAAAGGTCGCAGTTTCATTTTACTTTCTCCTTATTGAATCGATCTCGGCAGGAAAGACGAATACGTTTCCAGGCTGCACATAGTAGCAAATGACGCCACGGATTGTCGTGAAAAGTTCAAGGGTACGATGGCGAACCCGGGTTCTAACTGACGCGCCTCAATGCACCTGAAAGTCTGCTCCTCGCTATTCTTCCGCGCGTGAGATCGGTGTAACATAGAGAACGATCTATGGAACCCCGCGAAGACAATCAGGAACTGGATCTTCTGCTCCCGTCGAGCGTTACCGGTCCGCTTTGGAAGTCCTTGCTGCGTAATCTTCGCGACCGATTCTTTCCGGAAAAACTTCCACCACTGCAGCTCACTTCGCGTCCGGTAAACACCGGCATGCTGATCGGCGACGCCGTCAGCCTGCCATGGTATCGAACGGTGTTTACGAACCTGGGCAACGTGATCAATCCTGAGGTCTTGCCGCCGCTCGAATTGGAGTCACGGCCGATGGATGTAGGCGAGCTGATCAGCGATCAAATGGGACACATGTGGTGGAGTTCTCTGCTGCGCAACCTGGCCGATAACGTCGCGCCTGAACGCCTGCCTCCGCTGCAGCTGACTTCCGCGCCGGTTGACGCTGATTTGAAATCCGGATCCATGCAGTTGGCGCGCTGGTCTTCCCTGATCACGCTGCCCAAGGTCCCGCTGGCGGAGCGGAAGTACTTTACCAACACCCCGGCAAGACCAAGCGCACCTCCTGTCGGACCGGTGGCTCCATTCACCGGCTTTGCGGGAATGCCGGCAGCGATGTTCGAGGGAGCGCCAGCGCATGCGCATCCCGGCAAGTTGCAGACAGCCCTCTCGCGTTCGAAACTGCGTGAGGCCCTGCTGATTTCCCTCGCCGGTCTGGAAGCCCTGTACTTGGTGGGCTCACTTTTCGGCTTGGTCTGATTCCTCCTGTAAAGCTGGCATCCCGTGCGGAGGCGCGACTTCGCATCGCGAAGGCGCGACGGAGTCGAAGGACCCCTACCCGCTTTCCGCGTCGCTTTGAGTCCGAGTCCACCCGTCATGCTACGTTCGTTTAAGCTCCCAGGGGTCCTTCGACTTCGTCGGACCATTCGCGAGCGAATGGTCCGCCTCCGCTCGGGATGACATTGCCGCCGGGCCGACAAGCAACCTCGCCTCTGGCTCCGTTACAATCACGGTCTTGCCCGCTGTCTCGGGTCAATGCCTATGAAACTCGCTCAGATTGCTGCTGCTCTTAACGCGCGCCTGGAAAATGGTTCCCCTGACCTTGAAATTACCGGCGTCGCCGGGATCAAAGACGCGGGTCCTGGACAGCTTACCTTCGTAGCGAATCCCAAGTATGCCTCGGCAGCACGAACGACCAAGGCTTCCGCGGTGATCGTGACCGAGGAGTTCCGTTCCGTTCCCACAGCCCTGTTGCGCTGCAAAAATCCTTATCTGGTCTTTGCGCATGCTTTGGAGCTCTTCCATAAGCCGCTGCGCTATGAGCCGGGGATGCATCCGACGGCGGTGGTACATCCTTCGGCCAGGATCGGTGCGGGTGCGCACATCGGGCCTTATGTCGTCATCGACCAGGGTGTCGAGATTGGCCGAGATGCGGTGTTGCTGGCCCACGTAGTGATCTATCGCAACGCCAAGATCGGCGACAACTTCTTTGCTCACGCGCATACTGTAGTACGTGAAGGCTGCCACCTGGGGGACCGGGTGCTGGTGCAGAATGGCGCGGTCATAGGAGCCGATGGCTTCGGCTTCGCCAAAGATGATTCGGCGCATTGGTACAAGATCATGCAGCCCGAGCCGGTGATCATTGAAGATGATGTCGAAATCCAGGCCAACTCCTGCATCGACCGGGCCAGCGTAGAGAAAACCCGCATCGGTCGCGGCACCAAGATCGACAATCTGGTTCAGGTCGGTCACGGCTCACGCATTGGGGAACACTCGCTGGTGGCCTCGCAAGTGGGTCTCGCGGGCTCAACCGACGTCGGCAACCACGTGATTCTGACCGGGCAGGTGGGTGTGGTTGGTCATTGCAAGGTCGGTGACGGAGCCATAGTGACCCCACAAAGCGGTGTCGCTGGGGACATTGAAGCTGGGGCCATTGTCAGCGGAGCACCGGCGGTTGATCACAAATTGTGGCTGAAGTATTCCGCACTGCTGAGCAAGTTGCCGGAGATCGCGCGGGCGGTCCGGGCTAAGGCATCGAAGGATTGACCGCGGAGGACACCCGTCGTTCCTGCAGATCTTCCGGCAAACCGCTATCGATAGCTCGCCTCACTCTCTCCATGAGGTCCTCGCGGCTGCCGAACTCTTCGGGTTCGATGGGGGGATGGAAAGTCAGGGTCACGGCTCCAGGTTTGATGGCGAATCTCCCTTTGGGCATGACGTAATGCGATCCTGAAATGGTCACGGGCACGACCGGCACTCCACACTCCATGGCTAAATAGAATGGACCCTTCTTAAACGGCAGCAGTTTTCCGTCAAACGAACGATGGCCTTCGACGTAGATGGTCATGTTGATACCCTTCCGCAAGACCGCAGCGGCAGCCCGTACCGCCGAGATACCTGCGTCCCGATTTCCACGATCAACCGGAACCAATGAGCCTATCCTCATCGTTCTACCGAGGAGCGGATAGTCGAACAGCTCCTTCTTTGCCATCACCGAAGTGCGACGCGGAATGAGCGGCAGCATGATCGGCGGATCGATGTTCGACACGTGGTTGGACATGAAAACGTAAGTGCGCTTGGGATCGAGCTGGTCGAGTCCAATGGTTTCGACCCTTATCCCCGCGAGACGCGCTCCGGTCCACGCAGCCCCCATCGCGACACGGTAGAGGAAGCGGATGTCGCCGGTGAGGAAAGTCCAGGGAAAGCACAACACGGCTGCCAGCGGAAGTGCCACGCTCCAGAACGCCAGCATCACGATGGTGCGAATCATGGCCGAGTCTCTCCCGCCGGTTGAGCTTCGCCCCTTAGCCACGCCGCCCGGCGTGACTTCTGCGCGGGTGCGATCTTGTCCAGATCGGCTAGCTGCAACTCAATCTCTTGCCGAGTGTCCAGCCTCCACTGCAGTTCATGCTCGCCGGCGGAGTTGCGGACGCGGAGGCGAAGCCTCTCGCCAGGAAGCAACGCCGCAAGATGCCGGGCGACGCTGTCGTTCACCCTCTGGCCGTTGATCTCCAGAATTGTGTCTCCTACGGATAGACCGGCCCGCTCGGCCGCGCCTTCGGCAACAATTGCAGACACAATCGGAGCAGCATCGAAGTTCTGGGTGGCGATGAATCCGAGATCCGGGATCGAGATCACCCGCTGCACCAAGTGGAGCCCTACACTGCGGAAGAAATCATCCCACGGAATTTCATCGGTACCGGCGACATACTTCTGAAAAAACCATCCCAGATCGGAGTGGCTGACCGCCTCTGCGGCACGACGCACTCCCTCGCTGTCCGGAAAGTACAGCCCCTTGCGCGCGTAGTTTTCATTCATCCAACGGAAGACTTCGCGAATCGAAGCGGAGCCGCGCGAATCCTCGCGCACCTGCAGGTCGAGCAGGACACCAAGCAGGTATCCTTTGTTGTAATAGGAGATGCTACGGGTAGGCAGCCGGTAGTAATCGTATTTCTCGAGCCACGCGTCGAGGCTGGATTCTTCCGCCGACTGGATAAGATGAGCCGGCCGCCGTTGCAGTTCGGCGATTTCGTCAGCCAAGCCCTTTAGATTGCGGGCGTCGTCCAGCAGGCCCGCCCGCACCCGGATGATGTTTCCCGCCGTGGTGGTTACGCCCTCGCTGAACCACAGGGCGCGAGTGTAGTTTTCTTTTGTGTAATCGATCGGCTCGAGCCGCTGCGGCCGGATGCGCTTCACGTTCCACAGGTGAAAAAATTCATGAGCTGTCAGGTCGCCGAGCGCTTGCGGATTCTCCGCCAGCCGCCCGGCGCTGATGTCAATGGCCGTCGAGTCGGCGTGCTCCATGCCGCCCCCTGCGGGGCCGCGTGGAAAATGATAGAGGAAAAGATAAGTTTGAAACGGCTGGTCATCCATCCAGGCAGTGGCGGCTGAAACCAGTCTGCGGAGCGTGGAGACGATTTTCCGCATGTCATAGTCGCTGGGTTCAGCATCCACGACCACTCGGTAGTGACCGCCGCCCTGGTCGAAATCGGATTCCTGAAACGTACCAAGTTCGACTGGAGAATCCGCCAGGCGATCATAGTTCTGTGCTGTGAAGCCTGGTGCTGTTAAGCCCTCGCCCGACGACGGCAGCTCGGTTGCGATCCGCCAACCTGGTGGCAAATCGGTGAACGAGATTTCGGCGGGTGAGTTGCGACCTTCGACCGGATACATCAAGATCTCCGCCAGATTGAAGAATGCGTGCTGCGAGTTTAACTCCGCCCCGAAGGGGCCGGACTGGTTAGCGAAGACTTCGTACTGAATCTCGGCGCCGGGTGAGACGCCACTTAGATGCCAGGTGGTCTTGTCCAATTTCTGAACCACTACGGGCTGTCCCGTAGCAGCCTTGGCTCTGACCGAGCTCACATTCTGGGAAAAATCCCTCACCTGGTACAAGGCATTCCAAACGGGCAGTTGCACATCACGTTCAGATCGGCCGGGGCCCAGAAGAATCCTGACTCCTACCAGATGCTCCGGCCGGCGGGCCAGAGAGATGATGTATCGTACCGGCACGGGCTGCGAGGCCGGTGGTGAATTCTGCGCTCCCGCCGGCATCGCCAGCAAAACAGCGAAGCAGAAGAAAGCAGCGGCAACTCCCGCTCTCGGCAAATGCTTCACGCTTTGGCGGACGCCTTCAGCGTATGGTTGCCCGTGGCGCCTCCGGCCAGCGATTTCAGACGTAGCGGCAACTTTTCGTAGATCCCGCCGAATCCGCCATTGGAGAGTATCGCCACTACGTCACCTGGGCGCATTTCGGGAGCTACAGTCTGCACGATCGAGTCGGCGTCAAGCGCGAGGCGCGCGCGCCGTCCCTGCTTTTGCAGGTCGGCCACGAGGGTGGCCACGTCCATCCGCTCGCGCTCGGGGATGGATTCTGATTTGAATACGTTCGCGACCACTATCTCATCGGCTACCCCCAGACTCCGCGCCAGCTCATTTTGAAAGACGTTGCGGCGGAGCGTGTTGGATCGGGGCTCCAGGATCGCCCACAACCGTGCTTGGGGATACCGAGCATGCAACGCCTTGAGCGTACCCGCAATTGCAGTGGGATGATGCGCGAAATCATCAATGATGGTGATCCCGTTTACCTGTGCCCGAACTTCCAAACGGCGCTTCACGCTCTTGAAAGTCTTCAAGGCAGCAGCGATCTGTTCTTTCGAAATCCCGCATCCCCACGCCAGGGCGGCGGCCGCAGTCGCATTCAGGACGTTGTATTCGCCGGCGAGAGCAAATTCAAAATCAGACCACGGCTCACCGTTGCGCAGCACGGACCATGATGTGCGAGACGGATCGAGGCGTAGATTCGTCACCTTCCATGTGGCGGACCGGCTGGTTCCATAGCGTTCCACCGGACAGAATGCTTTTGCCAGACAGCGTTCGATACTCTCTCCCGTGTCGAGCGCGACGATGCGGCCCCGCCCAGGCACCAGGTTCACCAGGCGCTTGAAGGCAATCTCTACGGCGTCCAGATCTTTGTAAATATCAGCGTGATCGAATTCGACCGAGGTCAGGATGATGGCATCAGGAAAATAGTGCAGGAATTTCGGGCCCTTGTCGAAGAATGCGGTGTCGTATTCGTCGCCTTCAAGGATGAAGTGCTTTCCCTCCCCCAACTGAAAGCTACTGCCGAAATTTTCCGCAATCCCGCCAATCAGGAAGGAGGGCTGAACCCCGGCGCTGTGGAAGATCCACGCCAGCATCGACGTAGTCGTGGTCTTGCCGTGGGTGCCAGCCACCACGAGCACTTCTTTGCCACGCAGGAATTCTTCGTGCAAGATTTGCGGCAGTGAACAGAACGGGATGCGCTGGTCGAGAATATGTTCCAGCTCGACGTTGCCCCGCGAGATGGCGTTCCCCACTACGACCATATCCGGCCGGGGTTCGAGATTGGCGGCTGCAAAGGGCTGGGCAAGCGGGATGTCCAGGGACGCCAGGAAATCCGACATGGGCGGATAGGCCGCGGCATCGGAACCGGACACGCGAAAACCACGCTGCTTCAACATGCCGGCCAGCGAGGCCATGGCAGTGCCGCAGATACCGATCAGGTGAATGTGTCGCTTATCGTTCATAGTCATTGTCCACTCATAACTATCGAAAAACAGAAACCCCTGAGGACACGGAGGACGCAGAGGGAGCTCATCCCGCTGACCGTGAGGAAACGGCCGTCGTCGTGGCTGCTTCCAGTATTTGAACCCTGACCCCGCTGGTCGCGACATTCAGCGCCGCGCGTACACCGAAAGGCAACGTGATGTTGCGACGCGAAACGTGGCCAGACCGCAAACCGTAAACCACGGGCACGCCCAGGTCGCCCACCACGCGCAACACGACTTCTTCCAGCGTATAGCCTTGGTCTTTGTTACTATTCTGCGTGCAATCCAACATTTCACCAAAAATGATGCCTTGCACATCGGAAAATTTTCCTGCCAGCTTCAACTGCATGAGCATGCGGTCGATCTGGAAAGGCTTGGCCGCGATGTCCTCGAGAAACAAGATCGTGCCCACGGTGCGAATTTCGTAGGGCGTGCCCAAAGAAGCCACCAGAATGGAAAGGCATCCGCCGTAGAGAATTCCTTCGGCTGCCCCCTCAACCAGCGATTTCACGTCCGAATCCAGCTCCAAGGCCCACTCTGACGATCCATTCAGCGCGCACACCCAGGAAACCGCATCGACACCGTCCGCATGCGCGAAATCCTTGGCCACCATGGGACCGTGAAAGGTAGTCATTCCGGCCGAGTCGGCAAAGTAAGTCAGCAGCGTAGTCAGATCACTATAGCCGACAAAAATCTTGGGGTGCGCCTTGATCTTGTTCAGGTCCAGAATATCCAAAAGATAGTTCGATCCGTAACCACCCCGAGCGCAGATGACCGCCCGCACTTCGTCGCGGATGAACATCTCTTCCAGTTCACGCGCGCGCCGCGCAGCCGAACCGGCGAAATAGAGATCGCGCTCCAGGATTGACTCGAAATAAAATGGCTTGTATCCCAGATCGCGCAACGCCGCGCAGCCCGCCTCCAGATGTTCGGGCCTGACGTTGCTGGCCGGGGCTACGATGCCAACGGTGTCGCCGGGTCGGAGTGCCGGTGGTTTGATGCGCACAACTCTTGGAATAGAAGGCATCTATAGGAGAACCTTAAAGTCGCATCTCAGGCATCGCGTTAAACGAAAAACTCGCCGCGGCAAACCAGTTGAGCGGACCCTCGGAGGAAAACTTGGCCCTCCTCCCAGAGGACGGTCTGCACTCCACCGGGCGCGTGCACCCGAACCGGCGACTGGGCGCGCTTGGCCGCAATGGCAGCTACCGCGGAAGCGCACGAACCAGTCCCGGAAGACTGGGTTTCGCCGACTCCGCGTTCGAAAAATCTGACTTCGACATTACTCTTATCTTTCACGATTACCAGTTCGACATTAGTTCCCTGCTTGAAGTGAGGTTGCCGCCCGATTTCCGCCGCCTCGGCCTGCCAGGTCGGACTGAATTCCTTGACCAACATAACGTAGTGCGGGTTCCCCATGGAAACCGGAAGGCCGCGCACTTCCGCAAATACGAGCTTCACACGCAACTCATCTCCTATTTGGGGCTCGCCCATCGCGATTTCGAACTCATAGTTGGATTCGTTTCGGCCGATCAGTGTGCAGGTCTTGACCCCGGCGCCGGTTCGGATCGCGAACGCTTCCTTGGCCTGTTGCGCACAGAGGTAGGCGGCCACGCACCGGGTGCCGTTGCCTGAAATCTCGGCTTCCGATCCATCGGCGTTGAACAGCCGCGCCTGCACATCCGCATTCGGAGCAGGAAACAGCCACTCCACACCGTCAGCTCCGACGCCCAGGTGGCGGTCGCAGATGCGTTGGCTGAGATCTGCCATGTCGGCCGGAGCATAGAAGCCATCGACGATGAGGAAGTCATTGCCGCAGGCACTTGCCTTGACAAAAGGAATCACTCCGGCGGGCGACGTCATTCCGACCGTACCGGGCCCAGGGGAGTCACGCTCTCGAACAGTGAGGATTGCTTCAAGACCCGCAGAACCTGTTTCTGCTCCTTGTTCGTCCCTTCCAGTTCGAACTGGAGGCGAACATGCTGCCGGGTCTCGGCGACAAGGACGTTGTCCATCATGGCATGGATACACTCCAACGCACGATTTACTTCCGCCTTGATATCTTCAACGGAAGCACCGGTGACTTCGTAGCTGTGCACTGTCAGCTTGAGGTTGAGCCTCTGTTCGGCGTTTCCCAGCAGGAACAGGCAAAACAAAATGAGCGCAGTGCCAAAAACTGCCGTGACATACATTCCGCCGCCCACTGCCATGCCGACCGAGGCCACAACGAACAGAGTGGCGGCTGAGGTGATGCCCGTAATCAGATTGTTTCGATTGTGCAGGATGGAACCGGCCCCGATGAACCCAATGCCGGGAATGATCTGGGCGGCGATGCGTGTATGGTCGCCCAGGAACTTCAGCGCCAACGCATCTGAGAGGAGGGTATACATTGCGGCGCCGACGCAGATGAAGAGATTGGTTCGCAGGCCGGCAGGGCGGTGCTTGAATTCGCGCTCCAGTCCGATAGCGCCGCCCAGCACGGCGGCCAGCATCAGACGCAACAGCGATATGCCAGCCGCAGACATCTCGCTCTGCAGGACGTCGTACGTATGTTGCATCAATGGCATGGGAGCTTCGGTGGCTGGATTTTATCACCGGAAAACTTCCCTCTTGACGGCTTCCACGCGGTGGCAAGTTAACGCAGATGATTACCGGGTCAGGGCCTGAGTCCGGTAGATCGTTGCCTTGGGCCCTCCGGAAACGTGAATCACCGCGAGTGGAATAAGGTCCTGCTTCTGGGCGCCGGTGGAAACTGCGTCGCCTTCGAAGGCGACAACAAAGTCGGCATATTTCGCAGGATTGGCCAACGCCCGTTCCCATAATCCATCGAGGTCAATGGGCTGTTTCCAGGTCCGATGGTTACCTTCATTAATGACCCGGCGCAGGGGAACGCCGCCCTGCTGCAGCGCCCCCACGTGCTCGCCCAAGTACATGAGGACGGTGGAATCGGGGGGCAACGCTTTTACGAAATCGGCTAGTTCCCGTTCTACAGCGACGCGCGTTCGGGAGTTGGTCATAGCTTCCCCAAAAGAAACCGGAGCTGACCAGATCGAAGTGTAGCTGCATGCCACGAAGATCCCCACTGCGGCCGCAGCACCAAACTTGAAAGCGCGATGTTGCGCAAGTTGTATTGCGAAGTAAAGAGCAAGGGCCACAAATACCGCGAACGCAGGAAGCAGTTCCAATCCGTAGCGCACGTTGTAATACGAAAACGGCCACCAGGTCGGTACAAAGATTGGTACACCGCTATAGGCGACGGAAAGGGCGTAAAACGGCACTGGAATCCATAACAGGAGCAGCGGCCACAGGCCCCCTCGCGTATGTTTCGAAGCGAGTCCCGCGATCGCTCCCGAGAAGGCAAGCAGGAGCCAGAGCTTCTGCCAATTCCCAGCCGCGAGATTCAACTCTGCCGATTTCAGGAAGTAGCTAAAGGCAGTTTGAAGGTCGTGGGTGCCGGGATGAGATGCACCTGGGCTTCTCTGCTCGATGGCCCGGGCCGAGTACGGCCCGTTAGCAAACTCCAGCGGATTGCGATAGACGATCGCGTTGTAGGCCAGCCAAAGCACCGGGGCGGCCGCAGCCAGCAGAATGAATCTTGTCAGTCCGCTGCCGAGAGCGTGTCCGCGCCGTTTCGCTTGTAGCGCCACTCCCCGCGCAGCGACGCACATCGCCACAGACAGGAACCACGCGTCGTAGCGAGTCAGGCAAGCCCCGAAAAGACAGAGCCCGCATTTAGCCAGCGAAGATGAAATATGCAACTGCTGCCTGTTTTCAGCAGGCTTCCTTAACTTCTGCACAAATTCGTTGAAATAAACCAGCGCCCAGATGAACAGAGCCAGATAAAGCGCTTCAGTCATGGCCGTGGCTTGCAGGTAGATCAGGTTCGGATTGGCGGCATAGATGGTCGCAGCCACCCCGGCCGTAAACCTGTTTATCCGGAGAGACCGCCCAACCGAGTCGAGCACGTCGCGGACAAGACGAAACACCCCGACCGTCCCGAAAACGTAAGCCGCCATTGACGGAATCGACGCGCCTACTCCGGTCCGCCACATCCAGTTTGACAACAGAAACGGAACCATCAGCAGGTGCGGCAGCGGCAACCAGACGGTGCCCAGTTGCAGCAAGCCCGGAGTCCGGGAATCGAAGACACGGCGGGCGATGTTGATGTGCGCGACCGCATCGCCATAGAGCAGAATTTCGTCACGCCGGAAATAGAACAGGAAGGAAAAAACGGAAACGCACGCGGTGAGCCAGGCCAGCAGGGCGGTTTCGCGGTCCCAGCGCCGGATCGGCTGAGCTCTCATTCCAGATGGGTCAGCTCGCGGAAGATTTGAAAACGGGCGTCAATTTCTTCACGGGTGAGCGACTGCAGACGCTCGGTGCCAAAGCGCTCGACCGCAAACGATCCCATCACGCCGCCATAGAAGAGAGCGCGTTTCAGAACTTCGCGGCTCAGTTCTCCCTGCGAGGCGATGTATCCCATGAAGCCGCCGGCAAAAGAATCTCCGGCCCCGGTGGGGTCCTTGACCTCCTCAATGGGCAACGCCGGCGCACGAAAGGGATGGCGGCCGATGCCGAATGCAGTTTCACGGAAGAAGATGGTCGCACCGTATTCGCCGTGTTTGATGACCAGCGCCTGCGGACCCATGGCCAGCACCTTCAGCGCGGCCCGCGGCAAGTTCGTTTCGCCCGCCAGGCTCTTGGCCTCGGTATCGTTGATCAGCAGCACGTCGACCAGCTTCAGGGTCTCGGCCAACTCCTTGCGGGCGGTGTTGATCCAGTAATTCATGGTGTCGCCCCCGGTCAGGCGCACCGTCTTCATCTCTCTACGAACCGACGCCTGCAACTCGGGTTGGATGTTCGCCAGAAACAGAAATTCCGAGTCCTGATAATGAGACGGAATGTGGGGCTGAAAGTTCTGAAACACGTTGAGGTCGGTGAAATCGGTCTTGGCCTCATTCAGATTATCGAGATACTGCCCGCCCCAGCGAAACGTTTTCCCCTTGGCGTGTTCAATGCCGCGCGTGTCCACACCGCGCTTCTTCAGAACATTTTCGTGCTCGGCGGTAAAATCCTCTCCCACGATCGCGACCACACGGACATCAGTGAAATAGCTGGCCGCCAACGCGAAATATGTGGCCGCGCCGCCGAGAACGCCTTCCACTTTCCCGGAAGGGCTGGCAATCGTATCGAACGCCACTGAACCAACCGCGACGATGCTCATGCCTTTTTGTCCTTCAGGTATTTATTCAGAATGAGCTTCAGTTTTTGACGGGTAGCCGCGGGAATCTTGCTGCGGTCAGTGAGAATGGCATGCGCCAACGTGGAGCCGCATTTGCAGGTGCGATCCTTCGGCATTGAAGAAACCGTCTCGCGCACGACCCGGGTGGCGTTCTCTGCATTTTTCAACAGCACGGCCACGATCTGGTCCACGGTCACCGAGTCGTGATGCGGATGCCAGCAGTCATAATCGGTGACCATGGCGACTGTCACGTAGCAGATTTCCGCCTCGCGGGCCAGCTTGGCTTCCTGCAGGTTGGTCATGCCGATCACGTCCATATCCCAACTGCGATAGACGTTGGATTCGGCCCTGGTCGAAAACTGCGGACCTTCCATGCAGACATAGGTTCCACCGCGCTTGCCGGTCACTCCAGCCTTCTTGCACGCGCCTTCCACAGCCTGAGCAAGCTGGGGACAGATGGGATCGGCAAAAGCGATGTGGGCCACGATGCCGTTCCCGAAAAATGTATCGACGCGGTGGCGAGTGCGATCGAAAAATTGGTCTGGGATCACGAACTCCAGCGGCTTGTGCTCTTCCTTCAGCGACCCCACGGCGGAGATCGAGACGATGCGCTCGGCGCCCAGCTGCTTAAAGCCGTAAATATTGGCCCGGAAATTCAGTTCAGTGGGAAGAATACGGTGCCCTCGTCCGTGGCGAGCCAGAAACGCAACTTTGCGGCCTTCCAGCGTGCCCAGGACGTAGGCGTCCGAAGGCTTGCCGAATGGCGTCTTGAGGCGCACCTCTTTGACTTTAGTGAGGCCGGGCATCGAGTACAGCCCACTGCCGCCGATGATTCCGATTTCCGCTTGTGCCAACAGGTCTCCTCAGAAGTTTCGCGATCTACCGACAAAGTCGTGATTATACAGAACGAAGCTGCTCGGACCGTGTGGGACCGGGTCTCTGACCGGTCGGGCGGTGCGCAGCACCGCTGGTTCTGGCCCACAGAAAGGAAGTGTGGCCCTCCACGCCGCCTCACCGGGTCGGAGACCCGGTCCCACACAATCAAGAAACTATTTGGCAGCCACGGCAACCGCTCCGAATATTTCCTTCTCCAGGTTATCTGTCGTCGTCTGATCCAGACTCTCGGTAACCACCACAGTGTCGCCCTGCACGTCAATGACGACAGGTCCGTCCTCGGTCAGCCACGCCCGCCTGCCGGTCAACTGTTCCAAAGCGTCGGTCGGAATCGCTGGCTCCTTGCCCTCTTCCGCCACGTCGTGCACATGCAGGTATCGTTTGCCTAGGGCCGAAGCATAGATCGCGGCAAAATTGGACGCCTTCTCCAGGCTGGACCAGCGCGAGGCGTACAGCAGACCTAATGGCGCGGTCGGATCGCCCTTCGACCGCACCGCATAGTAGTAGCCACCTCGCCAGTGGGGATACAACTTGTTAGAAATCTGGGCCCCGGCATATTGATCAACCAGAACGGCCACATCGAACTCTCCGACCGACCCCACGTCAAAGCGTTCATAACTTTTGAAGACCTCCCGGAAGTCGGGGACGTTCATCGGCTCCAGGCGCTCACCGGCAAGATAAGTCTGTGGTTCCATGATCTGGCGCGTGGTCTTTGGAGGATTCCGGAAAAGCTCGGCGAAGGCTTTGTCTTTCCCACCCTTGATCACCAGGTCGGCGATGAAATCGATGCCATAGCGGTATGGAAAGGTCAGAGCCTCTTTCATGTAAATGGGCGCATTGCGGAATTGCACGGCGTCGGGGGTGCCGACCAGCATGCCGTCCTTCAGGGCCTGGACCACTTGAGGCGAATCCTTCAGCGACAGACCCATCGGTTCCAGCATGTAATCGACCAGCACAACCATGGCCTGGCCTTCGACGACGGCTTGCCGCGTGGTGCTCAGCTCGTCGTTCTCGATGTCCTGTGCAGTTATTTCCTTCTTCCTGGCCAGATCGGCGTCGGCCGGCTTCATATATTTTTCGAGATTGAAAGACTGGTCCTGCAGCGCGTGCGTCAATTCGTGCGCCAACACCGGCTTTTGCTGGTCCGCGCCCAGCCAATCGAGGAGATTCACCGTCCTGGTCTTAGGATCGTAGTATCCCGCGACCTGCTCCTTCAGCAGCACCACCAGGAATTTGCCCAGATCGAAGTCTCGCGGCAGCAGTCCAAACTTCTTGAGCACCAACTCAGCGCGACGTAGACGCTTGGCATCTTCGTCCTCGCTGTTGTGCTTGGTGACGTAGGCTTCCACTTCGTCGCGGCTGACCAGTCGACGCTTGACCTCGCGCTTGATGGGAAACAACGTGTCTTTGCTGGCGAACCGCAGAATCTCATCTACCGAGCGAAAGAGTTTCTCCGCCTCCTGCGGCGAAATCTTCTGTTCTTCGGGAGCGGCTTGCGCGGCTGGTTGTGGGTTGGGTTGTGTGGCGCGCGCGCCCTCGCCCGCGGCCTTTTGTTTCTCGTCCGACTGCCCCGCCTGTGCCCGCCCGAAAGCCGTGAGGAGGAGAAGTATCAGAATCAGTCGAAAAATCGGGGCCTGAGATCGCGTTTTGAATTTGGCCATTGAGATGAGTTTATACTCTCCGCATGAGTGTCAATCTGTGGACCTCAACTGAACACGCGCTCGACTATCTCGGCCGCGCCGACTCGATCCCGCACCGGGTCGAAGGCGAGTCGACGCTTCTCGAATTTATCCCGCCGACCGCAAAACATACCCTCGATCTCGGCACCGGAGACGGGCGTCTGCTGGCCCTGGTCAAACTCGACCATCCAGATGTCAAAGCGATGGCCGTTGATTTTTCTCCCGCCATGCTGGAAGCGGCGCGCCGGCGTTTTGCCGACGATCGCTCCGTAACGGTTGTGGCCCACAATCTCGAAGACCCGCTTCCCGAACTGGGCAGCTTTGACGCCGTGGTTTCCAGCTTCGCCATTCATCATCTCATCGATGAACGCAAGCGGGCTCTTTACGCCGAGATTTATGCATGCCTCGCGCCCGGTGGAGTCTTTTGCAACCTAGAGCATGTAGCTTCTTCTACGCCCGAGCTTCACGAAGAATTCCTGTGCCGGATTGGGTGCACGTTAGAGACGGAAGACCCTTCCAACAAATTGCTGGATATGGAAACTCAACTGCGATGGCTGCGCGAGATTGGCTTCAGCGACGTGGATTGCCACTGGAAGTGGCGTGAACTGGCCCTGCTCACAGGCAGGCGCACTTAACTTGTTTATGTCGGATACTGATCCTCGCCAAACCGCCGCTGAGTACTTTCAGAAAGGCTACGAGCAGCAGATGGCCGGCGAGTACCGCCAAGCAATCGATCTCTACACCCATTCCATCGATGCTTTCCCCACGGCCGAGGCCTACACTTTCCGCGGCTGGACTTATTCTTTCCTCGGCGATTACGATCGCGCCATCGCCGAGTGTCTGCAGGCCATAGAGGTAGATCCCAATTTCGGAAACCCTTACAACGATATCGGGGCCTATCTGATCGAGCAGGAAAAGTGGGACGACGCCATTGCGTGGTTCGAGAAAGCCATCGTGGCGAAGCGCTACGAAGCCCGCTGCTATCCCCATTTCAACCTGGGGCGGGTGTACGAGCACAAACACGACTGGCGGAAAGCGAAAGAATGTTACGCGGCGGCCTACGCCATGGATAAGAGATATGTTGCCGCGCTAGTAGGGCTGCGCAGGCTGAGCGCGGCGTGGAATTAGGCCTTGCAGGTGCTGCCATTTCGGGAATCGCTCGCTCTTCGCGTGATCAACATCACATCTTTGCATCCCCGTTGCGATGAGAATCGACGTTGAAACCGCCGTGGAAGCGCACGGCTTCCAGCCGTGCGAAAGCGTCACGACAGAAGCCGGCTTCAGCCGCTGTGCATTCTCGCGGGTTCGACTCAGTTCGTGACACTCTTCGCCACCCACTCTCCCGCTTCCCGCGTCCCCAAGCTCCCACCGATATCGTGAGTGGTCTTCTTTTGTCTCACCGCTTCAAACACCGCTGCTTCGATCCTTTCAGCCTCTCGCGACATGCCCAAATGCGCCAGCATCATGGTTGCCGTCAGGATCGCGCCCAACGGGTTCGCTACATTCTTTCCCGCAAGCGGCGGCGCGGAGCCGTGTACTGGCTCGAACATTGACGTCTTTCCCGGATGAATATTTCCGCTGGCGGCCATGCCGAGACCGCCCTGCAGACCGGCAGCCAAGTCGGTGATGATGTCGCCAAACATGTTGTTGGTCACGATTACATCGAACTGCCTCGGGTCGCGCACCATCTGAGTGCAGAGGGCATCGACGTACATGTGCTGGGGCGTGATCTGCGGATACTCGCGGCTCACTTCCTTGAACACACGCTGCCACAATCCTCCGGCGTGGGTCATGGCATTCGACTTATCACACATGAGCACGCTCTTGCGCGCACTGCCGTTCTGTTTCTTGTGACGTTCGCAGTATTCGAAGGCATAACGGATCACTCGCTCTACGCCTTTGCGGGTGTTGATGTCTTCCTGCACTGCGACCTCGTCCGGCGTGCCCAGCTTGAATACACCACCGGCGTCAACGTAAACGCCCTCGGTGTTTTCGCGCACCACGACAAAATCAATGTCGATGGGTTCGATTCCTTTCAGTGGACAAAGCGATGCATCGAGCAGGCGCACCGGGCGCACGTTGGCATATAAGTCCATCTTGAAGCGCATGCCCAGCAGAATTTCCTTGGCGTGGATATTCGAGGCCACCCGAGGATCGCCGAATGCGCCTAGCAGGATGGCGTCAAAATCTCGCTCGAGCATGGCGAAGCCATCGGGCGGGACGGTGACGCCGTCAGCCAGGTAGCGATTGGCGCTCCAGTCGAAATGGGTCATTTCGACCTCGGCGCCGGACGCCTGGATGACGTTCACCGCCGGTGCGATGACCTCGGGGCCGATGCCGTCTCCGGGAATAACCGCGATTCGTTTCTTTTGGCTCACGGGTTTGAAGGTTATCAACTCGGTCGACGATTGTCATTCCACTCCGTCCGAGATGGGGGCGTCCCGCCCGTGTTGCGGCAGACACGGGCGAGGACGCCCGTCCTTTGCCACTCCGCTATAATCAAATCACAGAGAAGATGAGCCTAATGGCACAGAATAATAGCGTGGACGCACCTGTGGCGCAGCCAGCCGTGGCGGGGCCGAAGGCCGACTATGGTGATGTACACCGCGAGTTCCATGCCCTCGTTTCCGGATCTGCAGTCTACGATCTCAGTTTGCGAGCGAAGATTTCGCTCACCGGCGAAGACCGGGTACGCTGGCTGAACGGCATGGTCACTAACAATGTCCGCGATCTCGAGCCCGGACGCGGCGTTTACGCTTTTCTGCTCAACCCGCAGGGACACATCCTGGGCGATTTGTATGCCTACAATCGCGGAGAGTCACTGCTGGTTGACACCGACCAGTCGCAGGTGGAGAAAATCCTCGCTGTCTTTGACAAGTACATCATCATGGACGACGTCGAGCTAGCGAACGTCGGCGACCAACTGACCGCGGTCGGGATCGCGGGGCCGAAGTCCCGAGAAACGCTTCAGGCAGCGGGATTTGAAGTACCCGACCTCAAGCCGTTGCAATTTGTCGAGACCACCTGGCGAGACGTCGGCGTCACCTTGATCCGCGGAGATAACCCGCAGGTGGAGTTATTCGAGTTATTCCTGGCACCCGGTAACAACGACAGAGTTTTTGAAGCGCTGTCAAAAGTCGGCGCCAGGCCGGTGGGGACGGCGGCGCTCGACCTATTGCGCATCGCGGCCGGAATTCCGCGTTACGGCGTCGACATCCGCGAACGTGACTTACCCCAGGAGACCGAGCAAGAGCGCGCTTTGAATTTTTCCAAGGGCTGCTACGTTGGCCAGGAGATCGTAGAGCGCATCCGCTCACGCGGACAGGTCCGCCGCAAATTCACCGGTTTTGCGATCGAAGGGAAACTGCCTGCGGTCGGCAGTAAGATTCAAGTAGAGGGGAAAGACGTCGGCGAGATTACGAGCGCCTCTTCCCTGCCTGTAGCCGGCGGCGAACGCCTCCTGGCACTGGGCTATATCCGCCGCGAGGCTGCCACGCCTGGCAAACTTGTCGAGGCTGGCGGCAGCGCCGCCAGCGTGGCAAATTTGCCGTTTACGGAAATATTCAGGTAATCGAAGAAGGAAAAAGAATTATGTCAGAGAAAAAGCAGGAAAGTTTTACCGTAACTGACCGGCGACTGTTCACATCTGAAGGTGAACTGCGTCGCGAAGTCAGCGAAGAAGTGTCAACGAAACCGGTTCCAGCCGTGGCTGCGGAGACCAAGGTCACATCGATTGCATCCGAGCCTTCCCCGCTGGATCAGCCGGGGCCGGGTGCGGCCGAGCTCGATCATTCCGTGCCGCCGCCACCCACCGCGGCGGAGCAAAAGGAACAGGCCGATGCCTATCGCAAATCGGCCAAGGAGCTCGATGCCCGCGTCGAACTCAGCGGCCACTCCGCGAAAGAAATGACCATGACCTTCGAGCGCTTCATGGCTTCGCTCTACATGACCGCCATGCTACAGCTGGGGTTGATGCAAGAGGAAAGGGGGCAGCCGCGGATTGATCTGCTCGGGGCGCGCCAAACCGTCGACACGCTCGGCCTGCTCGCGGAAAAAACCAAGGGCAATCTGACGCCCGCGGAAGAAAACTTCTTGCAGAACTGTCTCTACGAACTGCGCATGGCCTATGTAGAGGTAACCAACGCCCTGGCCCGGCCTCCACAGGCGACGGGCACGAATCCTGCGAAACGATGAAAGCCACGCTGACGGTGCTGGGTAGCGGTACGTCCATGGGCGTGCCCACCATTGGCTGTGATTGCGCAGTCTGCCGATCATCCGACCCGCGAGACCGGCGCACCCGGCCTTCCGTGCTGATTGAGTATGGCGGGAAAAGTGTACTCATCGATACCACGCCGGATTTCCGCGAGCAGGCGATCCGCGAAAATATTCGCAGCCTCGATGCGGTGCTCTACACGCATGCTCACGCCGACCACATTCTTGGCATTGATGACTTGCGGCCGTTGAGTTTTCGACATAAGCCCGGCAAACTGCCGCTCTACGCTCGTCCTGATGTGGCCGTATTCATCCGCAACATGTTTCGCTACATTTTCGACGCGGAATACAAATTTGGCGGTCTACCGCAGGTGGAACTCAAGGAGCTAGATGGAAACTTGGCATTGTTCGGCGCTCATTTTGAGCCGGTGACCGTTATCCACGGCGAAACTGAGATCTACGGCTATCGCTTTGGATCGGCTGCATACTTGACTGACCACAGCGCCGTACCTGAAGCCTCCTTCGAACAGCTAAGAGATCTCGACATTCTGTTTCTCGACGCCCTGCGGCACAAGCCGCATCCCACACATTCAACAGTGGAGAATTCGCTGCGCATCGTGGAACGCGTCAAGCCCAGGCGTGCTTTCTTTACACACATTTGCCACGATCTGCCGCATGAAGAGACCAATGCGTCGCTGCCGGAGAATGTGCGGCTCTCGTACGACGGGATGAAACTGGAATTTGAAATTTAGGCGGGAAGAGAAAGTCTTAACGGCAAAGGGCGCAAAGGAATCCAAAACGATCCGCTGCTTTTGCGGCTAGATAAGGTCTTGGATTTAGCCAGAAGCTTTAGGAGCTAGAAGCTGCTCTTGATGCATGTCTTCCACAAACTCGAGGACGTCCCCCCCGGCTTTGGCCCGGCGCTGGTAAGCATTGGGAACTTTGACGGCGTCCACCGCGCCCACAGCTACGTGCTCAAGGAGATCGTGGAGCGGGCGCGGCAACAGGGCGCCAAGGCGATGGCGGTGACTTTCGAGCCTCATCCGGTGCGCATCCTGAGGCCTGACTCCGGGCTCAAGCTGATCACTCCGACTCCGGAAAAGCTTCGTCTGCTGGAAGCCAGTGGTCTGGATGGAGTCCTGCTCCTGCCTTTTGGGCGCGATCTTTCGCTGATGACTCCGCGGCAGTTTGCCGAAGAGATCCTCCAGAAGCAGTTGCACGCCCGCGAAGTGCACGAAGGCTACAACTTTCACTTTGGGCACAAAGCGGAGGGAAATGTGGAGACGCTCGCGGATTTCGGACGCGAGATGGGGTTCGAAGTGAAAGTCTATCCCGAGATGAAGCTGCGGGGCGAACCCGTCTCCAGCAGCCATGTGCGCAAACTTTTGAGCGAAGGCCGGATCAGCCGCGCCCGGCACTTGCTGGGGCATCCGTTCAGCATGCTTTCAACCCCGGGCCGGGGACGAGGATACGGCTCGAAATACACCGTTCCCACCATTAACCTGAGTCGCTATGAAGAATTTGTGCCCCGGGACGGCGTCTATGTCACGCGTACCCGCGTGAGGGACGAGTGCTTCGACTCGGTGACCAACGTCGGTGGTCGCCCTACATTTGGTGCCGAATCGTTTGCGGTCGAAAGCCACCTCCTGAACTTTCATCCCATCGAATTAACACCCGAGACCGAAGTGGAGATTTATTTTCTACAGCGTCTGCGCGATGAGATCAAGTTTCCCTCGGTGGACGCGCTGCGGGAACAGATAGCGCGAGATGTCCGCAAAGCTCGCCGATACTTCCATCTTTTGAAAACCGCATAGAAAATTTGCCAATTGGCTCCCGACCATTAACAATCCGTCCCATGCCAACAAGCTTCGGCTTCCCCTTCGCACAGGCCACTCCCGCCCAACGCCGGACGCTTTTGGCTGCCGCCCTGGGCTGGATGCTCGATGCTTTCGACGCGATGCTGTATGCCCTGGTGCTGGCGCACGTCATGCGCGACCTGGGCATGACCAAGGGCACCGCCGGTTTCCTCAACAGCCTGACCCTGCTGGCCTCCGGGATCGGCGGGGTTGCCTTCGGATTCATTGCCGATCGCCTCGGCCGTAAACGCGCCCTGATGCTGAGCATCCTTACCTACTCAGTTTGTTCGTTCGCATCCGGCCTCGCGACCTCGGTGCTGATGCTGGCCGTTTTCCGTTTCATCCTCGGGTTGGGGATGGGCGGAGAGTGGAACACCGGCGCCACCCTGGTGGCCGAGACCTGGCCCACTGAGTTGCGGGCCAAAGCCATCTCGATTGTTCAAAGCTCGTGGGCGATCGGCTATGCTCTCGCCGCGCTGGCAGTCGGGATCGTGTTTCACTTTGCGGATTGGCGCACGGCGTTCTTCGTCGGCATTCTGCCCGCGCTGGTGGTGTTGTGGATTCGCCGCGGGGTGCCCGAGTCGGAGATGTGGCAGCAACGTCAGACCAGGAGCGGGAACACAGTAGTCCGCAACTCAGCCGGGATCGGAGCGAAAACCGAATTCGTTGGCCTCTTCAAACCTCCTTATGCGAAATACACTCTGGCGCTGCTTTTTACGAATTTCTTTGGGATGTTTGCCTGGTGGGGATTGTTTACATGGATTCCGCCATATCTCTCCTTGCCTGTGGAGCAAGGCGGGCGCGGCTTCGGAATCATGGGAACCACAACTTTACTGGTGGTGCTCAATCTGGTGGGAATGTTTCCCGGGTACGCCAGCTTTGGCTGGGTCGCGGACTGGCTGGGCCGGCGCAAGTCATTTCTTTTATATACATTCATGGCAGCCCTGATTGTGCCGATTTATGCCACGGCTCGGGCACCTTGGGCCGTGATGGTGCTGGGCACCGTGCTGGCATTTTTCGGCACCGGATTTTTCTCCGGCTCGGGAATCATCGGAAGCGAAATTTTTCCCACTGAAGTGCGGGCCCGGGCCCTCGGATTTACCTACAACGGCGCACGCACCATGAGTTCGATTGCACCGTTCGTGATCGGGCACGTGGGACAAACAAAGGGTTTGAGCTGGGCTTTCTATTTGTGCGGCGCGTCTTTCTTGCTGGCGTGTTTGGTAGCCACGCAGTTGCCTGAAACCAAGTGGAAGCAGTTGGAATAGCCTGTCTGATACAGTCGTCGTGGCGACGTGTGCCATCCAAGACGAGCTGTGTAGTCGCCTGATTGCACCGGTTACCGGCCGCACCAGAAGCAGTGCAACTCGCGGTAGAATCTTTCCGTAGGGCCAAAAATAATGAGGAAGTGCCTGCTGGTTTGTCTGTTCGTGGGGCAGCTCTTCGGACAGAGCAATTCGGGAGTTGTGCGGCTCAAAGTTGTTGACCCGGCCGGGCTGGGTCTGCAAACTTCGGTGGAGTTTGTTTCGGACGCAAATCAGTTTCGCCAGAGCTATGTCACCGATCAGGCAGGCGCTCTGGTGGCGAGAAAGTTGCCTTTCGGCATGTACCGCGTCGACGCGAAACGCCCCGGCTTCGCTCTCTACTCAAGCGTCGTAGAAATTCGGTCCGCGATTTCAGTCGAACTTCGGATTCAGCTGTCGGTCGCGACTACGCAGACCGCAGTCGAAGTGAGGGACTCCGATACCCTGGTTGATCCCCACCGTACAGGCACGCTTAATCGAGTAGGAGGCGACACTCTCGAACATCGCAGCACGGCCCTGCCCGGGCGCTCGGTCATTGATCTGGTGAATTCGCAGCCGGGCTGGCTGCTGGAATCAAATGGCGTGTTGCATCCGCGAGGCTCGGAGTACCAGACGCAATACGTCGTGGATGGAGTTCCCTTGACCGACAACCGTTCACCCTCGTTCGCGCCTGAGATCGAGGCCGACGATGCGGAGTCGGTCACCATACTGACCGCGAATTTCCCAGCTGAATACGGGAGAAAACTTGGTGGGGTGGTTGAGATTTCCACGACCCACGATTCACGGCCTGGCCTCCACGGCCAGTTTGTCGCCTCCGGCGGCAGCTTCGACACTGCAGACGGTTATCTGATGGTGCAGCAGGGTTGGGGTAAGAACACTCTCGGAGTCAGCGCGGAAGGCGCTCTTACCGATCGCTACCTCGATCCGCCGGTGCTCGACGACTTCACCAATCGTGCCACTACCAGCAGCTTTGCGGCGCACTACGAACGCGATCTCACGGAGCGCGATCGTCTCGGCTTTATCGTTCGCCACGAGCAGACGGTGTTTCAGGTCCCCAACGAATTTTTGCAGCAAGCCGTCAGACAACGCCAGGATCGCAGCAGCAACGAAACGATCGGCATTCTCTCCTACCAGCATGTTTTTTCGTCCAACGTTCTGGGCGATTTCCGGCTCATGTCGAGAGATGATTCCTCTGGCCTGTCGTCGAACCCTCAATCCACTCCCGTCATCGCAGGGCAGCAGCGCAGCGTCCGCGAAGTTTACGTCAAGGGCAATATCTCGATCCATCACGGCATTCACGAGATCAAGGCCGGTGCCGACATGGATTATGGTTCGATCCATGAGCAATTTAACTACGCCATCACAGATTTCAGTCAGTTCGACGCCGACACGCGGCCGACATTTAGTTTCACCGGCCACGGTCTCGATCGTGAACAGGCCTTATATGTCCAGGACTTGATGCGTCTCGGCCGCTTGACCCTGAGCGCAGGCTTGCGATGGGACCACTATCATCTGGTGATCGATCGCAACGCACTGAGCCCCCGACTCGGAATAGCCTGGTATTGGCCGCGGGCTGATCTGGTGTTCCACGCTTCCTATGACCGGATTTTCCAGACACCAGCGCCGGAAAATATTCTCCTCGCCAGTTCGTCGGCCGTGGTTGCACTCAATCCGGAGGTTCTGCGCCTGCCAGTAGAACCTTCGCACGGGAATTTCTATGAGGCGGGTATCACCAAAGGCTTCTTTGGAAAAATGAAGCTCGACGTGAACTATTTTGATCGGACCTTTGACAACTACGCCGACGACGACGTCTTATTCGATACAGGAGTGAGTTTTCCCATCGCTTTCCGCCGCGGAACTATCTATGGCACCGAGGCCAAACTGGACCTCCCAAACTGGGGGCGGCTCTCCGGCCAGGTCAGCTATTCCAACATGGTGGGCTTCGGCTATACGCCCGTGACCGGCGGGTTGTTTCTAGGCGATGACGCTTCCAACGCACTGGCAAATACTGGCCGCTTTCCGGTCTCGCAGGACCAGCGAAACACAGTCAGCGCCCGCTTTCGCTATCAGGTTGTGCCGCGTGCCTGGGTGGCGCTCGGGGGATCCTACGGCAGCGGATTGCCTACCGAGTTCGATGGCACCGTACAGGATGCCGTCCAACAATTTGGCCAGCAGATTGTCGATCGCGTGAACTTTGAGCGGGGCCGAGTGCGGCCTTCCCTTTCTCTGGGAGCTTCGGTAGGTACTGAACTGGTGCGGAGGGAACACCTGCTGATGCGCCTGCAAGCCGACGTGCAGAACTTCAACAATCGCTTAAACGTGATCAACTTCGCCGGCCTCTTCTCGGGCACTGGCATTGGGCCTCCACGCAGTTACAGCGTTCGCCTGGGAATCGATTTTTAGGACGCCGCATAAACGCTTTCAACGTCCTGCAACACATTTTCTCGGGCGCTGCGCCCCATTCTTCTCTTTTCGACTGGACAACCGAAAGCAAACGATATAAAAAGAAAGTGCAATCATAAGCCCTCGTTTCGGGGAAAACTTGCTCAACGAAGAATGCCGGCGGGCCATTATCGAGCTTCTGGAACGGGATGGCCGTGTCTTGGTCGCGGACATGGCGCGGAAGTTCGACACCTCCCAGGTCACCATCCGCAAGGATCTCGAGGTGTTGCACGCTCATGGGTTGGTGCATCGCACTCGTAGCGGCGCATTACCGGCCCGCGAGGGCGCGCTTGAAGACCCTACCCTGCGGGAGAAGGAGAAGTTGC
>Ga0207100_1020_pt1 | contig 47971 bp, 38 predicted proteins | sample Alteio_BWMinHeat_82_FD_153520 | JGI IMG/M metagenome (GOLD analysis project Ga0207100, IMG submission 153520) | Enriched cells from forest soil in Barre Woods Harvard Forest LTER site, Petersham, Massachusetts, United States -... | ecosystem: Environmental > Terrestrial > Soil > Temperate forest >...
GCGCCCCACTTGGAGGGCCAGCAATTGGGCCTTGGTGATTTCAGAAATCATCCAGGTGAGCTTTTCCTGCACCAACTGATGCGAGGCGATGGGCTGATCGTGGAATTGTTTGCGGAACAATGAATATTGCAAAGCACAGTCGTAACAGGCCATGGCCGCGCCGATTGCGCCCCAGCCGATGCCGTAACGCGCCTGGCTCAAACACATGAGTGGTGACTTGAGGCCTCCGGTTTTCGGCAACAAATTCGATTCCGGAATGTGGACGTCCTGCAGGGAAAGACTCGATGTAACCGAAGCGCGCAGCGACCACTTGCCGTGAATGTCCTCAGCACGGAAGCCGGGGCGATCGGTTTCGACCAGGAAGCCGCGGATGTTGTTGTCTTCGTCCTCGGCCTTGGCCCAGATGATTGCCACGTCGGCGATCGAGCCTGACGTGATCCACATTTTTTCGCCGTTGAGGACATATTCCTTGCTCGACTTTTTGGCGCGCGTACGCATGCCGCCGGGATTAGAACCGAAATCCGGCTCGGTCAAGCCGAAGCAACCGATCTTTTCGCCCGTCTGCATTACGGGAAGCCAGGTCTGTTTCTGCTCGTCGCTGCCGAAAGCGTAGATGGGATACATGGCGAGCGATGAGTGCACGCTCACGAAAGAGCGAACGCCGCTGTCGCCCCGCTCCAGTTCCTGCATGACGAGACCGTATTCGACATTCGACATTCCGGCGCAACCGTAGCCTTTGAGGCTGGCGCCGTACAAGCCGAGGTCGGCCATGGGCTTGACCAGTTCACTCGGGAAGCGGCCGGCGCGGTTGCATTCCTCAATGATGGGGATGAGGTTGTCCTCGATAAATTTGCGGGTGGTATCGCGGACGAGACGTTCTTCGTCCGTCAGCAAGGAGTCGAATTCGAGGAAATCAACTCCCCGGAACTTGATGGCCATCAGCTTCTCGTTTCTGTTTCTTCGCCGCGTTCATGTTCCGAACGGTGCTTGCGAACTTTACCGGGAACCAGTGGCAGACACTCAAGGAGAGGAAACCCTTGAAGGTAACAAAGGGTGCGAGGGCAGTCAAACCGCCTTGGCGGTACTGTCATACCACAATAGAAATTTCCCCGTTTTGTCCACAATAGAAATGTCCCCTGGTTGTGGTTCAGCCGGTCTCGGAAGAAGGGCGTGAGTTTCTGTACTCAAAGCCTAATCTCCAAGGATGATTTGAAGCTGGAGTAAACGGGTGCAGCTTCCGGGATGGGGGAGCGGGGGAAGGGGCAACATCCCTTCCCACGCTCAGCGCTTTAGAAGCCGCCTTGAGTTCTCGGAACCGGAGAGGCTGACCGCGATAGTGAGGTGGCAGGTGGAAGCTGCGGAAAGGGCGAACAACGAGAACTCCGCCGACCTACCGGCGGGCCAGGTAACGCTAGTTTTTACAAACCTTTTGCAAGTCCCAGACACGCCTATCGCCGCGGGGCATCTAAGCTCTTAAGTAAGTTGCAATGGGGTCTAAAGGCATGCACAATACTGCGGTTTGCTGGATACGACGATGAACGTGAGCACTCGACCGATGTGGCAGGCAGCTCTGTCCGGGGCAATCAGTCTGGCGATGTTGCTCACCTCCGCGCTTGCGGCCGATGTGCCCGTTTCTCGTCCTTCCCTGGATCAGGGATTTCGACTGCTTTATAACCTTGATTTCGATCAGGGGCACCAGGTGTTTCTTTCCTGGCAGCACGACCACCCTCAGGATCCGGTAGGGCCCACGGCCGAGGCGGCGGGAATTCTTTTCTCGGAATTTCACCGGCTGGGAGTACTGGAAGGCCAGTTCTACGAGAATGACAAAAAGTTTTTGAACCGCGACCAGAAGGAACCAGACACGGGTGTACGGGACCGCTTCAATGCGGCCCTGTCCCGGGCCCAAAACCTCGCGAGCGCGCGCCTCGCGGCCAACGCCAAGGACCGTGATGCGCTGTTTGCCATGACGCTTTCGTCCGGACTGCAGGCCGACTACGCTGCGATGATTGAGAAGAAGAATATGTCGTCACTGCACTACACCCGGGAGGCCAACGATTGGGCGGACCAGTTGCTGGCGGTGGACCCGAAATGCTATGACGCTCGGGTGGCAACGGGCTTCAGCAAGTACATTATCGGCAGCATGGCGGCGCCGGTGCGGTGGTTTTTGCGGATGGGTGGGGTCTCAGGCGACAAGAAACAGGGGATCGTGGAGTTGCAGATGACCGCCGATCACGGCCAATATCTGGGTCCTTTTGCGCGCATTTTGCTGGCTATCGCTTACGTTCGCGATAAGGATAATGTCCGGGCCCGTGAGTTGTTGGCCAGTCTGCGTGACGAGTTTCCCAAAAATACTCTGTTCACGAACGAAATTGCGCGGCTGGATGCGGGGCATTGAACATTGTTGAGCCTGTCATCCTGAGCGGAGTAGTGGTTTCGCCCAGCGAAACCACCACGCAGTCGAAGGACCGCTATAAGCTCCCAAGCTGTGCGACCGAAATCCGCAGAGGAATGGCCCTGGGTCCTCTGCCAAGAAAGCAAGTATCGTTAAGCTGCTAGGGGTCCTTCGACTCCGGCAAAGGCATTCGCGAGCGAATGCCCTGTCTCCGCTCAGGATGACAGCGCAGTGTGTGACACTGGGCTGGGGTTCACTGGAAATTCACCACTTTGTAACAATCCTGTAACATTCGCGGCGTAGAACTGCCCCATAAACTAATAAGGAGGAACCATCGCGTGATTCGCCGCATTGCACTTTTGTGTGTTGTTCTGGCTGCGCCCGCCTTCGGTCAGACGACCGTGAATGGGGCAGGCGCTACTTTCCCTAATCCGATGTACCAGAAGTGGTTCAGCGAATACCACAAGGCCCATCCGGATATTCAGTTCAACTACCAATCCATCGGCAGCGGCGGCGGCATTCGGCAGGTTCTGGCGCAGACCGTGGATTTCGGCGCCAGCGATGGTCCCATGACGGACGAGCAACTCTCCCAGGCCAAGACCAAGATTCTGCATATCCCGACGGTAATGGGAGCGGTGGTTCCGGCTTACAACGTTCCCGGCGTGAGTGGAGAACTGAAGTTCACTCCCGAGGCCCTGTCCGGAATTTTTCTGGGCAAGATCACTACCTGGAACGATCCCGCGATTGCCAAGGCGAACCCCGGGGTCAGCCTGCCCGCTCAGAGCATCATCGTTGTCCACCGTTCGGATGGCAGCGGCACAACTTACATTTTCACTGATTATCTCTCCAAGGTGAGCTCGGAGTGGCAGAACGGGCCGGGTAAGGGCACTTCCGTGAAGTGGCCTGTGGGCCTGGGTGGCAAGGGTAACGAAGGTGTCGCCGGAATGATTCGCCAGATGCAGGGCGGAATCGGCTATATCGAACTCATCTACGCGGTCCAGAACAAGATTGACTACGGCAGCGTGAAGAACGCCGGCGGAGCTTTTGTGAAGGCTTCTCTGGAAAGCGTGACGGCAGCGGCGGCGTCCGTCAAGAGCATGCCTGCGGATTTTCGCGTATCCATTACAAACGCTCCGGGTAAGGACGCCTATCCCATCTCCAGCTTCACTTGGCTCCTGATTCCGGAAAAGTCGAAGGAAGCAGGCAAGGGCAAAATCCTTGCAGATTTCCTCACCTGGATGGTTGACGACGGCCAGAAAATGACCGCCGAACTGACCTACGCGCCCTTGCCTGGAAGTGTAGCGGAGAAGGTGAAGGGCACCATCAAGTTAGTGCAGTAGTGGCATCTCCTCTCAGCAACAACGATTGAATCGGGGGACGGGTTCTCAAGCCCGTCCCCTAGTCGTTACAGCCTTTGCTGAGATTCGACGAAGGTGTCCGGCGTCCCGTCCATCTGTCTACTGTTCTATACTGACTCTGATGAAACGCATCCTGGCGAGCGCGGTTCTGCTGTTACTTCTGTCGTTTTCTTCCCGTCTTTACGCGGCGGAAAAACAGTATGAACCCGGCCGGATCGTTACCGTGGAGAAGAAATTCCACGAACGGGTGTTGTATTACCTGGTGAATACGCCGATCACCCAGGATGATCCGTACTACGAAGTCACCTTGCGGCTGGGAAATCTGGTGCTGTTGTCGGAGTTCACGCCGCGGCACGCTGCCGACGATCTGCCGGACGGATGGACCGATAACGCCCAGGTACAGATCAAAGTTACGGACAAGCATCATGTGTGGGTGAAACGGGACGGGGGAATGGAGTTGCAGTTGTTGGTGGTGAAGAGCTTGCCTGCGACCACGCCGTCGGCGGCCCCTGAACCTGCACCGGCGAAGAAATAAGTCGATTGCCTCGGCTTCTGGTTGTTCTGCCCTGGTTTCTGTTTCTGTGTTGCTGCTGAATCATGACTCGCCTTGCGTTGGACAATCCGGCCTACTACATCAACCGGGAAGCCTCCTGGCTGGCTTTCAACCGCCGCGTTCTCGAAGAAGCGCAGGATGAAACCAACCCGCTCCTGGAGCGGCTGAAATTTCTTGCCATCTCGGCCAGCAACCTGGATGAGTTTTTCGAAGTGCGCGTGGCGGGACTGGTCCAACAGATCGAAGATGGATACACCGAAGCGGGGCCGGATGGCCTCACGCTGGTCGAAGAGCGCGACGTCGTTTCCCGCGAGACTCACGAGTTCGTGGATGACCAGTATCGCTGCTGGAACGACAAGCTGCGACCCGCACTCTCTGAGCATGGGATCCGCGTTCTGGGGATCCACGAACTTGATGCGCGGGCCCGCGCCTTTATCGAAGAGTACTGCGAGAAGGAGCTCGACCTGCTGCTTACGCCGGTCACGGTGGACCCGGCGCATCCCTTTCCCCGGGTAATCAACAAGGCGCTGTGTGTAGCGTTCCTGCTGCGCCGGCGCCGCCGTTCGGCGCTTACTTATACCGGTGTAGTCACGGTGCCGCGTGCCTTGCCGCGTTTGGTGCGGCTGCCATCAGACGGAACTGACGACTTCATTTTTCTGGCTGATCTGGTCGCCTTCCACGCCTCGCGCATGTATCACGGGTACGACATTGTCTCTTCGGCGGCTTTCCGGGTCACCCGCAACAGCAATCTCTACTTGGCGGAGGAGGAGTCGCGTAACCTTCTGGAATCGGTGCGCACCGAACTGCACAATCGCCGGAAGGGCGATGCAGTGCGCCTGGAAATTGAGGCTGACGCCGACCCCGAAATCATCGAACGTCTGCGTACCAACTTCGAACTGGAGCCCTGGCAGGTCTTTTCCGTCAATGGGCCGGTGAATCTGTCGCGGTTGTTTAACATTTACGAGCAGACTAGTCACCCGGAAATCAAATTCAAGCCGTTTTCTCCGCGCGAACTCCGGCTAACCGCGAAGTCGCAGGACCTGTTCGAGGAACTGCGGCGCCACGATGTTCTGCTTCACCATCCATTCGATTCGTACGATGCGGTGGTGTCGTTTATTGAGGCTGCGGCGCAGGATTCGCGGGTGCTTTCGATCAAGCAGACCCTTTATCGGACGAACGAGCATTCGCTGATTGTTCCCGCATTGATTTCGGCAGCGGAAAAGAAGGAAGTGACCGCGGTTGTGGAGCTGAAAGCGCGCTTTGACGAAGATACCAACATCCGCTGGGCCCGCGATCTCGAAGATGCCGGAGTACAGGTCTTCCACGGCCTGGTCGGATTGAAGACGCACTGCAAGCTCTCGCTGCTGGTGCGCCACGACTCCGATGGCGTGACTCGCCGGTATGCTCACCTGGGCACCGGGAACTACAACGCGAACACGGCGCGGATTTACACCGACTTGAGCCTGCTTACGGCCGACCCGGAAATTACCGCTGCGGTGCACGACGTTTTCAGTTTTCTCACAGCATATGCCGAGCACCCCAATTACGAGCCCTTGCTGGTCGCGCCTCTTGACCTGGCGGAACGGTGCCTGGGATTGATCGAACGGGAGGCCGAGCATGCACGTCACGGACGCCCGTCCCGCATCATTGCCAAGATGAATGCCCTCCTCGACAAGAACATCATCATGGCCCTGTATCGTGCTTCGCAGGCCGGAGTCGAGGTTGACCTGATCGTACGTGGCATGTGCGCACTGCGTCCTGGCGTGCGGGGGGTGAGCGATCGCATACGAGTGCACAGTATCGTCGGACGCTTTCTCGAACACAGCCGCATTTTTCATTTTTGCAACGCGGGCCAGGAAGAGGTTTATCTAGCCAGCGCCGACTGGATGCCGCGCAATCTCTACGAACGCGTCGAAGTCATGTTTCCGCTGAAAGATGCATTGGCCCGCGAGCGGGTCCGGCATGAAATTCTGGATGCATACCTGGTAGACAACCTAAAATCCCGCGTGCTGCGGAAAGACGGCATCTATGTCCGCAGTTGGCAGGCGGAGGGAAAGCGCAAGCCCCCTACAGGAGCCGCGGCTTTCAGCGCGCAGGACTTTCTGCTGGGCCTGGCCGAAGGCAAACAGGCGGTGGAAGCCATGCCCGTGCCTGGGCCACGCAAAGCGCGGCGAGTCGTGATGAGGTAACCCGAAATGATTCTCTACTTCCTGCGCCACGCCAGTGCCGGAGAGCCGGTCAGTAATCCCAAGAAGGACGAAAAACGCGCGCTCGACGAAACCGGCGTCGAGCAATGCGGTTACGTGGGCCGCGCCCTGGCCGCGTTGGACGCGCAGGTGGACGTTATTATTTCGAGTCCTCTGAAGCGAGCGGCGCAGACTGCCTCGTTGGTGGGCAATGAGATGGGTCACGAGGGTAAGTTGCAACTGGAAGATGCGTTGCGCCCCACGGCGACGTTCGCAGATTTTCGCAAGATGCTCGACAAGTACGCCAGGCACGACGCTATCATGGTAGTGGGTCACAACCCGAGCCTAAGCGAATTCCTGGGCCGGGCCATCAGCGAAGGCGGCTGCGAAGCGGCCATTGACTTCAAGAAAGGCGCGGTGGCGCGGGTGGAGATGAATCGCAACGCCGGGTCCCTGAGCTGGTGCCTCACGCCCAAGATTCTGCGCACGCTCTACGCTGCGGCAGCGGAAAGCTCGCGTCCAAAAACTTCACGGAAGTAGTCTTTCTCTTTTTCGACAGCCCACAATTCCAGGTCTACGGTGGCGCGGGGCTTGGCCCGCAAGATCAGTTTGATCTCACCTCGTCCCACCCGCACACGGGCACCGCGCACCGCGCCACTGCGTCCAAGATTCAGGGCGCGCGCCAGTCGCAACAGCAGCGAGCCTTTGCGAACGAATTCCCGATCGGCCGGCGGCAGGAGTTTTATATACGTGTCTCCTGGCGCGGGCCGTGACTTGCCGAGATAGCGTGCCGTGGCCGCGATGATTCGTCTTTGCTCTGGTGTGTAGCCCAGGATTTCCGAGTGGGCGATGATGTAGTAAGCGTGGCGGTGTCTCCCGTTGCGATTGACGTAGTCGCCTACTTCGTAAAGCATTGCCGCCGCGGAGATCCATTCCTCATATTCGGGAGGCAGACGGTGAAGCGATTTGAAAGCCTTGAACAAGTACATCGCGAACTGCCGGACCTGCAGGGCATGGTTCAGGTCCACGCGATAATGGGCCACGGCGGCAAGAATGGAGTCCCAGCGCTCGGACTCGATGTGCTTGCCGGATCGGGTGCTGCGATCGTATTCGGCCGCCATTTGCGCCAGCAGTCCATCCCGCAATCCCAGCGGGGAATAGCGGAAGCCCGGTAACTGGCAGCGTTCGAGAAGTTCGGCGTAGACCACCGCGCCGGCGACCACGATTTCAGCGCGTCGCGGGCCGACACCGGAAAGTTTTTTGCGCTCGGCGATGGGCAGCCGCGCCAGCATCTTCGCAATAGGGCGCAACTGGGTGCGCGAGACTGCAGTGGCGCGCGCGCCTTTTGTCTTGTACAAGCCATGGCAGACCGCAGCCAGGGAAGCAGCCGTACCCGAGGTCGCGATCACGATTTTGGGCCGCGACCTGGATATGCGGTCGGCGATCCGCCCAATTTCTCTTTCCACAAAGCCGCGAAGACGCCGCAACTCCGCCTTACGGGGTGGATCGTGGGTCAGGAATTCGTTGGTCAGCCGCACTGCCCCCAGGGGCAGACTCACCGTGTCGCGGATGTGGCCCTTGCCCGAAATGGTCAGCTCACAACTGCCGCCGCCCAGGTCGGCCATGAGCGTGTTCGCGGCGCTAATCCGCAGACTCGAGACCAGGCCAAGGTGAATCAGCCGCGCTTCTTCCAGTCCAGAGATGATTTCGACTCTCCACCCGGTGGCCGAGCGCACCCACTCCAGAAAAGCCCGCGAGTTGCGGGCATCGCGTAAAGCGCTGGTCGCAACCACACGTATCGTGTCGGCACCTTCGTGCTGCACCGCGCGATGGAAGCGGCGGAGCGCCTTGACGGTATCGTCGATGGCATCGGGCGACAGGAATCCGTTGCGGAAAACGCTGTCCCCCAGGCGCGTGACTTGGCGATCTTCATGAATTTCGATCAGGCGCCGCCCAGAGAGGCGCGAGATCTTCAGGCGAACGGAGTTCGATCCGATATCGACAGCGGCTAGAGTCGGCATGCGCGGGCAATAGTGTAACGCTTGAGCAAGGCAATGGGTGAGCGATCGCTGGTTTGTTATGCTACGCGGATGCCGCAGGCCTTCCTCATTGACACCGATGTAGCCTCAGACGACGCAGTCGCCCTTATCATGGCCCTCCGTGCTCCTGATGTGAGCGTCGTTGCGATCACGACCGTGGCGGGGAATGTCGAAGTCGAACAGGCAACTCGCAACGCCCTTTACACGGTGGAGCTCTGCGGAACCAGCGTCCGGGTCTATACAGGCGCCGAAAAGCCGCTCCAACGGGAGCATCAGAGTGCTACCTGGTTTCACGGCCGTGACGGACTGGGGGATCATGGTTATCCGGTGCCGCGGCAAAAGCCGGAGAAACTGCACGCCGTCGACGCAATTGTTCAGGCCATCGAAGCTAATCCTGGCATCGCGGTGGTCACGCTAGGGCCGCTCACCAATCTTGCCTTGGCTCTGACCCGCAAGCCGGGTCTCGCGGCCCAGGTCAGCCGTTGCGTGCTGATGGGAGGCGCGCCTTGCTGCGAGGGCAACGTGACCCCAGCATCGGAGTACAACATCTGGGTCGATCCCGAGGCCGCGCAGATCGTGATGCTTAGCGGCCTGCCCGTAGAGTTGGTCGGCTGGCAGACCTGCCGCGGAGATGCGGTCTTAAACGAGGCCGACATTACGCGCGTTCTCGGATTCAACAATCCGGTGGCGCGATTTGCTATTGAGTGCAACAGCCGTGCGCGCGAAGCCTTCAAGGAGCAGACTGGCGAGGACGGCATCTCGTTGCCGGATCCGGTGGCGATGAGCATTGCGCTTGATCCGACAATCGGAAACCAGTGGAGCGAACACTTTGTAGATGTGGAGACCCGCAGCGAATTAACGCGAGGGATGACGGTTGTGGATCGTCTCAATGTGGCGGCCGATGAGCGAAATCAAGGAGTTTGGGCTGAAGTGCTGCGGAAGGGAAGTAAGACGAAAATCTGCTGGACGATTGACAACCGGCGTTGGAAGGAAGCGTTGTTTGCTGCTTTGCGGTAAGTGGCCTGTCATCCTGAGCGCAGGCAGGGCGTTCGCTTGCGAACGCCCTGGCGGAGTCGAAGAACCCCTCCCCGGGGAACAGGCTGTTCAGGGCGGGTTGAAACCCGAACACCGACGTTCGTTGAGATGATAGGTGTCCTTCGACTGCGTAGCTGTTTCGCGAAGCGAAGCAGCTACTCCGCTCAGGATGACGACTTCGCTGGAGTTCGGGATGTTACAGCATTCCGCCGGTTTTGATTTCGAGGATTGCTAAGGCCATTTCCAGTTTATTGACTGCCTGCCCTATTTCTGGATGCTCGCCAATCTTGTTCTGGAGGACCTTCAGCAGGCGGTGAGCTCCAGCGACATGTTCTACCGCCTGGCGCGAATCTGAGCCCGGTTTCGGGTCTTGCGTTTCCATGACATGACCTCTGTTCGTATTTTAGTCCCGGCACACAGATCAGTGCATCTGACGCCCGATCCGCCGAAGGTTCGATTCAGATCGAGATATCGAACGCGGAGGCGATTCGAGTACCAGTGGCGATTAGCGCTTCAATATTCTCCACCGACTGAATCCCTCCTCGGGCGCCGGCCGCAGTACAGTTCAGAGCGGCCGCGGCGCATGCGAAGTCGAGTTGACGGGGCATCGGCCAGGCTTGAAGCAATCCGTAGATAAATCCGGCGTGGAAGATGTCGCCGGCACCGGTGGTATCCAACGTTTTCACCTGGAATGCGGGAGCATTGTGGAAACGTGAGCCGTCCCAGGCCAGCACGCCCTCATGGCCCAGAGTTGCCGCGGTGAGGCGGCAGCCGTAACGGGTGCGTACCGCGGGCAGCGACTGGCGGAGGTCCGGCTCGCCCGTCAGGCGTCCTGGAATATCACGGCTAGTGATGAGGTAGTCGATTTTTCCCAATAGCGTTTCCACCCCTGGGTAGAGGTCGTCCAGATCGGCGATCACGGGAACGCCGGCGTCGCGGGCCCACCCTGCAGCGACCACTGCGGCGGCGGTATCGTGGCCGTCGACGTGAAGAGCGCGTGCGTTGATGATCCACTCCCGTTGCAATTCGCCCGGTTGCAGGGTCAATCCGTTGTCGCGCTTCCAAAGAACAGTACGCTCCCCGGCGTCGTCGACCAGGATGACCGCTTGCTGGCTGGCGCATCCCGATACCGTGACGAGGTGGGTCTCAACGCCCAGGCGATCAAACTCAGCGCGGTGAATCGCGGCAGCGCTGTCATCACCGATCTTGCCGACATAGCGAGTGCGCAAGCCCCATTGCTGGCATGCGGCAACGGCAGTTGCCACCTGCCCGCCAGGCAGGATGTCGGCGGAGCGAAATTCGACTTTGGATCCGAGTGCAGGATAGTGCGGAAGACGAATCAGCGTGTCGGTAGCATTCAGTCCGACACCGACCAGGTCAACCTTGGGCAATGGATTCACGATGGGTTCAGTCAAAACGAGTGGTACGCCAGAGTGTAGTACCGCAGACTAGAAGCAGAACCATGGTCGCGATGATCAGGAGCACTGCCGGCGCCCAATGGAAGGACATCCGCGGCGCGCGCGCCAGGCTGGCAAAGAAAACGAAGATGCCGGTGGCAATCGTGACCAAGATCCAGTCCCACAGCGTACGCGGCGGCCTGACTTCTCCTGCCATCTGCTTTCCCTGCATGCGCGCCTCGACGTAGTCCTCCGAGAGGTTGTAGCGCCGGGATTCGCGGTGGGAAGCCTCTTGCCACTGCGCCTGCTCCTTGCCCGCTGCGGACGAAAAGGCGATGGCACCGACGCCTAACATCATCAGAAGTGAACCTCCAATCACTTGGCTGTAGGTTGAAACGCCGCTCCCGCGCAGTTCGCCGAAAACAAAGATGCCCCACAGCAATCCCCAGAGTTGATTGGAATTGGATAGCGGAATGCCGCGGCTGATGCCGACGTACTTTGCGGCATATTGCTGAAAGACATCGCCGATCACCCAGATGAAGCCGCCCAGCATGAGCCAGAAAAGTACGTCTCGCGCGCTGTTCAATTCATGCCAGAGCGGGGACAGGCCAAGATATCCGATGGCCAGAGCCGACATCATTCCCAGTTCTCCGAAGGTGAAGAACGTGACAAAGGAGAGCGGGTTCATCCCGGACAAATAAGCCTTGCGATACGGGATGTACATCGTGCCCCAAAGGATGCCGGCGCCCAGCGCTGCCCAGACGCCGCGCGTGGAATGGGCGGCAGGCGCCTGGGTGGCGGAGGCTCTGGCCAGCAGGGCGGCGCCCACGCACATGACCAGCGCGCCGCCTAGCACTCCAGTCCAGCGGCGCCAGCCAGCCTGGCGTAATTCATTGAAGAAAATGAAACCCCAGAGTATGCCTAGGAGGCTGTTTGAATTCCAGAGAGGGAAGGCGATGCTCAGGCCGATATCGCGGATGGCGAAGATCGTCATGGTGTTGGCTACGGCCCAGAGGCATCCGGCAAGAAGGGCCCAAATGATGAGGTGCGGTGCGCGGCGAAGGTCGGCCCGTACGGACGATGTCCCCAAGATCAAAGCAGGCACACTCCAACGCGCGAGAAAGACTCCAGTCACCATGATCAGCGAAATCACGATTGGCGACACACCAACAGACACGAGTTTCGTCGGTGCCTCAGCGGCGCCGAGCCAGGCACCTGCGGTGAAGCCGGAAAGGATGCCGAGGACTTGTAGTTTTTGCGGACGCGACTGCGCCGCAGGTTGGTTCGCCGGCGTCACGACAGATTGCATGGTCTGCGCACCTTAGTGAATCGATTCCAAAAGCAGCAGGCCACCAATCAGAACCGCAATCGGGACCCAGAAATGAATATCGGTCAGGACGCTGGTCAACCAGTGGCTCGGCTGACGGCGATTGGCGGTTGTTTGCATGGCGGCGTGAGCCGTCCGATTATAGCGGCTGTCGCGGCTACTCCACAGGTTATTGCGATTCAGAAGCTATGCTGACCGGCGTGGTGTTGTGAAGTAAGAGATCCCGAAAAGAGTGCCGAGCAGCAGGTCAACGCCGCCGAATAACAGATCGGACGAGTGCATGCGACCTTGTGCGACCAAAATCACTACGGCGATGCCGTAGCTGAATTTTTCAAACACGGAAGGTACCATCAACCCCCGGTACCGGGCCGGGTCGGTGGCGATGATGAAAAACGCGAACTGCCACGCTAGTGCTGCTCCCACAAATCCATAGAAGAATGCCGGGTGGGTGATCGGCGGGGGATCTTTTTGCCCGATCAGATTGAACATGAAATAGAGCGGGATCAGGGTCAACAGGCCCCAGATACCTGCGACCCGGAAGATGATTTTGGCAAATTTCACGGCATCTCCCAATTTGAGTTCAGACTCTACCCAGGGCTTGCGTGCTGGGCTAACTTCTTACGGCGCTTCGCGCCTGCTTCGAACGACCAAGAGTTTACACGCGACAACCTCATTCGTAGCGCAGCGCTTCAATCGGGTCCAGGCGTGAGGCGCGGAAGGCGGGCACCATCCCGCTGACCAGTCCCACGGCAGCGAGGATGAGTGTGGCTGCGATCAGGGTCCCCGGGGCAATGATCAGGCGGATGTCGCCCGCCTCGCCATTCTTGGCGAAGGCGCTGTACAGCGTCAGCCGGCCCACGGAAAGTGCGACTGCATACGCCAGGATGATTCCTAGCACTCCCCCGATGAAAGTGATAGTCAGGGCTTCGGCGAGGAATTGCATGAGAATGTATCGTCGGCGAGCACCCAGAGCTTTTTGCACACCGATTTCCCGGGTACGCTGGGTCACCGAGACCAGCATGATGTTCATCAAGCCAACGCCGCCGATGCCCAGCGTAAGCGTGCCGATAAATCCCAACAGGATTTTGAGACCGATGGTAATGATTTCAAACTGGTGCACCTGCGTCATGAGGTTGAAAATCAGCACGGCCTGACGATCGTTTTGGTTGAATTTTTTCTCCACTGCCATCAGAGAGCGCACGGTCTGTTCCAGCTTTTCATACTCAGGGGTTGCGTAATTGAACCAGATGGAGTCGAGGTAGCGAGTGTCTTTCAGGTCACCCATGGTGGTGAAGGGGAGATACAGGGTCCGATTGATGTCGCTGTTTCCTTCCTGCATTTTTGCAGCGGCGACACCGATAACTTCGAAGCTGAGACCGTCAATGCGAATGTGTTCTCCCAGGGCATTACGTCCGGAAAAGAGCTTTTCCTTGGCCTCGGAGCCGATGACCACCACCCGGGAGCGCTGCATCTCGTCCTCGGCATTGTAGAAACGACCCTGCCCTACGGTCAGCGAGCGGACGGCCAACACATTCGGATAGTTGCCAGTTGCTGTGAAGGTGAAAGTTCTGGTCTCGTACTGCGTGCTTACCTGCTTACTGGCCTCGGGCGTGATCTGAGAAATCTGAGGAAGATTGGTTTTCAGCATATCCACATCTTCCAGGGTGAATCGTATGGCCCTTCCCGCTTTCTGGCCCCCGGCGTCGGTGGAGGTGCGATTCGGCACGACGATCACCAACTTGGTGCCGAAGTTGGCGAAAATGTTGGCGCAGGCCTGGCCAAAGCCATTGCCCCAAGCCAGAAGCATGACGACAGTAGCGATACCCCAGGCCATGCCGAGCATGGTGAGCGCAGTGCGGCGGCGATTGTGCCGCATGGCGTCATACGCTTCCTGAAGCAGATCACGGAACATATTTGGCAATTGTGTAATCGGGTAGTTGGGTAATTTCTCACCCCGAAATCCGTTCTTTTTCAATTACAAGATTACCGGATTACCAAATTACAAGATCTGTTCTTACTCCTGCCGGAGTGCTTCCACCGGTTGCAGCATGGCCGCTTTACGTGCTGGATAAAGACCGGCGACCACGCCGGCGAGAGCCAGGCTCCCGATGGCCAACATGGCGGACATAGGCACCAGTTTGGGAGGATCGAATCCGCCCACACCCTCGATCCTGCCCAGCATGGCCATGAGGATGCCAGCCAGACCCATCCCGATCAGTCCGCTGCCCAGGGTCAAGATCAGTCCTTCCAGAAAGAACTGGAGCAGGATGCTGTGCTTGGTGGCGCCCAGGGCCTTGCGAAGTCCGATCTCGCGGGTGCGCTCGCTCACCGTCACCAGCATAATGTTGATCACGCCGATCGCGCCCAAAGCCAGCGTCACCATCCCCACTGTTCCCAGAAACATGTTCATGGCGTCGAAGATGGTGCCTATCATCTTGGACTCCTGGATTGTGTCCCAGCCGTCGAAGGCGTTCTGATCTCTCCAGTCAAAAGCATGATTGCGGGCAACGATCTTGTGGACGTCTTCCTCTGCCACCAGGTGCTCCTCGGTTACGCGCGGCTGATAGTTGACGTAAGAAATGGAGTTCTCGTGGTTTTCTCCTTTGATCGGGAAATACGTGGCCATCACCTGGAAGGGGATGTAGCTGCGAACGTTCAGCCAAGTGTCGTTGCCGTGGCCGATGTGTTCGAGAACGCCGACCACTTCGAATCTGATTCCGTTCAGCAGGACGGTCGAACCCACCGCCGGGCGTCCGGGAAAAAGGTTCTTGTTCAGCTGGTCACCGAGAACGATGACATTGCGCTTTTGCGATTCGTCCAACTGGTTCAGCCAGCGTCCCTGCTTGACCGGCAGATAACTGATCTCGTTCAACTGGGGCTCGGTGCCGAGGATCTCCCCATTGGCGTTAGCGTATTCGCTCACCGCCCGAACGTCATCACGCGTGATGATGGGGGAAGCGTTGCGGATGTGGACTGCTTGAATGATATCCAGATAGTCGCGATAAGTAAGGAGGTAGGAGCGGGCGGAGTTCATGCTTCCCGCCATCGCTGGGGCGCGCCCGGGAAAGATGAACATAATGTCTTTGCCGAACTCGGCTAGCTGGCGCCTGTTGCCCGACCGGAAGCCCTCGCCGAGGCCTACCAGCAGTAGCAGAGATCCAACGCCCCAGGCGATACCGAACATGGTCAGGCAGGAGCGCAGTTTGTGCGCCCAAAGCGTGCGGAAGATCTGCGCGAAGATGTCCAGCAGCATCAGCATAAGCTGGGACATTGTACCGTTCCCGACAATGTAGGTGCGAGTGTCCTCGCGCGTGCTGGCGAGCGGAGCCTCGCGGGTTCTGTGTTACTGAACCAGACCCTTGGCCCGCCAGGTCGGTGGTTGCACGAGCGTGGACTCTCGCGCCTACATTAGTCAAATTGGATCAGCACAATCTCAGGAGTAGTGCCCAGGCGCAGGGGCGGACCCCAGGTACCGGCTCCGTACGAGACATAGACGAGGAGATTGCCCAAACGTTGCAATCCATGGACGAACTTGCCGTAGATTCGGGACGTGATCCAGGTAAAGGGGAAAAACTGTCCGCCGTGGGTGTGGCCGGAGAGCTGCAGGGAGAAGCCTTCTTCTTCGGCGATCTGCAGCCGGTCGGGGGCGTGAGTGAGCAGGATGCTGGCCCGGTCTCGATCCACTTCGGCCTGTCGCAAAACCGAGCGGAAGTGGTCGTCGTTGGTTGAATCCCGGTAGTGGACGCCGACAATCTGTAACCCATCTACTGTCACTTTTTCATTGTTCAGGACACGTACCCCGGAGTGCTCGACCGCGTTGAGGTACTTCGAAGAATCGGTAAACTCTTCGTGATTTCCCAGAACAAAGAATGCGCCCAGCGGCGCGGCGAGCTCCGCCCACGGCTGGGCCAGTTCACGGACTCGCGCGACGGTTCCGTCATACATATCGCCGGCAATAAAGACGATGTCAGGACGCAAACCCGCCAGCATGGTGACGATGCGGCGCAGGAATCGAGAGCCGCGTACGTGACCGAGATGGGTATCGGTGACCAGCGCCGCGACCCGTCCGCGCCACGATTCTGGCAGATTGGGCAGCTTGACGCTGACTCGCCTGACCCGGGTCCAGGCGGCGTTGACGACGCCATACAAACTGGCCAGCAGGGCGATCGCGAAGAGCGCAACCACCAGCTCTCGTGGGTTGGGATCGAGGCCGAAAAGGCGGGCTCCGCCGTAGATGGCCCAGCACCAGCCTGCCGCCAGGAAGCAGAAGCTCAAGGTCCCAAGCCAGACTGCAGAAATGGTGTACAGGACGCGCACGACAACGTGCGAAGAGCGCCAGGCCAACAGGGAAGCCAGCACGAAGCTGACTGACAGCAGGGTCAGCGTTATTTGTAAACCGGAAACCCGGGAAGGATCGGGCGCTGCCCAGAAAAAAATCCAGGTTCGGTACAAGAACCAGTGCGCCAGAAATAACACCGTTTGAATGACTGCGACAAAGACAGCGATTCGAGACCTCAAGGTTTTGTGGTTTCTCCGACTTATTAGATGAGACCGGACGCGAATTGGATTTGCCAACTTAGAGGACGATTCCCAGCTGTCTAGTGTCATCCTGAGCGCAATCGCCATTCGCTCGCGAATGGGCTGGCGGAGTCGAAGGACCCCTACCATCTCGATCACCCCTAATCGCTAAGGCATGAATTCGTGACTGTGGCGCGAAAGCGTGCCACTGCCAGGGGTCCTTCGACTGCGTGGCTGCTTCGCGTAGCGAAGGGTCACTGCGCTCAGATGACACCCTGTCGGCGGCTCAGGCGACGGCAGATGCTGCTGGGGAACCAGGTCGTAAGGGCTCGCGGGTCGCGGGCATGACCGAAACCGGTCTCTTGCCCGCCAGCGCGGTGCGGGTCTCGGTGAGCGTGGTCACCGCCTGGCGGAACTTGGCGCGGGTAATGTTGCGCAGCGCAGACACCAGCGCCGAGTCCTGAACTCCGCCGAACAACTTTTCTGCCTTGTCCGCCAGCTGCACCCAATCATGCCAGTCGCCGATCACCTCCTGCACGTGATTGAGCAGCGCGATCAAGCGGATGGCTGCTGCATCCTTGCTTGCGAGTTCGGCCATGTAACGGGCCCGCTTGCCCGCGATCCTGAACTGATGCAAAGTTCTTTCCGTAACCGTGCCTTGATCGACTTCGAGGTCGTTCAACTTTTGCCGGGCCAGAGTTAGCGGGTCAGCTGTCTTCGGAACTTCGAGACTGGCGGCGGTCCGCTTCATGCGCTTGCGTACCTCGGCCACAGTCTGCTTGTCCAGGGACTTCGCCAGCTTTTTTTCCCGCCTGGCGCGTTCCTCCGCCAGAGTGCGCAAGAGTTGCGACTTGCGCTGGGGTTCCTGAGGAATCCTCAGGCTGCGCAAGGCTACGCTCTGGACATCAAGGTCGCGCAACCGTCCGGCTTTCTTTCGCAGGCGCCCCAGGAGTTTCAGCAGCTTCTTGTCATTGCCGTTGCGACTCCCGGCCAAATCTGAAACCAACACTTCCACTCTGCGGCTCGAGGTGCGGAATTTATGGACGTTCTCCGGAGAGGGCTTGCTGGCGACCTTCGCCATTTGCCGAGCCAGTTTGCGGAAAGTAATGCGAGTATGTTCCCGATGTGCAAGCATAAGATCAAAAGTTACGGAGTCTGAGAATACAGCTTGAGCCGGTACTGGTTGCGGTTGAGGACTCGAAATCAGTTGAACCCAAACCCCTGGGGTGCCTGACAGCGGCTTCCCTGAGGCAAGGTCAAACCGCTATTTTAACACTGCTGTAACACGATCATGCTACCTTGCCCGGAATGGCTAATCGAGCTCTAGGGGCGCCTCGACTGACCGGACCACAACCTGTTTCGGGACAAGCAGTTACGACAGAGACGGGAGACCGCGTGCAGTCGCTGATTACCGCAGGGGACAGCCGCCGCGCTGACGCCGTATTTTTCTACGCAATGGTGGCTTGTGGTCTTTCCGTTCTTGCCATCGTCTTCTTGATTGTGTACGAGTTGGTTACCAAATCCAACCTTTCCTGGCACGCCTTTGGTCTGAAATTTTTCTTCCGCAGCGAATGGGACCCCGTCAACGACCAGTATGGGGCGCTGCCGTTTGTGTACGGGACCATCGTTTCCTCGATTCTGTCGCTGATCATCGCGGTGCCGTTGGCCATCGGGGTGGCGGTTTATATCACCGAGATGTCGCCGCGCTGGCTGCGGGGTGCGCTGGCCTTCACCACCGAATTGCTGGCCGCAATCCCCAGCGTGATTTACGGATTGTGGGCGATTTTCGTGCTGGTCCCTCTGCTCCGACAATACCTGGAGCCCTGGCTGGCAAAGTACCTGGGCTGGACTGGTTTGTTTGAAGGAACACCCTATGGCATCGGTATGCTGGCGGCAGGAATTATTCTCGCAATCATGGTGGTTCCTATCATCTCTTCCATTACGCGCGAGGTGATGACTGCCGTCCCGCAACAACAGCGGGAAGCCGTCCTCGCATTGGGAGCCACCCGGTGGGAGATGATCCGCACCGGGGTTTTGCGCAATGCTCGCGCCGGCATCATGGGCGGCGTGATTCTTGGTCTGGGCCGGGCGCTGGGTGAAACCATGGCGGTCACCATGGTGATTGGCAACCGTCCTGAGATCGCAAAGTCGCTTTTCGCTCCCGGCTACACCATGGCCAGCGTGATCGCCAACGAATTCAGTGAAGCTACGGGAGACCTTTATCTCAGCGCCCTGGTCGAGGTGGGCCTGGCGCTATTTATCGTTACCATCATCGTGAACATTCTGGCGCAGTTCCTGGTGTGGACAGTAACCCGCGGTACACCTGCGAGGGGCAATGCCTAACTCAACAGCAAAGATCATGCTCCCCGCTGATTTTGCCGATGCCCCCATCAGCATCGTGCGGCGCAGCGTGAACGCGCTGGTCACGGTTGCGGCTGTCGGGGCAGTGGCTCTGGTACTGCTTCCCCTGGCTGCGGTCTTTGGCTACCTGATCTACAAAGGGATTGGCTCGATTAACCTGGCGTTCCTGACCCAGATTCCCAAACCCCCGGGTGAGGCCGGCGGAGGCATGGCCAACGCCATCGCTGGATCAGTTTACATTCTGCTGATTGCGAGCTTCTTTGGCGTTCCACTCGGAATCGGCGCCGGAATCTATCTCTCCGAATACGGTCGCGGTACACGCTTTGGAAACCTGATCCGGTTCACTGCGGACGTGCTGAACGGAGTGCCCTCGATTATCGTGGGCATTGTGGCATACGGCTTGGTCGTGCTCAGCCAAGGACACTTCTCGGCTCTGGCCGGGGGGGTGGCTCTGGCCATCATGATGGTCCCCACCATCACACGGACGACCGAAGAGATGCTGCTGCTGGTGCCCCAAATCGTACGCGAGGCCGCTTACGGTCTGGGCGTTTCGCGCTGGCGCACCACGCTTTCCATTACCCTTCGTACCGCGACGTCGGGTGTCATCACGGGAGTGATGCTGGCGTTTGCCCGGGTGGCGGGAGAGACTGCGCCCCTGTTGTTTACCGCATTTGGCAATCAATACTGGAACTGGAAGATGAACCAGCCCACGGCCGCCCTCTCCCTGCAGATTTTCACTTATGCAATTTCGCCCTTCGATGAGTGGCACAAGCAGGCGTGGGCTGGAGCTCTGATCCTGATTATTCTTATCGTCGCCTCGGTCGGCGCTGTGCGACTTGTGGCCAGTCGCGGTATGCTCAAGGGAGCGAACTGAACAATGGGCGTTGGAATCCAAGTCGACAAGCTGAACGCCTGGTTCGGCAAGACCCAGGCGCTGCACGACATCAACATGACGGTGGCGGCGAACCACGCCACTGCGGTCATTGGCCCGTCCGGTTGCGGGAAGTCCACTTTCGTCCGATGCCTGAACCGAATGCACGAGACAGTGCCGGAAGCGCGAGCCACCGGACGGGTGCGTATCGGCGAAATGGATGTTTACAACGGGACCTCAGCGGTACAGATTCGTCGCCGCATCGGAATGGTCTTCCAGAAGGCGAATCCCTTTCCCACCATGTCGATCTATGACAACGTGGCTGCGGGATTGACGCTCAACGGCTTCCATGACCGCAAGCGCCTGGATGAAATCGTCGAGCGATCACTGGCTCTTTCCGCATTGTGGGACGAGGTCAAAGACACGATGAAAAAGAAATCCGGCGCCAGCCTGTCCGGAGGCCAGCAGCAACGCCTCTGCATTGCCCGCGCCATCGCCGTCGAGCCCCAGGTGCTGCTGATGGACGAGCCCTGCTCGGCCCTCGACCCGATTTCGACTGGCAAGATCGAAGAGCTCATCTTCCAGTTGAAGGAACGGTTCACCATCGTAATCGTGACCCACAACATGCAACAGGCTTCGCGAGTGGCCGAGTTCACCGGATTCTTCCTTCTGGGCAAACTGATCGAGTTCGACAAGACGGAAAAGATTTTTACCACCCCGTCCGACAAGCGGACGGAAGACTACATTACAGGCAGGTTTGGATAATGGCGCGCACCCGTTTTTTGCAGGGACTGGACGATCTCCGGGCACGTTTGCTCCGTATGGGCGGACTGGCCGAGCAGGCCGTGGACCGCGCCTGCCAGGCATATATCGAGCGCGATCTTACGCGCTGCCGCATGGTGCTCGAAGGCGAAACCCAAATCAATATCGCCGAGCGCGAAATCGACGAACTGGCTTTCGATCTTCTCGCCATGCAGCAACCGATGGCGGTTGATCTCCGCTTTATTCTCGCGGTTACCAAGATCAATGCCGACTTGGAGCGGGTTGGCGACCAGGCGGTGAACATTGCCGAACGCGTGATGGACATGGTGGATCTGCCCAAGGCCGATCTTCCCGTGGACATCCCTCGCATGGCAGCTGCGGTTTCCGCCATGGTACGCCGCGCTCTGGAATCGTTCATCGAAGGCAAGGCTGAACTGGCGCAGGCGGTCCTCGAAATGGACAATGTGGTCGATCGCATGAAGGATGAAGCCTTCATCGTTCTGGTGAAATCCATGAACGAACATCCGGAAACCACCCGTCAGGCGCTGGACGCGTTGCTGGTGGCCCGCAATCTCGAACGCGTAGCCGACCACGCCACGAACATCGCGGAAGACGTGATCTTCTGGGTGCGCGGGGCCGACGTCCGGCACAATGTGGCACCGGAACAGCCAGAACATCAGGAAGTTACGGATACTCATTAAAGCGTTGCTTTTCAATGCATCAGAGCCGACTGGTTCCTGCGGTCTGCCGCGGCGGTAGCGCCCCGAAGGGACACCGATAGTAGCCCGGCGATTTATCGCTGGGTAACCTTCGCACACTTTTCGTCCCGTAGGGACGACTGAAACCACTCCACCCGAGCCGGATCCGTTTCAGGCGTACCCCAGGCGCACGCATCGTTCTCTCAGCGTACCCGCCACTAGAGTGACGGGCTACTATCAAACGTCCTCCGGGACCGAAGCTTCTCAGCTTTCCTTTTATTTGCCGCGGTGCTACAAGTCGTTCAGACCTTTCTGGAGGGATCTTGAGGCGTCTGCCGGGTTCTATCTTCCTGTTTGCCATTTTTGTGTCCACACTTTCCGCCCAGGATTCAGCCAAGCCACGACACATTCCGCTACCCACCAGCAAGGTCCTGAATACGCCTTCGCCGGGCCGGATTGGTGCCGTGAACAGCTTTCCGGCGAAGATTGCGCTGAGCCCGGACGGGCGCTATGCGGCACTGCTGAACAACGGTTACGGCACGCAGCAGACGCAGGCACATCAGTCGATCACCATCTTGGATCTCATCACCAACCAGTTGAGTGATTTCCCCGACGCCCGGCTCTCGGACACCTCCCATCAAACCTACTTTCTCGGTCTTGCCTTCAGTTCCGACGGCAACCATCTTTACGCATCCATGGGTTCGATCACCGATCCCACGGGCTTGAAGGCGGGCAATACCGGCAACGGCATCGCGATTTACAAATTCGAAAACGGCAAAGTGAACCCGGAACGTTTTCTGAAGATCGCGCCCCAGAGAATTGCCGCCGGCAAGAAGGTAGCCTTTGGAGTCCGCAAGACCGCGCCGGGAACCGCAATTCCGTATCCCGCGGGGCTGGCTGTGATTTCCGGCGAAGGCAGCGACCGATTACTGGTCGCCAACAATCTCTCCGACAACGTGGTGCTTCTCGACTCCGGCGATGGGCGCGCCTTGCAACAGTTCGACCTAAGCACGCACGAAATGATTCCGTCGTCGTTTCCCTATACCGTCGTCGCTACTCGCGACGGCCTCCGGGCCTGGTGCAGCCTGTGGAACTCCTCTCGGGTGGCAGAACTGGATTTAGAGAAGGGAACGGTTAGCCGCTGGATCCCGCTGCTCGAGCCCAAAGATCCAATCGCGCCCGGTTCTCACCCCACCGACCTTTTGCTTAGTGCAGACGAGAAATGGCTCTACGTCGTTCTGTCCAACGCGGATGCTGTGGCGGTGGTCGACACGGCGTCGGGACAGGTGACCCACCTTGCCTCGACCAATCTCCCAGGACAGGAACATGCCGGGACTTATCCCAGCGCCCTGGCCCAGTCGTCTGACGGTTCGCGCCTGTTTGTTGCGGATGCCTCATTGAATGCGGTTGCCATGTTTGACACCGCGGAATTGGCGAAGCCAGGTATCGCTTTCCCGCTGCCGCAAGAAGCGCTTGGATTCATTCCTACTGACTGGTATCCCAGCGCGCTTGCTGTTCATGGAGATGACCTACTCGTCGCCACGGCCAAGGGAGAAAGCAGCGGTCCGGATAGCGGTATCAGCCAGCTCAAGAGTGAGCGCCGACACCGCGAGCATCCCTACATTGCTACCTTGATGTACGGGTCGCTGTCCCGTCTGAATTTTCGTAATGCGGAAAAACATTTGCCGGAACTGACGCAGCGGGTGAAGGAAAGCAATCTCTTCCTTTCCGACCCCGGCAAGATCACCTTTCGAACTGGCACAAACCCAATTCGGCGTGTGATCTACATTCTCAAAGAGAATCGCACCTACGACCAGGTTTTCGGCGATCTGAAAATTGGCGACCGGAAGGTAGGCAATGGCGATCCCTCGCTTACCCTTTACGGCGAAGATGTCACACCCAATCAGCACAAGCTGGCCCTGCAGTTCGGAGTCCTGGATAATTTCTATGACAGCGGTGAAGTTTCCGGCGATGGGCACGACTGGTCGAACGCAGCCATCACCAGCGACTACAACGAGAAGACCTGGCAGATAACCTATCGAGGCCACGAGCACATCTATGACTACGGCGGCACAGTCGCCGATGAATTTCCCCTGGAGCAAGGCGAGCCCAATGTCGACGATCCCGGCACCGGCTACCTCTGGGATAATCTCGCCAGCCACGGCCTAACTTATCGGGACTACGGGGAGTACATCGCCGGGGTGTGGTGCAAGGCAGCCAAGCAGTCTGGGGCCTCGCCGAAGGAAGGCACGCCTTCTCCGTACAGTGCGGAGTGCGAGCGCGCGGTGGTCCGCAAAGGCGAGCCCTTGCCGCCTGATGTCGGCCAGCCCCACGGTTCCGGCAGCCCGTGGCCGTGGGCCGTGCCTTTGTTGAAGCGCATGAAGCCCACCAAGGCCGCTTTGCGTGACCATTACCACCCACTCTTTCCTGACTTCAACACTTCGTATCCCGACCAGTTGCGAACCGATCTCTTTCTCGACGAGTTCGATGAGTTCGTTCGGGCCCGCAAGGAAGGTAAGGGCACTGAGCTTGCAGCATTCATCCTTCTCTATCTGCCGGACGATCACACCAACGGCACAGCGCCGGGCAAACCGCGGCCCGCGGCATCGGTGGCGGACAACGATCTGGCGGTTGGCCGCGTGGTCGAGGCAGTGTCGCGCAGTCCGTACTGGGATGACACGGCGATCTTCGTGATCGAGGACGACGCCCAGGATGGGGCTGACCACGTAGATGCGCACCGTTCAACCGCGCTCGAGATCAGCAAATATTCGCCCGGATCAGCTCAACAGCCTTTTGTGGACAGCCGCTTCTACACCACGGTGAACATGATGCACACCATGGAGACTCTGCTGGGTCTGCCTCCGATGAATCAAAACGACGCCTATGCCCCCGTCATGGCGCCCTTGCTCTCGGGGCCAGGCGATCAGCCGCCGTTTACCGCCGACTGGAGTAATCGGGACAACGGACTGATTTATCAGACCAACCCGGTCAAGGGGCAGGGCGCGGCGGAGTCGGCCAGAATGAACTTCTCCCGGCCAGACGCGATCAATACCGCGCTGCTCAACCTGGTTCTCTGGCGTGACCGCAAGGGAGACATCCCCATGCCGGCGCCGAAGCACACCGTCTTCCCACAGAAAAGATCCACAGACAAAGACTGAGATGCGTGTGGGGGACGGGCCAGAGACCCGTCCCCCACGCGGCCATTGCTACTTCGCTGCGGAATTTCCTGCGTCCACATCGGCGAATGAGAATGCCAGCGACACGTTGGGATGTTCCTTGCCGGAAACTTCCACGTAGGGATACACGAAATAGTTGAGAGGCGGGCCGTCCTGAGCAGGGCTCAAGCGCAAGTCGCGTCCCATGCTGAACTGCACCCGGTTGGCGTCGTGCGCACCGAAGAAATAGTCGCGTTTTTCCTGGTGCTTCCACGCCTCCGAGATGTCGACTGGAATCCAGCCGTGTTGTGGTTCGAAAAAATCGGACCAGCAGTGATAGCCGGCGATCTCCGAAGAGTGTGTGTCCGGCGGTAGGGGAAATCCAATTTCGAAGCGCGCGGGAATGCCCTGGGATCGCGCCATGGCGATGAACAGGGAATGAAAATCGGTGCAGTTGCCTTTTTTCGCGTCGCAGGCATAGAGCACATCGCCGTGCCCCCAGCCCGTGCCGGTCTTGTCGTAACGCATGGTGGTAAAAACGTAGTCATAGATTGCCCGCGCCTTGTCGAGCGGCGTGGTTTCGCCTTCGGTCACCTTTGTCGCGAGCTCCGCCGGCAGTCCGGTGACTGGCACCAGCTTGTCCGGTTGCAGATATTCCTTGCGGTCGCGATCCTTGAGCTCAACTTCGGCCAGGCGTGGCCTGCCAATGCCCAGGGTCAGGCGCTCGTGACGCACCACGTCATAGATGAGCTCGAAGTGCAGTTCGGGGGCCTGCGCTTTCGAGCTTTCGGCGTAATACATCTCGTTTCCGAATCTCGACTCGTGAGTTTTCTTCAGCTTCAAGTCGCCATTGGCCGAAATTGTCTTCACTTCCTGAAACTCGTCCGATTGCGCCGCTGGAAACCAGACTCGCACCCGCTCTCCCGCCGGCACGCTCTTGACCGTGAAACCGTAGTGGAATGTGAAATGGCGCGTGTTCTGTGCCGAGGCCAGTGAAACCGTAGTCAGCAATAGCGACAGCCATAGCTTCCGCAGCATATGAAGAATCCTTTCGACTTTCCTGATGAAATTAATGATGGGAAACGACACACGGGCGTCTTAGGACAAGCACCGTCAGGTAAAGCCTTGCCGTCGAGGCCGCATAAGCAGGGTTGATTTTAGTCCAAAACGGCCTGTGGACATCGCGGTCCTAGTCTCTGGGGCGCTCGATTCGCCGCTGCACGAGCGATGGCGTTCGCACCTACATTGCATGGCTCGGGTAGAATCTCTGGATGGCTGCTGCGATTCAATGTCGCGACCTGCGCAAGACCTACGACGGCAAGGTAGAGGCCGTCCGCGGGCTAAATCTGGAAATCGAGGCGGGCGAGTGTTTCGGCTTGCTCGGGCCCAACGGGGCGGGGAAGACCACCACCATCGAAATTCTGGAAGGTCTGCTCGCGCCTACCTCCGGGCAGGTCACGATTCTGGGCCAAACCTGGAAGGACGACGCACGCGAGTTACGCGAGGTGATGGGCATCTCGCTGCAGGAAACCCGTCTCTCGGAGAAATTGACCGTCTTCGAGACGGTCGAATTGTTTTCTGGTTTCTACAGCCGGCCCCGCGCACCCCTCGAAGTGCTTGAACAGATGCAACTCACGGAGAAGGCCGATGCCTGGGTGGGCAAGCTTTCAGGCGGCCAGCGCCAGCGGCTGGCTGTGGCAACCGCGCTGGTCGGCAATCCTAAAATCCTTTTTCTGGACGAGCCCACAACCGGACTCGATCCCCAAAGTCGCCGCCAGCTCTGGGACACGATTCGTGGTTTCCAGCAGGCTGGAGGCACGGTGTTGCTTACGACCCACTACATGGACGAGGCCGAGCGCCTGTGTGATCGTCTGGCCATTGTCGATCACGGACAGGTGATTGCGGAAGGCACGCCGGCGGATTTGATCGAGCGCCTGGGCGGGCACCACATGGTGGAATTTCAGGTGAGTGGCAACTCAAACGGCGATTCAGCTAATGTCTGGCGGGCGCTTCCGGGGGTCGAGTCCGTGCGACAGGACAATGGTTTCGTCTGTCTGAATGTGCACGAGCCCCACCTAACCATTCCGGCGCTGCTGGTTGCAGTTGAGAAGGAGGGTCAGCATCTGTTGCATCTGACCACACGCCAGGCGAGTCTGGAAGATGTGTTCGTTCGGCTCACGGGCCGCCATCTGAGGGAAGAGTGAAGACCAACAATAGCCATGTAGGGACGGGTGCCCCTGGTCGAGTGAAGCTCGACAGTTCTGCGATGACCCGGGAGGGAGATCGATGACCGTTGCGCAGCAAACTCCGACACACGTCCCGCCCGTTTCTCCCAGTGCGCATCCTCGTAACGGGCGCTGGTCCGGCTTCAGTCACTTGTTGAGAGCACGCCTGCTGGAGCTCAAACGCGAGCCGGAGGTCATTTTCTGGGTTTTCGGATTTCCGCTGCTTCTCGCACTGGGATTAGGGATTGCGTTCCGCAACAAGCCGGCCGATGTTACCCCGGTTGCTATCGTTGCCGGTCCGGGCGCTGGGAATGCTGTGAGCCTGCTGCGGCAGTCGCCGCGCGGTTCGCCGATTCGCGTGACCGTTGTGACGGAAGCGGAGGCATCGCTGGGGTTCCGACTGGGGAAGTACGACCTGGTGATTGCACCGGACGGTAAGGGCGGCTTTCAGTATCGCTACGACCCCGCACGCCCGGAGAGTGTACTGTCCCGGGCAGAAGTGGACGACGCTCTGCAAACCGCAGCCGGACGCCTGGACCCGCTGCCGACCTCGGGGGTCGCTTCTACTGAACCCGGATCGCGCTATATCGACTTCCTGATTCCCGGCCTGCTGGGAATGAACCTGATGAACTCCGGCATGTGGGGTATCGGGTTCGCCCTGGTAGACATGCGCCAACGCAAACTGCTCAAACGTTTTGTCGGCACTCCGATGCGCCGCAGTGATTTTCTGCTCGCTTTGACCGCCAGTCGCCTGGTTCTGATGCTGGTCGAGATCGTCCTGCTGCTCGGTTTGGGTGTACTAGCCTTTCATATGCAAGTTTTGGGCTCGCTATACACGATTCTGCTGCTCAATACGGTCGGTGCCGTATCCTTCGCAGGTCTAGGCTTGCTCACGGCCAGCCGCGCTCAAAAGATCGAAAGCGTCAGCGGGTTAATGAACCTGGTGATGATGCCGATGTGGATTTTCTCCGGAGTGTTCTTCTCGTCTGAACGCTTTCCTGCGATGTTGCAACCCGTCATCAAACTGTTGCCATTGACTGCGCTGAATGACGCCTTGCGGGCCACCATTTTGCAGGGCGCGTCGCTGGGAGCCCAATCGGGACGCATGCTGGTTCTGCTGGCGTGGGGAGGGATCTCATTTATCCTTGCCCTGCGCTGGTTCCGCTGGACTTAGCTGGCATTCCTGGCCCCAATCCTCTTGTAAGCGCTTGCATTCTCATCTATTTCCGGGCGCAATGTGAACTCTCCCATGTTAGAATCGGAGTAAGTTTTTCAACCAAAACCAGGGCCTGTTTGCCAAGCGCCGCCATTCCGGCGCTGCTTTTAGCCAACGGGCACAAGGGTCTGGGTTACGTTTCTCGCGGGCATCGCTAGACCTCGATTCGCGGGATACGACTCGTATTTTTGTTGTCTGGCCAGCAGTTCTTTCCGCCACTTCGCATCGGGTATAGCTTTCGTCGTGGTTGCTTGCTGCATTCAGGAGCCGGCATGAAAGTACTCGAGCGGCAGATCACTTACGCGCCTTTTCTGGAGCGACTGCGTTCTGCTCCTGCCCGCGTCCTTTTGCTCGACTATGACGGGACGCTGGCGCCGTTCTGCGTCGACCGCACTCTGGCTTTTCCTTATCCCGAAGTTCCGCCGCTCATTGTTCGCATCATGAGGAAGGGTACTCGCGTGGTGCTGATCAGCGGGCGTCCGGTGCGGGAAATACTTTTGCTCAGCGGAATCTGTCCCCAGCCGGAAGTGTGGGGAAGCCACGGCCTGGAGCGGCTCAGAGCAGATGGCCGCTACGAAGTCAGTTCGGTGCCCGCCCACAAGGATTATTTGCTGGCAGCTGAAGCCATGCTGCGCGATGCCGGACTCGAGAGTCAGACCGAGGTCAAGCCGGGCGGAGTCGCGGTGCACTGGCGAGGTCTGGATCCGGGCAGAGCCGAGAAAACAGCCAGGGAGGTTTCGCGGCTTTGGAAACCCCTGCTGGAACGGGCACCGCTAAGGTTGCTCGAATTTGACGGCGGCCTGGAAATTAGGGTGGCCGGCCCAGGCAAAGGGGACGCGGTTCGCGCTATCTTAAGGGAGTCTATGCCTGGTGCTGCCGTCGCCTATCTGGGCGACGACCAGACTGATGAAGACGCATTTCACGCGCTTAAGGGCAACGGGCTGACGGCTTTAGTACGTCCTCAGTCACGGCCAACGGCAGCCGATATCTGGCTGCAACCACCTCACGAGCTACTCCAGTTTCTGGAGGAGTGGCTGCGCGCTTCAGGAGGCCAAGGATGAACGAAATCAAAGGACGCGTGATTAATGTTTCGAACCGGCTGCCCGTTCTCATCCGGAGACATGCCAGTGGCACACGGTTGGAACGGAGTTCCGGGGGGCTGGCCACGGCCCTCGAAGCGGGTTGGCGCGACCAGCCCGGAGTCTGGATCGGCTGGGCGGGCGCCACTCCGGACGAATCGATTGAACCGTTGCTGGTCCGGGCCGCGCGGCGCCGTTCGTACACTCTCCGGTCGGTGGCTCTGACGGAAGAAGATATCGCAAAGTTCTATTCCGGCTTCGCCAATGAAATCATCTGGCCTCTGTTTCACGACATGCCTTCACGCTGCAATTTCGATCCCGAGTATTGGGCAACCTACCAGAATGTGAATCGCAAGTTCGCCACTGTGGTGGCGGAAACTGCGCAGGAAGACGACTTTGTCTGGGTCCACGATTACCACCTCATGTTGACCGCGGCATCCCTGCGGCAAGCGGGAGTGCGCGCCAATATGGGATTTTTCCTGCATATCCCTTTTCCGTCACCTGACATATTTGAAAAGCTTCCGTGGAAACAACCGATTCTGAAGGCATTGCTGGAATTCGACGTGATCGGGTTCCAGGGCGATCGCGACCGCTCAAATTTTGTGAGCTGTCTCGAACGCCTGCTCCCTGAGGTCGCCGTCGAGCGCGGGACCCCCCATCTGCTGGTCGGTCTGGACGGCCGGCGGTCAGTCGTCGGCACGTTTCCGATCGGCATCGATTTTGAAGCCTTTGAGCACGACGCGGAACGTCCGGAAATTGCCGCCCATGCGGCGGAGATCAGAAAACGTGTGGCTGATGATGTGCTGGTGCTGGGGGTGGACCGGCTGGATTACACCAAGGGAATTCCGGAGCGGCTCAAATCATTCCGGCTGCTGTTGCGCCGCTTCCCGGAAATGCGCGGTCACATCACGCTGGTGCAGGTGGTCGTCCCGAGCCGTGAGGAAATTCCCAACTACAAGCACCTGCGCCGGGAAGTCGAGCTGCTGGTCAGCCAGATCAACGGTGAGTTCACGGAACCGGGATGGGTGCCGGTCCACTATATTCACCGCAATCTGGGCCGTGAGGAACTGCTGGCTTATTACCGCGCGGCGGACATCGGTCTGGTCACGCCGCTCAAGGATGGCATGAATCTGGTCGCCAAAGAGTTCTGCGCGGCGCAGATTGACGAACGGGGCGTACTGATTGTCAGTGAGTTCGCGGGCGCAGGACCGGAGTTGCGCGCCGGGGCCATCATCGTCAATCCCAACGATTTTTCCCAAGTGGCGCAGGCCCTGTACGACGCAGCTCATATGACGACCGAAGAAAAGCGTAGTCGCATGCGACTGCTGCGGCAGATCGTGAAAGACCACAACGTGCACCGCTGGATCCGGTCATTTCTACAAGCTGTCCCCTCATCCGATCAGGTGAAAGGCGGTTCGGGCAGCACTTCGTGGTCGGAGCTTGACGGGGCAACTGTGGGACCACCCATTGCATTATCTTTTGGATCGGTGGTGCGAGTGGATCAAAAAATGCCTGGAGTTGCCCTTTTGGCCTCGGCCCTCTCGCCCAAGACTCGCCCGCGATATGCCATGGGAAAAGACGCCAAGCTTCATCTACTGAGGACCGCCGCCGGCGAGGACTAGAGGTTTGCGTCTATAGAGGTGATGCGAAAGTGTTCGCTTGTGAAAGGCACTCTCGGGTCAAAAGAACTTCAAGACTTCCTTCTTCAGTTTGCTGAGCGTATCCAGGGCGATCTTGATTTGTTGCCCTTCGACGCAGTCGTCAGGACTGTGGGTCAGGGCTTCGCGCCGGGTGAGGATAGCGGCCTCGGCGATCTCGACGCGTTTAAAAAGAGTCTTACGGTCGGTTTCCTGCAGGGCGGATTCATACTCCAATTGCCACCCATCAGAGCCGCCTTCTGGAACCGAAGATGAGAGCTTGCGAGAAACCATCGGCCGTCTCCTGATTCGCCAATCTGAACGGTCCAATGCGAGCATCGTAAGAAGGAAGAGAGATTGGCTGCCTCTGCCCGGTAGCGTACATGCATTCGTACGCCGCTCGACCTGGGAACAAGGACCAACCAGATGGACAGCGTTTGGTAGTGGCTCAGTTTGCGCAAAAAACGCCCCTTTGTCATTCCGAAGCCAGGTCTATCAGCGAGGAATCTGCCTGCTGCCAGCAGCGAAGCAGCAGATTCCTCGCGCGACACTCCCGCGCCTCGGAACGACATTTCTTTTGGGGATTTTTAAGTGACACCGCTATCGGATGTTCGTGGCCGTTGATTTGACCGACGCGAACCACTAAAATGCGTGTCCGGGCAGGCCAAAATCGATTGCCATCGGTGATCAAAGACTTTGGGGGACTATGACACTACAGACCAGGAAGCCACATGCCGATGTTCGGGCACTCGCCGCTGTTCTTATCATTCTTATTGTGGTCATGGCGGCTGTCAGCCCCGCAGCCGCTGAGGACAGTGCATCCGGCGCCGGTGTGTATAAATCGAAGTGCCAAACCTGCCACGGGCCAGACGGTGGCGGCACTGCGGTGGGAAAGAGCCTGAAGGTGGCTGACCTGCGCTCCCCGGACGTCCAGGGTAGATCGGACGCCGAACTGACCCAGGTCATCTCCGACGGAAAAGACAACATGCCCGGGTTCAAAGGCGCGATCACTGATGACGAAATTCAGGCTGTCCTGGCCCATGTTCGTACGTTCGCAAAAGGGGATTCCGCTCCTAAAAAGAAGTAGAACAAGCAATCCGCTCTCGGCTGATTCTCGTTACGCCGCGATCCCCGCGGCTCCACCGGCCGAAGCTTGACCCCGTTCGCTATACTTTCACCTTAAAACCGACTTCTGGAGCTCCCATGAAACGAAGCTTCCTTGTTGCGGGGATATGCTCGGGTCTATGCGCGGGTCTATGGATGATGGCTCCATTCCTGGCGGCCGCACAGGATTCGTCGAAGATTATTGCGATGGAGAACCTGTGGAACCGTGCCGAACTGAGCAACGATGCGGCTGCCGTAAAGTTGCTGCTCGCGGATGATTTCGTCATGACCGTGGCCGAAGGCACGCTCTATAACAAGACGCAGATGGTCGCTTCGGTAGCCGACAAGTCGTATCGTCCGCTGGCGCTGCAGTCCAGCGACATGGTGGTCCACTATTACGGAAATACGGCCGTCCTGACCGGCGCCTATTACGAAAAGGGAATTGACAAAGGCAAGTCGTGGGAGCGCCGCGGCCGCTTCACCGATACGTGGATGAACCTGAATGGAAGGTGGCAGTGCATCGCCAGCCATTTCAGCGTCAAACCAAAGTGAAAATGCGGGCGCCTCGCCCGCGCGAAGGTAGTGATGATCAAGTCCGCTCAATACTGGATCGACAAACTAAACCTGATCGCCCATCCCGAAGGCGGCTACTATCGCGAGACTTATCGCTCCGAGCTTGCGATCCCGAGGGAAGCCTTGCCGCCGCAGTTTACCGGGCCGCGCCTGGTTTCGACAGCGATCTATTTCCTGCTGGAAGGAGACAACTTTTCCGCCTTCCATCGTTTGCAGTCGGATGAGCTCTGGCATTTTTACTCCGGCGGCGCGATCACCGTGGATGTGATCGAACCTGACGGCGGACACTCGGAGATCCAGTTGGGGAGCGATCCCGACACGGGGGAGGTGTTTCAAGCGACAGTCAAGGCCGGCAGCTGGTTCGCTTCGCGCGTCCGCGACCCCAAATTGTTCGCGCTGGCGGGCTGTACGGTCGCGCCGGGCTTCGATTTCGCAGACTTTGAGTTGGGGAAGCGGGCGGAGTTGGTCAGGCTCTATCCGCAGCATCAAAAACTCATCGAATCACTGACTCGGAGCTGAGACGAATCCTAAAACTCTATTCGGGCCAGATCTCCGCGGCGGTACGCGACAAAACCTGCTGCCGGGTTTCTTCGCCCAGGGGCAAACCCATGAAATCGTCCAGGTTCTTCTTGATGTCCGGAACGCCCGGGCCGGGCCAATCGGTGCCGAACAAGGTCTTGGTTGCGATCTCCTCCAGCCGCGGGAAGTATTTAAGCAAGGTCTTCGGTGGGATGCCGCTGATATCCAGATAGACGTTAGGATGCCGTCGCAAAAGGAAGAATGCTGTGTCCATCCAGAGCGGCCGGCCGCCGTGCGCCAGAAGTATCTTCATCTTGGGAAAATCTACCGCGACGTCATCGATATAGATCGGGTCTCCGTATTTGTTGCGCGCACCTTGAAAGATTGACGTGCCGGTATGGAACATCACGGGAACGCCGTTGGCCTCCGCCGCCCGATAAATAATTTCCAATTCCTTCACCCCATGAAGGTAGTCGTTGGGGAACAGCAGTTGATGGGGGGGATGGATCTTGATCATGCGGATCTTAAGCCTGAGAATCTGCTCGACGTCCGCCATGATGTTGGGAGAATGCCGGGGATGAAGTCCGCCACACGAGATAAGACGGCGGAGATCTGCCTTGGTGTAGTCGGCCACCCACTGGTTGACCTCGCGACTAAAGCCAATCACTTCCGGCGCGACGTAATTGATCAGGACGGCGCGCCCAATCCCGGCCGCATCCAGATACTTCAGGAAGGCCTGGGGTGACTGACAGAACTCCACAATTTGCTCATAGTTGGGTCGCTTGTGTTTTATGAGCGCCAGCGCCTCCGGCTTGAACATCTCCAGCGGCTGAATGTGGATGTGGCAGTCCGTAATCATGGGAGCGCGACAGCGTGGAAGGCGAGGTAGAACCTTATCCAAGGCAGGTTGTGCTTTGCAACTTAAAAACTTGGATGGAGTATGGAGGATTCTTTCTCACCACTGTCAGTAGGGTGGAGCGCTGCGAGGGTGGAGCAGGCCTTCAGGACCTGCAAACAGCTGCAGTCGTGCGTTGGCCTTTCGTCCCCTGGGGAACCTCAGCGGCTGAAGCCGTACCTGCACACGCCCTCACGGGTCGCTAGAGCACTGCTCCACCCTGGTGAGAATTCCAGCCTGACCCGCTCTTGTCTCCGGCCCGCTTTAACCGACGGACTGACACTCTCGTGCTCTGCACGGGTCACTCCCAAGGTTCAGGAGCGTTGACTTTCCTCGGGGCTCTGGCACAATTCGCCTAAGCCTAAAAAACAGGTCTCGATTGGGAAAGGGAATCCCCGTGGACAATCTGAAAAGTCTGATTGCCGGAGTACTCTGCCTTCTGCTTTCTCCGCTGCCGGCCCTTTGTGCGCCACCGGTTGCAGGACAACGCGCGGGGCAGATCAATGCCTTGATTCCCGCCGTCACGAAGAACGAACAAGCGACCAAGGCCAAGGACGAACTTGACTGGAACGACTTGCTGAAAACCGCCGCGAGCGGGCGCGTGCGGGCGGGCCTGGATGATGGATCGATCCTCAGCGTCGGCTCGAATAGTGAGTTGCGCGTGTTACAGCATGATGCTGCCTCCCAGCAGACCTCACTGGAGATGAACGCCGGGCGCCTGCGCAGCAAGGTGGTAAAGATCACGCAGCCCAACGGCAAGTTCGAAGTGCACACACCCAACGCCGTGATCGGCGTGATCGGCACGGATTTCTATGTGGAGTACGGTAACAACAAGACCACCGTCATTTGCTATACCGGCGTGGTGACGGTCACGCCGCTGGGCGGCGCCCACGCCAGTAACAATGCTTCCAACGCCGGCAATCCCGTGACTCTCGCGGCGGGTCAGATGGTTGAAATCACCACCGAACTGCCTCCGGGCGGCTACCAGTCGCAGCCGACGCCAGGCGACATGCAGCGCGCGAGTATAGAATCCACCGACGTTCCGAACCTGCCTCCGCCTGCGACGGCCGGGTTGACCAGCTCCTGGCACTGGGTGGCACTGCTCGGCGCTTTCGCCGGAGCGGCCATCGGTTTGACCTACGCCGTGGATCGCGGAACGACGACCGGACAGCCAAGGCAGCCGCAAACGGGCTGCCCCGTGGGCGTCCCCAAGAATCAGTGCAACTAACAATGGTCAGCGTGCTGAGCTTTCACTCGACCAGGCCGGGATGACACCTCAAGTCAAACGGAGATGGTCGGCTGGGCTGGGTCGAGTCTCGGCCCGCCAGGTGGATCTTGCCTTGGCTGTGCTGGTGACGCTCGCGGGCCTGCTCCTCTTTGCTTTCTCTGGTATCGGCGGCAATCGTCGCGCTGGGTTCCTTTTTCTCCAGAATGTCGAGCTTCGTACCCTCGATCTTCGTTTCGCCCTTCGCGGTCCGCGGCCGCACGATGATCGCATCCTGATCGTCGGCATTGACGAACGGACCCTTCAGAAGTTGGGATCGTTCCCCTTGCCGCGAAAATCATACGCCCAGCTGGTCGAGAGCCTCTCGAATGCCGGTGCTTGCGTAATCGCCTTCGATGCCACGTTCCCCACTCCGGAGAGCAACTCGGCCCTTGAAGCCTTGCGGAAACTCCAGGCGGAAGTTGGGCCTGCGGCGCCGCCGTCTTTCCTGAAACAGATTCGAGGCCTCGAGACCGCGAGCGATCAGGACGCCGTCTTCGCGACTGCATTGAAGAAATCAGGCAACGTCGTGCTGGGACATCTGTTTCTGGACGCGCAGCGCGCCCGGTCATCCGACCCCAAGATGGCGGAGGAATATTTCAACGTGGCCTGGGCCAAGGCATTTCCCCAGGTGTTGAAGGTCAAGTCCAAACAAGGTGCTGACTTCGACATGGGCAAGGCATGGATTGAGAACGGCGGCACGGTCGCCGCCGGAGCCGAAGCCAACATCGCGAAGCTGGCGGAAGCCGCATCGTCTTACGGATTTATCGACATCAATCCTGACCCCGACGGCACGCTGCGCCACGCGCTCCTCATCATGCGTTACCGGGACCAGGATTTCTTTCCCTCGCTCGCGCTGCAATCGGTGCGGGATTGTGAAAAGATTCCCGACCAGGAGATTGCCGCCTACATCGCGGAGACGGGCCTGGAGCGTCTCCAGTTCGGCAAGCATCTGCTGCACCCATCTCGCGACGGGACCGCCATCATTAACTACACCGGGCCCTACCGGACCTACCAGCAATATTCCATGGTGGACGTGATCGACGGCACGGTTTCACGGGACGCACTCAAAGACAAGATCGTGCTGGTCGGCGCCACCGCCATGGCGATCGGCGATCTGCGCAACACACCCTTCCAGGGTGGAAGCTCCAGTTACATGGGGGTCGAAGTCCACGCCAATATCATCGACAACCTTCTGCACGACAGTGAGCGCGGACGGACGTTTCTGGCCCGCGGAATCCGGGAAGATCTGATTGACGCCGGCTTCATTCTGCTGTTTGGACTGGCGTTTGGGGGTTGGTTTGCGCGTATAAAGCCGCTTTATTCAACTCTCTCCCTGGTCCTTACTCTGGCCGTGTTTGGATGGTTTGTCTATTTCAGCTTTGTTTCCATGGGCAGGTGGCTCAGCTTTGTGATTCCCGCGGGGACGCTGGTGGCGAATTACGCCGTCATCACCAGCTTCCGCATGATCTTCGAGGAGCGCGAAAAACGGAAGATCCGGAAGACTTTCTCGCAGTATCTGTCGCCCGGCGTAATCGCGCTGATTGAGAAAGATCCGCAGAAATACATACGTCCCGGCGGCGAGACCAAGGTATTGACGGTCATGTTCAGCGACATTCGCGGCTTTACCAGCCTCTCCGAGGGCATGACCGCCGACGAACTCGTGCGCCTGCTCAACGAGTACTTGGGCGAGATGACCGACGTTATTTTCAGGAACCTGGGGACGCTCGACAAATACATCGGCGACGCCATCATGGCATTTTGGGGATCGCCATATCCCCAGAGCGACCACGCTTTCCGAGCCTGTACTTGTGCGATTGAAATGATCCGCGGCCTGGAGAATCTCAACCTCAAGTGGCAGGCGCAAGGGCGGAAAGAAATCGCCATTGGAATCGGCCTGAACACCGGCCCGGTGAACGTTGGAAACATGGGCTCGGCCAAGCGACTGGCGTGGACTGTGATGGGAGACAACGTCAATCTGGCCTCGCGCCTGGAAGGAATGACCAAGGAGTATCGCTCCCGCATCGTCATCAGCGAAGGAACCTACAAGCAGGTGGCGGATCATTTTGTTTGCCGCGAACTGGATCGCATACGGGTGAAGGGCAAACATCAACCAGTCGTGGTTTACGAATTAATGGATGTTGCAGCGGCGCGACTGAAATATCAGGCGCTAATTACTCGTTTCGAAAGCGCCATGGAGGCTTATCACGCGCAGAACTGGCGAGACGCGGCCGGCAGGTTCGGGGAACTTCTGGCATCCTATCCGGAGGACGGACCTACACAAATCTTCCTGCAGCGCGCTCTGGAATTCATGGAAACCGCGCCGGAACCCGACTGGGATGGGGTGTATGTGATGAAGAGCAAGTAGCGGAACGGTCCAGAGGCCGCTTACAAACCCCACAAGTGTCATCCTGAGCGGCGTATCTGCTTCGCGTAGCTAAGCAGATACACAGTCGAAGGACGCTACGCGCGGCACACTTTGGCGATGAAATCAGGGGGAAAGGCCTAGCCCGTCCAGTTACGTCAAGGCTCGTCCAGGCTCTAGGGTCCTTCGACTCCGCCGGCCCATTCCCGAGCGAATGGGCTGGCTGCGCTCAGGATGACGTGGCTTCTACTGATCGAAGTTCCGCCAGTGCCGTCCATCGCGCTCGAGCAGTTCTTCAGCGTCCTTCGGACCCCAGGTGCCGGACGCATAGTTGGGGAAATTGCGCGGCGGCAGGGCCTTCCAAAGATCCAGCATCGGACTGACCACGCTCCATCCGGCCTCGACCATATCGGCGCGCTGGAATAAAGTGGCGTCGCCCACCATGCAATCGTGCAGCAGGCGCTCGTAGCCGGTGGTGGATTCCTTTCCGAAGTAGTCGGAGTATTCGAAATCCATGTCCACCGTTCCCAGGCGCATTACCGGGCCCGGAGTCTTGGCGGCGAAACGCAGTGCGATGCCTTCCTCCGGCTGAATGTGCAGGACCAGTTGGTTCGGCATGAGCTTCTCTACACCCGTGTCGCGGAACAGCACGAACGGGGCGCGCCGGAACTGGATGACTATGTACGTCGCGCGCGAGGCCATGCGTTTCCCGGTGCGTAGATAAAAGGGGACACCCGCCCAACGCCAGTTGTCCACCTGCAGCTTTACTGCAACAAAAGTTTCGGTCCGCGAATCGGGTGGCACGCCCGGCTCGTTGCGATACGCCGGAACATGCTGGCCCGCCATCTCGCCCTCGCCGTATTGGCCGCGCACCGTCCGAGTCAGGACGTCTTCAGAACTTAGCGGCTGGATCGCATGCAGTATCTTGGCCTGCTCGTCACGCACCGCGTCGGCCTGGAACGAAATGGGCGGCTCCATCGCGGTCAGGCTGATGAGCTGCATGATGTGGTTGGGCACCATATCGCGCAAAGCTCCGGCGGTATCGTAGTAGCCGCCACGCTGCTCAACCCCCACCGTTTCGCCTACCGTAATTTGCACATGGTCGATATAGCGCCGGTTCCAGATCGGCTCGAAAATTCCGTTGGCAAAGCGGAAAGCCAGAATGTTTTGGACCGTTTCCTTGCCCAGATAGTGGTCGATGCGGTAAATCTGCTTTTCGCTCGCGACTTTGAGCAGCTGTTGATTCAGGGTCTTCGCGGAATCCAGGTCCCGGCCAAATGGCTTTTCGATGATCACGCGGCGCCACTGGTGGTTCTCTTCCGTCATCAGGCCGATGGCAGCGAGGTGCTGCACGATGGAACCAAAGAAGTCAGGCGCGGTGGCGAGGTAATAGAAATAATTGCCGTGGGTGGCGTGGTCTTTGTCGACTTTCTGGAGAAGGTCTTTCAACTGCTGGTACGTGCTATCGTCCCCGAATTCGCCAGTCACGTAGTAGACATGGCGCTGGAACCATTCCTGCAGGTCGGCATCAATCGCCTCGCCAGAAAACTCTTTCAGGTCCTGGGCCAGCTTGGCTCGAAATTCGTTGGTGGACATCTGGTTCCGCGCGACGCCAATCATGGCAAACTCTCGCGACAGAAGATTGTGTTTCGCCAGGTTATAAAGAGCCGGGATTAACTTGCGACGGGTGAGATCGCCGGCGGCGCCGAAAATAACCATCGCACACGGATCGCCACAACGCCCGATCCGCTCGCCTTCTGCTGGGGTAGCTGGCTGGGACATGTTTTATTTTCCTCGACGGAGAAGTGTACCAAGAGCCTGTAAAAAGTTGGTCCGAGCCGGTTGTTTTTCGATCGTGAAATGTCACGCGTGCCGGACAATGGTCCAGGATAAGCGTGCCTCCAAGGTGAGGCACACACGCATGGAGTCCGTAGTTCTACCACATTCGGCCCGAGGTTGAAATTGCCGGAAGTGCGTAAGTGGAACGAACTCCCACTCATCATCCCCGGCACCCACTGAGCTGTCATCCTGACACCAGCCTTTCGTCCGAAGAAGCGGGACGAAAGCAAGCGAAGGACCTGTGCACGGGCGCCGCTATCGCCAGTAGAATGCATGGATCCTTCATTGGGAGCTTTCGCCTACCGAAGGACTCCACTTCTTCAAGATGACAACGCGGGACATTTGCCCGCGACACAAAATTCAAGACAATCGCATCGGGGCCTTGCGCTTCTCGGAACGGAGCGCGCGCTGTGGTATTTTCCACTTTGACAAACTATGGCATCGGGTATAATGCCTTTTCCAAAAAAGTCGGCCCTTCGGAAATCCAAGCACAGCAAAGCGGGTGAGCCCCCGATGACAGACGAAAGAGGCTTCGAAGCGAGAGGCGTTGGATACTTCTTGTCGGTGTTCGCTGTCTGCTGCTTGTCGTCGGGCTTATTTGGCCAGGCGCAGACGCCTACGGCTGCCAGCTCGGCGGACGTAGCCGCGGCAGTGCCGACCGATTCGTCGACCGTCGCGCAGGCAACCCCGCCGCCTGCCGACAAGCAGGCCCCTCCATCTCCAGCACCAACGGCTCCCGCTCCTGTCGCTGCTGCGCCGGCTGCACCTGCGGCTCGCGCTGCCGACGCCAAGCCGCCGGACGAGATCGTGCCGGTCAAGGGAGTGAAGGGGCGCTGGGGCACCTTTAACCTGGCGGGCCATCCCGAATACACCTTCAACCCCTTCGACCCTTATCACCAGAACACGCTGAAGGCGGATTATCCGATGGCGGGCGACTGGTTTATCCAGGTTAACGCGTTGAACACCGATGTTTATAAGTCGCGCAGCAACCTGGATTTCAGCAAAGTTTTTCCGGGCGCGAAGTTCAACTCGCACAATAATTTCTTCAACGAGAACGTTTTCTACGGCATCGAGTTGCGGCACCACGCGGACGTCTTCGTGCCCTCGAACTTCAAGCTCCACCTGGACGGCGTATTCGACCACAAGCAGGATGTCAACGCGGTAAACAGCGGCGATTTCAACAACAACCACATCTTCGACGCCTTCGTGGACATTCATCTCTTCGACGCCGGGCAGAGCAACTTCGATCTCACCTTCCTGCGCGCCGGTATTTTTGCCTTCCAGTCCGACTTCCACGGATTAATCTTTAACGACGAAGGTTTGGGCGGGCGCATTTTCGGCGAGTTTTTGAAGAACCGCCTGCGCTACGACGTGGTCTATTTGAAGCTGTTCCAGAAAGACGCGGTTTCCGGGTTTATCGACTTTTCCAAGGCCAGCCGCCATCAGGTGGGGATCACGCGCTTCACCTGGGAGGATTTCCTGGTTAAAGGATGGAACAGTGAGTGGACCGTCCATTTCAACTACGATCCCAGGGACATCAAAGCCACCGGGCACATCGCCGGCTTGAACACGGTCTATTTCGGCAACACTATGAATGGCCACCTGGGGCGGTGGATATTCAATCCCGCGGTTTACGGAGTGGCGGGCAAGGCCGACCATGTCGTCGCCGGAGCACCGGTTCGACATGACGTGTTGGCCTGGATGGGTTTGGCGGACCTGGAATATCCGCTCGATTACGTGAAGTTTCGCCTGGGATATACCTACGTCTCCGGCGATAGCAATCCGAACGACACCACAGACCACGGGTTCGACTCGATCAGCGATGCGGTTCAGCTGTTCGGAGGCCCTATCAGCTACTTTGTGGGCGAGGACATCAAGTTCGGCGCGGGCGATTTGGTCCGGGCCAACAGTTTCTATCCCTCGCTCCGCGCCGGCAATGCGCCAGCCAATTATGTCAATCCCGGTTTGCAGCTTATGAACGCTGGCATGGACGTAACCTTCAGCCCCCGCATCCAGATGGCCTTGAACGCCAACTACACGCGTTTTAACGAAACGGGTTCGTTCCCCACTGCCACAGGTACTAATGCGAACATCCTTCACAAGGACGGCGGAATCGAGGGGAACGCGTTTATACGCATCAAGCCATTTCTCCACCAGATTAACCAGAACGTGGTCCTAGACCTGGGCGTTTCCGCGTTGCATCCGTTGCAGGGCATGCAGGACATGTTCCAAACCGACAAAACGGTTTATTCGACTTTTGTGGCGCTACGGCTAGTCTATTAAGCGTTTGATTTCAGACTTGGAATCGACCATGACAGCAAACTACTTCTTGCCAAAACCTGCCGCAGCCTTCTGGCGTTGGGCAGCCTTTGGGTTGGTCTTGATGCTCGGGGTGTTCGGGCTATCGCATCGCGCCTGGGCAGCGGATCAGGCGAGCGCTTGCGAGACCTGCCACGTCGGTATCGAATCGATGCATGCCGATATACCCATGGCCTGCGTCGACTGCCATGGCGGCAATGACAAGGCGACCAGCAAGGAGCAAGCCCACGTTCAGCCCAATAACAAGAAGCTGTTTGGAGGCAGGCCGTTCCTGACCTGGAGCGGGCTTAACTTCGAATCTCCCGAGTTTGTTCGTTTCCTGAACCCCAGCGACTTGCGGGTTGCCGACCAGAGTTGCGGCTCCTGCCACGCCGACCAGGTAAGAAATACCAAGAAGTCGATCATGGCCACCAATGCCATGGTGCACAACGCCGTCTTCTACAATAACGGTGCGATTGACTCGAAGGTTGCGATTTACGGTGAAGCCTTCGACTCGCACGGACATCCCTCCAGCCTCGTTCCCAATCCGCCGCCTACCGCGGAAGCCCAGGCACGGGGTGCGCTGTTACAACTGGACCCCCATCCCCAGTATGAAATCACCAAGATTCGCGATCCCCTCCGGGTGGCCGAAGTCAATAACCCGACCCTCGGCGTGCGCGGTCCGGGCACAGACGGGCGCATTGCCGCGGTCTACCTCAACGTCCTCAAGACCCGCCTGAATGACCCGACACTTTGGCAGCTTGGCGTGAACCACTGGCCGGGGGACTATCGCAGCAGCGGATGCGCCGCCTGCCACGTGCTATACGCCAACACCCGCGATGAATCGGCCGGCGACACTGCCAAATACGGCCACGACGGCTTCAGCTCTAGCGAAGACAAAAATATTCCGAAGGACAAGTCCGGCTATCCCATCAAGCACCAGTTCACCCGTGCGATTCCTGCTTATCAGTGCTTGAGCTGCCACTACCATCAAGGCAATGGAGCACTCGACACCTACATCGGAACCATCTGGTGGGACCGCGAGAGCGACGCCGACAAAGTAAGAGAGCTTAAGGCTGAACCGGAGTACGGTCCCGGCCAACCGCAGTTGTGGGATCACAATCCGGAAATGAAGCACGTTCAGTTCACCGACTATCACGCCCACGGGTGGAATTTCACCAAGGTGTTTAAGCGCGACGAGAAGGGCGAACTGTTAGACGCCAAGAACAGCATCGTCCGCGATGACGATCCCGATAAATTCAAGAAGGCAGTGCACCTGAAGGACATTCACTTCGAGAAAGGTCTGCAGTGTGTGGACTGCCACACCTCGCAGGACATGCACGGCGATGGCAACACGTACGCGCAGATGACCGACGCCATCGAGATCCGCTGCGAAGATTGCCATGGGTCGATCGACAAACGCGCCACGCTGGTGACGAGCGGTCTCAACGGCGGCCACGCTCTGAAAGACGTTACCACGCCTTCCGGCGACGCCTGGTTCGAGGAGAAGGATGGCAACATCATCCAGCACTCCAAGACCGATCCCAAACTCCAGTGGACGGTCAAACAGGTGGTGGATTCGCTGAATCCTGCCAGTCCTGGGTACAACGAGGCTGCGGCGCGCGCCAAGCTGGTGCTCAAGGACGGCAGCGCAGGTAAAGGCGATTCCTCAGCCGCGAACCTGGCCCATCCTTCACAGAAAATCGAGTGCTTTACCTGCCACTCCTCATGGCAGACCACTTGCTCCGGCTGCCATTTGCCGCTCGATCTGAACATCAAATCTGCGGAATTGCACTACGAAGGGGTCAAGTCGCGGGCTTATGCTCCCTATTACGAGCAGGTGATCCGCACCGATATGTATTTCTTCGGTATCGGAACCTACAACCATGGCGGAAAAGTCTCGCCCTTCCGCTCCGCCACCAGCGTTGTCGTGTCGGCCTGGGACCGCGGCCGCAACAACATCATCCATCAGCAGCCGCTGGTATCGACTCCCGGATTTACCAACGAGGGCATGACGCCGCATCCTCCGCACACGGCGCGTCCCACCGAGACCAAGACCTGCTCGGATTGCCACATCAGCGAAAAGAACGACAACAATGCCCGGATCGCGTCGGCGCTCGGATTCGGCGTGAATGCACTCAACTTCATCGGCGAATACGCCTATGTTGCCGAGCAGGGCAAGGCCGTTGCCGCAGTAAAAGTCACCGACGGTTACGAGCCTCAGCCTGTCATCGGAAGCAGCTTCCAGAAGCAGCTCGACCCCGCCGCCTACCAGGCATTCGTGTCGCGGGGACGCAAACTCAGTACCGCTTACCGCCGTCGGGCGCCCAATGTGAGGTCCGTTACCGTACGCGGCGAGTACATGCTGACCGCTGAGGGCTCTTCCGGCTTCAAGGTCTACGATATCGCCAACATCAACAACAAGGCATTCGCCCAGCGCATTACGCAGAGAAACAACTCGGGCGTTGGGGAGGGTACGGTCATCCATAGTCCGGATGCCACGTATCTCTATACTCCCACGTCCGTTCCCATCCACCTTGGGCGCCCGCAGCGGCCGGAGAATAGAGAGGGTCCGATTCATCCTCTCTACCGCTATGCCTTCGCGACCGACCGTAAAGACGGACTGATCCTCATCGACATCAACACACTTGAGGACAACAATCCGGAGAACAACTACTTGCACCGCGATGTCGTCTTCAATCCCGAGGGTAAGCTCTCGGGAGCCATGATGGTCAAGAACTGGGGCCACTATGCGTTCGTGGTCTCGGAACAGACCGGCCTCAGTGTCGTGGATGTGGACAATCCGACTCAGCCCAAGCTGGTCGGGCAGAGTGCACCATCAGATTTGAACGGCGCGCGCGCCATCGAACTACAACTGCGTTACGCCTTTGTAGTGGATCGTACGGGAATGAAGGTGTTCGACATCACCCATCCGGAACAGCCAAAGCTGGTGCCGGAAGCCACCGTGGCTCTCGCGGATGCGCGAAACCTAACGGTTTCACGCACCTTCGCCTATGTGGCGGCGGGTACGCAAGGGGTGGCCATCATCGATGTGCAAAATCCGGAGAAGCCGAAGCCGCCCGTCTTCTTCACCGCCAGCGGTGCGATCAACGACGCTTACGACGTAGCCATCGGAAGCACCAACGTCAGTTACTTCGCTTACGTGGCGGACGGCCACAACGGCCTCCGCGTGGTGAAGCTGATCGATACGGAGACCCCTGGGTACCTGGGATTTGCCCCAGACCCGCAACCTGAACTGATCGCTACCTTCCCGACTTCGGGCAAAATCGTATCGATGTCGCGCGGCCAGGGGCGCGACCGTTACGTCGACGAATCGGGAAACCAGATCTCGGTCACCAGTCGCATGGGGTCGCGTCCGTTTAATGCGGAAGAGATCGGCAGTGTCCTGTTCGCCCCCGACGGCACGCCGCTAAAGGTTCCTGCCAGCGGGCGCAAAGAGCAGGGAAGCGCGGGAAAGCCCGCACAGCAGGCTGTCGAACCCGGCGGGGGATCGCGTTGACATTCAAAAGGCGATCTGTACAATGTTTTCACCGTGAGGGTTGGCGGAAGAGTCGTCTCCTCGTTCTGAACGCTGTTCCGAACTTTGATCTGAAACTTTGATCTGAACTTTCAACTGACACAATTCTCTGAGAGGCAAAAACTATGAAAATGTATGCTGCGGTAGCTGCGTTGTCGGTCCTACCTCTCGTGCTCGCAGGTAGCAGTCAGGGCGCGGACGCCGCCAATGGCAAAGCCCTCTACCAGAAGGGCTGCGCCAAGTGCCACGGCGCCAACGGAGTCGGCAATCCCGGCCTGGCCAAGGCCCTGGGCGTGGCGATTCGGCCTTTGAGCGATCCGGACGTACAGGCCAAGAGCGATGACCAATTGGCCAAGGAAAGTATCGCTGGAGTTGGCAAGATGAAGGCTGTGAACGGGATGACGGTTGAGAAGGAAGGGCCTGATATCGTGGCCTACATTCGTAGTCTGAAGAAGTAGTTCTGTCCTGCTGCGATGGGCGGCCGCCCTCTACTGCGCGGCCGCCAGCATTGCTTTTCCGCTCTCGTTTCCGCCCCGGCCAATCCTTTCCTGCAAACCTTCCGAGATATCCACTGGAGCCGCTACCGGCTTTCGCGTGGTCCAATCGTGGTAGGAGTGGCACTCGTAGCAGCCGGACCGCGCCCCCCCTGGACGATGGCAACTCTCACACTTGGCCAAATCAGGCAGCAGGATGTCGGAGGCTTTTGTGCTGTTCGCCGCAGCCGCGTGACAGCTTTGGCAACTGAACGGGCTGTGCACTTCGTGACTGAAGCTGGCCCGTTCAAACCACCGCGTCTTGAGCGTCGGCTTGGCTACTTCGGGCAATGCATTGTCCGAGATCTTCAGAACGTGGCAGAAGCTACACTTTTCCCAGAGCACGACCTCGAGGGACGCGACCTGCGCGTCTTTGCCTGCGGCGTGCTTCATGATCTCTGCGTGGATGGCTGCAGGCGTCGTGTGCGGTACGCTTTCCAGGATGGCCTTGTCGAATTCCAGTTTGTCGGCGTGGCAGCTGGCGCAGTGGTCGGCAAACTTGATGGGAAGCATGTAGGCCCCGCCAATGGCGTTTACGGACGTGCCAGGCCGCAGCGTCGCCAATCCTTTACTGTCCTTTCCTGCTGCGTCCGCTAGTCCCGCTGCGGTATGACAAGCGTCGCATCCACCCAGGGCAACATGGACCTGATGGTTGAACTTGATCTTGCTCGGGTCGGAGTATCCTCCTCGATTGGAATAGAACTCAGGGTGCTTTTTGCCGACGAAGGCAGAGGCGTCCAGCAATTCTGTCGAACCGCTTTTGGTCTTCAGGTTCGCATGGCACTCAACGCAGGCCTGGTTCCTTACCTCAATGAGTCGCGCGCGGCTGCGATGTTCCTGGTGGCAGGAACCGCAGGTAGGCGTGAACAATACGCTGTTGGGACGGTGCGGCGGCGCATCATGACAACCCAGACAAGCTTTTTCCGTGACCGGCCTGAAGTACACACCACCCACGCCGGTATGGCAGGTATTGCACTTTTGTCCAAAGGCTGCGTGCGAGGGAGAGACCGGCCCGCTGGCGAAGGGTTCCGGGCTGGTCAGCCAGTGCGCTCCCAGCCAAATCAGCGCGATCACCGGTATTGCGACCGACAGCACAAAACGCCAGCGACGCAGGGGATGCGGCCGGGCGAAGTACTCCATGTCGATTCGCTTGGCGAGATTCTTGGTGGTCCGTACGCGTCGCAGCATTATTCAGCTCGTTCAGTAACGCAGAGCCACAACAGCATGGATGGCCGCCAGCAACAACAAGGTGTAAGACAACGGCACATGCACGAAAAGCCACAGGTGAAGCGCCTTGTGCAGCCGGCTTTGCATGTCCAGTTGGCGGGTCTCTTCGTAAATGTTTTCCAGGTCTTCCAGCGTCGATTCCAGACTGGTCGGCACCAGGACGCGGAGCTGCCGAAACGCCGCCTGGGCCTGTGCCCCTTCGCGCAGCGTCGCTCCCCGTGAGCTGCGAGACTCCAGAAAGGGCTTCAGCTCTTCGGCGAAGAACTTTCTCAATTCAAACGCGGCCTGTTCATCGGCCTCGAGGCCGGTCCCCACGCTGAAGTCGCCCATGGTGCCCGCGCTGGCCGCGGCTGCCCGCTGGTGCTCACTAGCCTTCGCATAATCTCCCTCCAGCGAAGTAGCGGCCTCCTCGATGACCTGCTCCGCCTCGGCCACAAGCTGTTCCCGCACATGGCCAATCTGCTCAAAGATCGTTTCCATCGGGACCTGGGTGGTATAGAAATGGGGCAGAATGTGCTGCATCGCGGCGCCGAAAATTCCGCTAACGAAGACCGCACCGAAAAGCCAAACTAGCACGGTCGTCAGCTTTCCGCCGGTATGGAAGTTGGCGTGGAAAAGAATCAGGGGGAAGCTGAGAAAACCCAGCCACAGGTGGGCCCGCATCCAGGTCTGCATCCTGCCGATTCGCCAGACCGGAACCTTTTTCCTCGCGCCCAGAAAGCCGGCAATCAGCATGAAGATGAAGCCAATGATCCCGCAGACCAGCCCAAACCCCCTGCGTCCGCTGACGCCTTGCGGAGTGCCCAGAGCGTAGGTGATGAACACCACGGTGGCCAGTCCCAGTATGACTACGCTGGCGGCAAACCATTTCCTGTGTGAACTGTCGATCAGCATCAGTTTTTTCGCAAATCAGTTGTTCCGCGAATGCTAGTGCTTGGCCGGACTTCGGGACTGCATCAACTTGGCAAAGAATTCCGTCGGGTTCACCCGGTGCGCGGCATCGTGCG
>Ga0207100_1021_pt1 | contig 46754 bp, 30 predicted proteins | sample Alteio_BWMinHeat_82_FD_153520 | JGI IMG/M metagenome (GOLD analysis project Ga0207100, IMG submission 153520) | Enriched cells from forest soil in Barre Woods Harvard Forest LTER site, Petersham, Massachusetts, United States -... | ecosystem: Environmental > Terrestrial > Soil > Temperate forest >...
GGCGCATCATCTCGAGGACACCCGCCGGGAACTTGGCCCTGAGGGCATTGAGTTCTTTCACCTCGTCCGTTTTGAGGTATTCCTGGATTTTATCGGCGATCCCTTCTCCGATCCCTTCGATCTCCAGGAGATTTTCCCGCGACATCTGTTCCACGTCCCGCGTTAGTTCTCCGAGGGCCTGGGAGGCCCGGCCATAAGCCCTGATTTTGAAAGGGTTGGCGTTGGAGAGCTCCAGAAGCGCCCTCATTTCTTCGAGAAGCAAAGCGACCTCCCGGTTTTTCATGTTTTTGATAAGGCGCGTCGACGAATGGGAATGGGCAAGGGTGAGATGAGCTGGGCGAAACGCTTCGCGTCCTCGAACATGGAGAGGTTGTTGAAGAAAACATAATTGACGGGTTTGTCACAGGCTTCTTTTATTTTTTTGAGTTCGGGATCCGAGTATCGGTAGTTGGCGACGATCCGGCGTCCCTCATAGGCGCCGTGCGCCCGGAAATAATTGAGAGCCGACGGGACGGGCGATGATTTCAAGGGGTCGACCGCGTGGATGATCTGGTGCTCCCGGCAGAGCTGGCTCAGAAGGGGGATCGACCAGCTCCCGCGGACTTCCCAGGCAAGGCGGGAGGATCCTCGGGGGGCCCACCGGAAAAACTGTCTCACGTTGGCCACATTGTCGGCCGTCGGAACGAATGTCGCGGGGGTCTGCAGGAGGATGATCGAGGCCTTCATGGCCTGGGCGACGGCCAGGGTTTTCTGCCAGGCCTCCCGGACCTCGGGAGTGGGCAAAAAAGAGCCGTAGCGGTTTCTTCTTTGGTCGGGGATGGGTTGGGAGAGGCGCCGGTAGGAGGAGCTTGTGGGCGGGTGCGTGATGAGCTGCCAGGCCTTCAGTGTGAATTCAAAACCCGCCGGAGCCGTCTTTCCCCATCTCTCGGCCGTTTCAAGGCGCGGGAGCTGATAGAAGGAAGAATTAATCTCCACCACGGGCAGGGTGGAGGCGTATCTCGCCTGAGCAACAGGAAAACCACAACAGCCGATCTTGATCATGGGAGTGTTGTTGGATGCGTGAAGGACAGGGGATAAATTATCAAATTTGTATACAATAAGCTCCTATGTGCGGGATTTGCGGAGAGTTTCGTTGGGGGCGTGAAGCCCAGGCGGACAGTGAGTTGGTCCGGCGGATGACTTCGACTTTGGTCCACCGCGGGCCGGACGATGAGGGGTTCCACGTCAAAGGCCCGGTGGGGCTCGGGATGCGCCGCCTCTCCATCATCGATGTGGCCGGGGGCCACCAGCCGATCTTCAACGAAGACGGCACCGTCGTCGTCGTGTACAACGGCGAGGTCTACAATTACCGGGAGCTCAAGGCCGAACTCGAGGCGCTCGGACACCGTTTTCAGACCCAGAGCGACACGGAAGTCCTTGTTCACGCTTATGAGGTGTGGGGCGACTCCTTCCCTTCCCGGTTGAACGGCATGTTCGCGTTCGCTCTTTGGGACGAGAAGAAGGTCCGGCTGTTGATCGGCCGGGACCGGATGGGCATCAAACCCCTCTACTACCGGCTCACCCCCGATAAGATCGGTTTCGCCTCCGAGATCAAGGCGCTCCGCGCCGACCCCTCCTTTTCAAAAGAGATCGATCCCCAGGCGCTGGATGAATACCTGTCCCTGCGCTATGTTCCCGCGCCCCGCTCCATTTACTCGGACGTGAAGAAGCTGGAGCCCGGCCACACGCTGTCGGTCCAGGGCGGCAAGCCCCAGTTCAAGCGCTATTGGAATTTCCCGCTCCCCTCGGTCCTGCGCCGGAAGACAATGCCCGAGTATCTGGAGGAGTTGGACGCCCTTTTGTCGGACGCCGTGAAACGCCAGCTCATGAGCGAGGTTCCGCTCGGTCTGTTTCTTTCGGGCGGCCTTGATTCCCCCACCATCGCTTATTACGCGACCCAGGCCCACGGGAAAGCGCTCACGAGCTTCAACATTCATTTCGGGCATGGTTCCTATTCGGAGCGTGAGGGGGCCGGCGCGGCCGCCCGGAAGCTCGGCCTGAACCACAAAGAAATGGAGGTGGACGAAGACGTCCAATCCATCCTCCCCCAGCTCGTGGATATCTTTGATGAACCTTTTGCGGACGACTCGGCCATCCCGACTTATTTCCTCACCAAACTGGCCCGCCAGTTCATGACGGTGGCTCTCTCGGGCGACGGGGGCGACGAGCTTTTCGGCGGATACCCCACCTACATCGCCGACGCCGCGAGCGCCTGGTACCGGCGACTGCCCCATTTCGTTCAGGGAGCCCTGCGAAAATCGGCCCACTTTCTTCCGGTTTCCCACGAGCGGATCAGCTTTGATTTCAAGGTGAGGGCTTTCCTGAACGCGGCCGGCCGGCCCCAGCCCGCGGCCCATTTCGGCTGGCAGGAGATCCTGACTGCCGAGGATAAGGCCGGATTTTACAGGCACGAGTTCCAGCGGCAGATTCTCGGTCGTCCGCCCTGGGAAAGTTTCGAACGGGCCTACCGTGAGGCGGGCGCGAGGAACCCTCTGGAGAGAATGCTCTATGTGGACCAGAAGACGTTTCTCGCCGACGAATATCTGGTCAAGGTGGACCGGCTCAGCATGGCGCACTCTCTCGAGGTCCGGCCCCCGTTTTTGGACCACAGGCTTGTCGAGTTCGCGGCGGCGATCCCGCCGGAGCTCAAAGTCAAAGGATTGACCACGAAGTATCTCATCCGCCGTTTGATGAAGGACCGCCTGCCGCCGGGGATCATCCGGGGGGCCAAGAAAGGTTTTTCCCCTCCCATGCCGTTCTGGCTGGCGGAAGGTCCGTTGGGCGCCCACGCGAAGGAGGTTTTCGCTTCCGGTGTTTTTGAGTCGACGGGGATGCTGCGGGGGTCTTACGCCTTGAAGCTCCTGGAGGACCACCAGGCCCGGCGCCGCAACAACGCCCGCAAGATCTGGACTTTATTGATGCTGGCTTTGTGGTTGGAGAGGTTTCAATCGAAGAATTAGGACAGGATGGAAGACGCGATCACCCACAGGACCGCGCCGCTTGTCAGACCCGCCAGAATAAATCCCAAAAGCCCCGCCAGGAGTAAAGAGGCCCCGATGAGCGCGATGTTTGCCTGCGGTTTTTTCATTCCATAGTTGTCCATGAGGCCCTGTCTGAGGAAAAGAAGCGCCGCGACCCCGACGCCGGCCGCCGCCCCGCAGAAAAGGATTTTTGAGTCCCACCCGGAGAGGAACTGCACCAATCCCACGGCCGGCAGGATCGCGAGCGGCCAGAGAGCCAGCGCCACCTGCGTTTGGAGGGACCCGTAATCGGCCCGGTGGCCCAGGAGCCGGGAGATCCAATGGAGGGAGAGCGTCAGGGGGACCCAGGCGATGACGAAGGCGAGCATTCCCCCCGCGATCACGGCCGGGAAAGGGCGCGTGAGGGAATCGGCGAAGGCGATGAGGCCTCCCAGGAGTGTCCCCAGCATGAGGACGCAGGAGAAGCCAAAAGACGCCAGCGGGTGGGGTTCGATCTTGGCGATTGCCCGCGCCTGGAGGGGATCTTCCATGTGCAGGGCTACCAGACGCATCACTCCCATATATATTCAAACCTCGGCGACGGTTTTGCCAATTTGAGATTGAGATGTGAGATCGAGCCGGCCATCCCCATCATTCGAGCGAGCGGGCTTTGCTCGCTCAGATCCAGAACGGGAGCCTTCTCGTCGGTGATGCCGATCAGTCGTTTGGCTTCCTGGATCGCGTCCTGTTCGGACCCCAGCATATCCACCAGTTTCTTTTCCCGGGCCAGTTCTCCGGTGAAGACGCGTCCATCGGCGAGCGGCAGAAGCTCGCGCCGGTCGATTTTTCGCCCGGTCGAGACCACCGTCAGGAATTGTTCGTAGGCCTGGTTGATCAGACCCTGGAACCAGCGCCGTTCCTGGGCCGTCAACGGCCGGAACGGCGACCCCGCATCTTTGAAAGCGCCGGATTTGACCGCCTCAATTTTCAGGCCCACTTTCCTCATCAGTTCTTCGGCGTTGGCCACCTCCAGTATCACCCCGATCGAGCCCGTCAGGGTTCCGGGATCGGCGACGATCCGGTGGCATCCGCAGGCGACGTAGTAGCCTCCCGAGGCGGCGACGTCCCCCATCGAGGCGACGAGGATCTTCCCCTTTGACTTGAGTCGGAGGACTTCCCCGTAGATTTCCTGGACCGCCGCGACGGAGCCTCCGGGCGAGTTGATGCGTATCACGATGGCCCGGATGCGCGGGTTGTCTTCCAGATCGCGGAGGGTCTTGATGAGTTCCCTCGGGTTGGTGCCGGAAGTTCCGAGGGAGTCTCCCATGCGGATGGGCCCTTCGAGGGAGACAACCGCGACCGCGGGGGTCTTGAGCGATTGGAGGGAGAGCGGGTGCCCGTGCGATTTCCACAGGAGACCCAGAATGACCGCGAGGCTCGCCCCGTAAAAGAGCGCGACCCAGGTGACAGGCTTGAGCTTATTTTTCATCGATTTGTTTCCTCAGTTTCCAGGCTTCCTGGTAGATTTCTCTTTGGTTCTGGTGTTCCTCGCCGATCAGTTCGCTCAGCCGGATTCCTTTCCCACGTTTTTCCAGCAGAACTTTCAGGTCGCTGCCCGATTTTTTATGGAGGAGGGCGAGAACCAGGACCTCCATTTTTCCCAGGCCCGGCTTGTCGAGAGCCTTGAGTTCATTGGGAGGAATTTGCGTGACCGCCCCGACGTTTTTGAGGAATTCTCCGGGTTGATTCGAAACGGTCGTGGTTGAGATCTGAATCTCTCCCGCTCTCGCGGCTCCTGAAAAAAGAAGAAGCAGAATGACAGGGGCCGTTCTCATGTTTTTTCCTCCATTTTTCCCGTCATCGAAACGAACTTCACCGGAATCAGGGCTTCCCGTTTGAGGCCGTCCTCCGTTCTTTGAAGGAGAAACAGGCGTTGCGCCTCGGGAGGCCCTTCCGGGGCGACCAGGCGCCCTCCGGGAGCGAGCTGGTCGAGAAGAGGCGCCGGGATTTTTTCCGGAGCCGCGGCGAGGACGATCCCGTCAAACGGCGCTTGTTCGGGCCAGCCTTCACGCCCATCCCCCCTTTTCAGGCGCGCGTTCCGGATCCCCAGTCTTTGAAGCGTCACTTCGGCCTGCCGGGCCAGCTCGGGGATGATCTCGAGGGTGTAGACTTCCCGGGCGATTTTTGAGAGGACGGCCGCCTGGTAACCGGAGCCCGTCCCCACCTCGAGGACTCTGCCGCCGCCTTTGAGCGCGAGGAGCTCCGTCATCAGCGCCACGATATAAGGTTGAGAGATCGTTTGAGCGTGACCGATGGGGAGGGGCCGGTCCGCGTAGGCTTCTTCAAGGGAAACGCCGGATAGGAACTCGTGCCGGGGAATTTCCAGAAGAGCCGCGAGAACGCGCGGGTCTTTGATCCCGCGGACCCTGCATTGTGTCTCAACCATCTCCCGGCGCAGTTCTTCCGCCGAAGAAATGGCGCGAGACCGTTTCCACCAGCGGAAGGGCCATCTCATGAGCTCGATCCTTTGATCTCCGCGATGACCTGGGCCGCCGCTCCCATCCAGCCTCTGGTTCCCCAGGGGCCGGTCCTCCCCCTCAGGGCGCGGAAGAGGTCATGGATAAAAATCCCTTTCACCGGTCCGTTCCGGTTCAGGTGATGGTATCCCATGAGGATTCTTCTTTTAAATTCCTGGGGTCCCGCCGGGTCCCTTTGGTGAAGGACCCAGTCGACGCAGTCCCCCGCGAGAAGATTGACCTGGCCGGCCCGCAGGTAACCCTCCCAATCCTTGATGAGACCGTCAAACTGTTCCTTGTCGCATTCATACAGCATGATGGCGTCCAGGTCCGCCCCTGCGTCGCGAAACATGATGGGGTCCTGGCCATGCTGCCATCCCCTGTCCCAGGAGAGGGTGAAGACCCAGAGGGGCTTGCGCGTCCCGACGGCCGTCTTGATGGTCCGGATGATCGCCGAGACCTTGTGGGCCCGCCACCATTGCCAGGCGTCGATGAAACCCGCGTCTTTTCTCGCCACTTTTTTCCGGGCGACCCACAGCATGCGTTCGCTCTTGGACCATTGGTTCCACTGGGGCGGCACGGAAATCCTCATCTCCTCCACGAACTGATCGGCCGCCTCATAGCCCCCGAGGGCGTTGCGGATATAGTCGAGTCCGACATAATCCACTTCCGGCAGGGCGGCCCACGAGGAGACCAGTTGGGCGATGTCATGGGGTCTTTTGGCATCGAGGATGCTCACCGCCCGGCGGCCCGGTCTGTTCCGGTCATCGGTGAGCCGGCCATGGTTGTATTCCCAGGCGTAGGCGTAATTCGGGCTCCTATCCGGGGAGCCGCCGATGAGGTAGCACATTGTCCAGACGCCGAACTTGATCCCGCGGCGATGGCATTCGGCTCCCAGCGCGCGGATCGTGGAAACGGCCCGGTCATTCCAGGGGTGGTCGTCCGGGGGTTTTATGGAATAGCCGCCGGAGTCGGCCGAAAGGATCCAGAGGGCGTCCGCGTGAATAAATTTTGCCCAATCGACGAGCACGCGCCAGTCCCCTTTCTTTCCATCGGGGCCCGGCCAGTGGATCCCCCTCAAATCCGTCAGGTCTTCAACGGTCAGCACCGCGAAGCCGTTGGGGAAGGGGGCGGGTTTTCGTCCGATGATCTCGAAAGGCCTGGCGGTGATTTTGAGTGAGCCCGCAGCCGGAGGCAGGGCTTCCGTTGAAAGTTTCACCTCGTAGAATCCTTCCGGGGCGTTCCAGGGGCAGGGCCAGTCGCCCTCCCATTCTCCGACACCGCGGTCATAGGAAAGACGGATCCCTTTCTGCCCCCCGATGGTGCGGATGGGGACGCCGTTTTGGACCACCTGGGCCGAAAAGACGGTGGCCCTCAATTGTTTTTGAAGCCAGCCCGGCCTCACCCGGAGTTTGTATCGGATAAATTCGTCGTGGGTGAACTGTGGTTTGACGGGTTCTAAGACGAGAGAGACGCCTCCGGGCCGCATCTTCCCCGCGATGATGGTGACCGCGATAAAAATGAGCGCGAGGACGGCGGCCTGGCGGATGGCGGACCCGCCGGGCCCCCCCGGATTTTTCTCGGGGGGCTTCATTTTCTGAGTTTGATTCCCGCTTGGCGGAGGAGTTGGAAAGAACTTTTGGAGAGGGGATAGGACACGTTGTAGACGACTTCCCGGATGCCCGCGTTGATGATCATTTTGGTGCAGAGGAGACAGGGCGAGCAGGTGGTGTACATCGTTGAATCTTTGATGCTGATGCCGTGGTAGGAGGCCTGGACGATCGCGTTTTCCTCGCCGTGGGAGCAGAAGCATTCCTCGAGCCGTTCTCCGGACGCGGCGAACCCGTTGCAGCGCGGACAGCCTCCCTCGTTGCAGTTCTTCGTTCCCCTCGGGGTCCCGTTGTAGCCCGTGGAAATGATCCGGCCATCCTTGACGACAATCGCGGCGACCTTGCGTTTCATGCAGTTGCCGCGCGAGGCCACGACCTTGGCGATGTCGATGAAATATTTGTCCCAGGAGGGGCGCTTTTGTTTGGGCAGGAGTTTCTTAAGGAGGGGAGCGATCCGCGCCTGCAGCCGGGCCAGCTTTCCATCGTTGGGCAGCCGGGCGTCGGCGGCCGCGACGCAGGCCGAGATATTTTGCGGGTGGATGTCACCGGGCCGGGCCGGCTTGTCTTCGCGTTTTTCCACGAAGAGGAATTCGCGCAGGGTCTTCGGGTCGTTTTCGCGGGCCCGGGCCCGGATGCGCGCGAAGCGGATGCCGGGCTTGGCGACGACCGCGATGAGGGCGAAGGAGCCGTTCTTGCGGAACACCTCCACCTCACCGGGGTTCCGGAAAGAGTCGACAACCGCGTTCCTGTGGGGATCGAGCTTGGCGAGGGTCCTGGCGGCCAGCACCCCGGGCCCCTGGGCCCGTCGGAGTTCGTTGCCGAGGCGTGTCAGGTTGTCCCGCGTCACCGGGCTTTTGCGGCGCTTGAGCTCCTCGCGGAGGGCGTCGGAAAGGGAGTGGTATTCAAAACCCAGGCGAACAAGTTCTCGCGCCACTTCCCCTTTTCCGGCGCCGTTTTTTCCCGTCAATCCGATGATCATAGAGTCAAATCTTTGCGCCCGCTGGGACTCGAACCCAGAATGAGAGCTTCGGAGGCTCTAGTGATATCCATTTCACTACAGGCGCACTATTTTCGTCAAATCTTTGAGCACCGACTGGAGCTGTGCGTGGCCTTTGCCGCCGCCCTGGGCGAAGTCCGCCCGCCCGCCCGCCGAGCCGCTGATCCGTGAGGCGAGAGCCTTGGCGACGGAGTTGGCCGCTGTCCCCTTGGCGGCCAAGTCGGGAGAGACCCGCACCACAAATGATATTTTATCATCTTCTTTCAAGCTCACCACTATGATCACTCCAGATGTCAAATTTTGTTTCAATCGATCGGCAAGGTTGCGAAGGGATGGTTCATCGAGACCCGTCGTTTCTTTTACCAGATAAGAAACACCGTCGATTTTCTGAATTTCACCCGAAGATTCGGCGCCGGGAACCCCGCCTTGGGCCTGCTTGATTTTCAAATCCTTCAGCTGGCGCTCAAGCTCCTTTTGCGCACTGACCAGTTTGTCGACTTTGGACAACAGTTCATGAGGACTGGCCTTTAGCTTTTCGGAAAGGGCGTGGAGCGTTTCATCAGTCTGCTTGAAATATTCAAGCGCGGCCTCGCCCGCGACCGCCTCGATGCGCCGGAGGCCCGAGCCGACGGAGGACTCGGAGGTGATCTTGAAGGCCCCGATCTCGCCGGTGGAATGGCAGTGGGTCCCGCCGCAGAGCTCCAGGCTCTCGGCCCGTTCTGGGTGTTCGAAATCTTCCTCGGAGACGAGGATGCAGCGGACTTCCTTGCCGTATTTCTCCCCGAAGAGCGCCATCGCCCCCATCTTCCTGGCTTCCTCGATGGCGGAGACCTTCACCTGGACCGGGAGGTTCTTCAAAATCACCCGGTTGACGTCCCGCTCAATCTTCTCGAGCTCTTCCGCCGAGGGAGCGCCCGTGTGGGCGTAGTCGAAACGCAGGCGGTCCGGCGCGACGAGGGAGCCGAACTGGATGACGTGGCCGCCCAGATCTTTTCTCAAGACGGCATGGAGAAGGTGCGTGGCCGTGTGGTGGCGGCGGATGGCGGCGCGCCGCTGAGGGTCCACGCGGGCTTCCAGAAGCTGGGATTCTTTCAGGACGCCTTTGGCGACGCGCACCTTGTGGACGATGAGCCCTTCCGAGGGCCGCTGGGTGTCGAGCACTTCCACGACGACCTCCGAACCCTCCAGCGTGCCCGTGTCGCCGACCTGCCCTCCGGACTCGGCGTAGAACGGCGTTTCCTGGAGGATGACCTCGCCCGTTTCATCCGCGCGGAGTTCCTTGGCGCGGAAGGTGTCTTTGAGGATCGCTTTGACCCTGGATTTCAGGACGAGCGTCTCATAGCCCCGGAAAACCGTATCGCCGATCTCCTTGTGCAGGGCCACGTAGGTGTTGATGTCGCGGCCCCCCGACCCTTGCCAGCTTTCCTTGGATAATTTCTTAGATTCTTCGCGAATGCGTATGAATTCTGTACGGCCATACTTAAGCCCGTGTTCATTAAGAATTTCTTCAGTCAGTTCTTCAGGGAAGCCATAAGTATCGTAAAGTTTGAAAACGTCGGCCCCTGAGATTCCTAAGTCACCCTGTTTTTTAGCATGGTCGATCAAGATTTGGAGTTTTGAGGACCCCTCATCGAGCGTTGTTAGGAACCTTTCCTCCTCCTGTTTGATCGCGGCAGTGATCTCTTCCTTACGTTCTTTCAGTTCAGGGTAGGTCCCTTTGAAGATGTTCGCGACGATGGCCGGCGTTTCGTGAAGGAAAGGTTCCTTGCGTCCCATGAGCGTTCCCTGCCGGACGGCCCGCCTCAGGAGCCGCCTCAAAACGTAGCCGCGCCCTTCGTTGGAGGGCAGGATGCCGTCCGAGATCATGTGGCTGATCGCCCGGGCGTGGTCGGCGATGATGCGATAGGAGACCTGGTGGCGCCCGGCGGTTTTGTAGGGCTCGCCGAACTTCTCCTCGCAGAATTGGATCAGAGGATAAAGGCCATCGGTCTCGAAATTGGTGAATTTATCCTGAAGGATGGCGGCGAGGCGTTCCAGGCCCATTCCTGTGTCGATGTTTTTTTGGGGGAGGGGTTTGAGGGGACCGTCTTCCTGGCGGTCGAACTGCGTGAACACGAGGTTCCAGACTTCAAGCCACCGGTCGCACTCGGGCGGGCAGTGGACGAGGTCACACGCGCCGCCCGGCGCGTGGGAATACTTTTCCCCCCGGTCGAAGATAATCTCCGAGCAGGGGCCGCAGGGCCCCGTGGGCCCCATGTTCCAGAAGTTGGAGTCCTCCCCGAGCCGCACGATCCGGCTCTCCGGAAGGAACCGTTTCCAGAAGCCCATCGCTTCATCGTCATCCTGAAAAACAGTCGCGGTCAGCTTGTCTTTCGGGAGCTTCACGGTTTTGGTGAGGAATTCCCAGCCCCAGGCGATCGCGTCGTCCTTGAAGTAGTCCCCGAAAGAGAAGTTGCCCAGCATTTCAAAGAACGTGAGGTGCCGGGCGGTCAGCCCCACCCGGTCGATGTCGGAGGTCCGGAGACACTTCTGGGAGGAAGCGGCCCGGCGATAGCGTTTTTTTCCGGAGCCCAGAAAGTCGGTCTTGAACTGGACCATCCCCGCCGAGGTGAACAGAAGTGTCGGGTCGCTGGACGGGATGAGAGAGTCCGAGGGAACGACTGTGTGGCCGTTCTTCTCGAAGAATTTGAGGAAGGCTTTGCGGATTTCCTGAGAGGTCATGAAGCTGTCATTCTGAGGAGCATGAGCGACGAAGAATCTAACGCAACGGCGAGATTCTTCACTTCGTTCAGAATGACACCTTTTCTTTCTTGCGGGGGTTCCATTAGTGTCTAAAATGTCTGACGCCCGTAAAGACCATGCTGACGCCGTAGCCGTTGCAGGCGTCGATGGATTCCTGGTCGCGCACCGAGCCGCCCGGTTGGACGATCGCGGTGACGCCGGCGCGCGCGGCCTCGTCCACGTTGTCCCGGAACGGGAAGAAGCCGTCCGAGGCGAGGACGAGAGGCAGTTTCTGGAGGGCCGGCGGGATGGCGGTCTGACTCATTTTCATGAGAGCGACTCGGAGGCCGTCGACGCGCGACATCTGCCCGGAGCCGATGCCGACCGTCTGCAGGCCCCGGACGAGGACGAGCGAGTTGGATTTGACGTATTTCACTACCTTCCAGGCGAAGTCAAGAGACATCTTTTCCTGTTCGGAAGGGGCCCGGCTCGTCACCACCTTGAGTTCCGGAGAGGAGGGGCGGTCCGGTTCCTGCACGAGGAAGCCCCCCGAGATGTGCCGGAAATCCTGCTCGAAGGGTGCGGTCAGCATGTTGGGCTGCTCGAGGAGCCTCAGGTTTTTCTTGGCTTTGAAGATCTCGCGCGCCTCGGGATGGTAGCCCGGCGCGATGACGCACTCGACAAAAAGGGCCTGCATCTCCTTGGCCGTGTCGCGGTCCACCGCGCGGTTGAAGGCGACGATGCCGCCGAAAGCGCTTAAGGGGTCGGCCTGATAGGCTTTGACGAAGGCCTCGGCGCTCGTCAGCGCCACGGCGACCCCGCAGGGCGTCGTGTGCTTGATGATGGCGCAGGCGGGCTCGGTGAAGCTCGCGCAGATCTGCCAGGCCCCCTCGCAGTCGAGGTAGTTGTTGAAAGAGGTTTCCTTGCCCTGAAGGACTTTGGCGGAGACCACGCCCCAGGCCGGGCCGCCCGATTCGCGGTAGAGGGCCGCCTTCTGGTGGGGGTTTTCCCCGTAGCGGAGGTCGGTGACCTTGCGCAGGGCGATCGCGACCTCGTTGGGAAAGGCGGGCCCCGTGTTCCAGCGGGACTTGAGCGTCGCGGCGATCACCGCGTCATAATGGGCGGTGTGCGCGAAAACTTTGGCGACCAGTCTCCGGCGGGTCTCCGTGGACAGGCCCAAAGGGCTTTGGAGCTCCTCAAGGACCGTGCCGTAATCCTCCGGGTCGCAGACGGGCAGGACGCGCTCGAAGTTTTTGGCGGCGGCCCGCAGAAGAGAGACCCCCCCAATGTCAATGTATTCCACGAGTTCCGGGTCCTCGAGGCGCGGGCCTTCGCTGATTTTCTCGAAAGGGTAGAGGTTGACCACGACAAGCCCGATGGGGGTGATCCCGTGGTCTTTCATGGCTTTGGCGTGCTCGGCTTTTTCAGGCTGGCCGAGGAGCGCCCCGAAGATCTTAGGGTGAAGGGTTTTGACGCGGCCATCCAGGATCTCCGGGAAGCCGGTGAGGTCAGAGACCTCGTGGACCGTGATCTCGGCCTGGCGGAGGGCGGTGGACGTGCCCCCGGTCGAATAGATCTCGACCCCCAGCTCGGTCAGCCGCTGGGCCAGCTCGACGATACCGGTCTTGTCCGTAACGGACAATAAAGCGCGTTGAAAAGGCAACATGATTAGAAATTTTACTAGAATACGCAGGCATGGACAACCGATACCGATTAAATCGCATCATTGAGCCGTTGTCGTATGGCATCACTTTAGAGCCGGATTTAAAGCGCTTTACTTTCACGGGAGAGGAAACCATCCGCGTCCGCGCGCGTTCCTCCTTTTCACGGATCACCCTGCACGCGATCGAACTTAAGATCAAAAGCGCGGCTCTCCGGCGGCGCCCGGGCGGCCCGGCGCTGAAGGCGAAACGGATTTCCTACAACGCAAAGTTGGAAACAGCCACGCTCGACTTCGGCGTCCGCCTGCCGGCCTCTTCCGGCCTTGTTCTTGAGCTGGCTTTCTCCGGCACAATCAACGACAAGATGCACGGTTTCTACCGCACCTCCTACGAAGTGAAGGGCCGGCGGCAGTGGGGCGGTGCCACCCAGTTTGAGGCGACGGACGCCCGGCGGGCCTTCCCCTGTTGGGATGAGCCGGACAAAAAGGCCATTTTCCATCTCACCCTGCGCGTGCCCCAATCCCTCACCGCGCTCTCCAACATGCCTGTCCAGCGCGAGCGTCACCTCCCCGGCGGCCGCTTGAAGGAGGTCCGTTACGATCCAAGTCCCCGGATGTCGACCTACCTTTTGGCCTGGGTCATCGCCGATCTCGAGTCCGTCTCGGGGCGTGACCGCAACAATGTTCCGGTGCGCATCTGGACGACGCCCGGCAAACAGGAGCAGGGCCGCTTCGCCCTTGACACTGGGCGGCGTTCGCTCGAGTACTTCGCCCGCTGGTTCGACATCCCCTACGCCCTGCCCAAACTCGACATGGTCGCCCTCCCGGATTTCGCCGCCGGCGCCATGGAAAACTGGGGCCTGGTGACCTACCGGGAGACGACCCTGCTCGTTCACCCGCAGCAGTCTTCCGCGCAGGCCCGCCAAAGGGTGGCCGAGGTGGTCGCGCACGAGCTGGCCCATCAGTGGTTCGGCAACCTCGTCACCATGGAATGGTGGACCGACCTGTGGCTCAACGAGGGTTTTGCCTCCTACATGGATCCCAAATCCGTTCATCATCAGTTTCCCCGCTGGCAGGTGTGGAATCAATTTGTCGCGGGTGAGCACACGCTGGCCCTCCACGACGACAGTCTTAAAAGCAGTCATCCCATCGAGATCCCGGTGAAAAATCCCCATGAGATCCGCGAGATCTTCGACCACATCACCTACAACAAGGGCTCGGCCGTCAACCGGATGTTGGAGCACTACCTCACCGAGCCGGTCTTCCGCAGAGGGCTCTCGAAGTATTTGAAGCGCCACGCCTACCGCAACGCGCGCACGGAGGATTTGTGGAAAGAGTTGGAGAAGGCCTCGGGAAAGCCGGTGCGCTCGATTATGGCCAACTTCACACGGCTCGACGGCTACCCCGTCGTGTCCGTGAAGTCTGCGGGGTCTGGAAGGGTCAGCCTCGAACAGCGGCGGTTCTTTTTCGACGGTTCCCGCGACCCGGGCGGCCGTCAGTGGCGCGTGCCGATCGTCGCCGCGGTGGAAGGTCGCTCGAAGCTCTTCTACGGATTGCTCGCCGGGCGTCGCGGCACGCTCGCGCTTCCCACCACAGGATGGGTCAAGGTCAACACCGGGCACAGTGGTTTCTATCGCACCGCCTATTCCCCGGAGCTTCTGACACGACTCGCTGGAGCGATTTCCCATGGTCAGTTGTCCCCGTTGGACTGCCTGGGGCTTTTGGACGACACGTTCGCCCTCGCCCGGGCGGGAAACTTGAGGACGTCGCAGGCGCTCGATGTCACGGCCGCCGCCGGCCGCTACGGCGACTACCCGGTGTGCGCGACGGTCTCAGGTGTCCTCGGGTCCGTGAATCACATTCTGGATGACAAGGCCTCGCGGGAGAAGTTGGCGGCCTTTGGCCGGTCTTTTTTCGCCCCGCTCGCCGCGAAGGTCGGCTGGGAGCCCCGGAAGACCGACGGCCATATGGACGCTCTCCTCCGCACGCTCGTGATCGGGCGCATGGGCCACTTCCATGATCCTGAAACGGTGGCCGAGGCGCGGAAACGTTTCGCGCGGCTCCTCAAAGGCGGCAGGCTCTGGCCCGACCTGCAGGGGCCGGTCTATTCCATCGTCGCCGAGCACGGCGGGCCCGGGGAATATGAACAATTACTCCGTGTTTACCGGAAGGCGGGCATGCAGGAGGAACGCGTGCGGGTTTTGCGTGCGCTGACGTGTTTCCGCCAGAAGTCTCTCATTCACAAAGCCCTGAATTTCTCGCTCACGGAAGAGGTGCGGGCGCAGGACGCGTACATGCTTCTCGGAGGGTTCGGCCATAACCCGGAAGGGCGGGAACTGGCGTGGGCCTTTGTGAAACAGCACTGGAAAACGCTCGTGAGCCGCTTCTCGAGCGGCGGCCTGCGGATGATGGTTTACATCGTGGAAGGAGCGACCGGCGGCCTGACGACGCCCGCGGCTTTAAGCGACATGCGGGTTTTCTTCAAACATCACCCCGTGCCGAGCGCCGAGCGGACGATGAAGCAGTCTCTGGAGAAGGTCGCGGCCACGATCCGGTGGGCCCGCCGCGACGCCTCGGATATCCGCCGATGGCTCTCCGAGCTTATTTGAAGGTTATTTTCTTCAGCTTATAGCGGGCCGCGTTTTTCGCGGACGTCCAGGGAAGGTCACTCTTTTGAAAAAAGTAAGGTCTCTCTCCATCCTTGTCCCGGGGCCCCGCGTAATCCGTCCTCAGAATAATGACGCTTCTGTCCTTGCCGTTGGCGGACAACATCGAATTAAGCTTCTCCCTGGGGACAGAAAAGGTGAAATGGGCGGTCTCTCCCGGTGAGAGTGTATTGTTTTCATTCTTCCCTTTGATCTTCGAAGGGATTCCGAAATAGGGCGTCCCATCAACGACCGCGTAGACCTGGTGGGTGACCTGGAAAGCGGGCACGGTGCTGTAATTATGAATTTCCACGTTGAATAGGACATCCGCCGGAGCGGATTCGCCTTTCTTGACCGTGCTCATTTTGTCAATCGCGAAATAAAGGAAGGGCCGATTCCTGTGCAGAAAATCCTTTTTTTGAAGGTGGTGACTGTAAACCTGAGTGGCCAGCATCGCCGCGATCGCCAAGGCCGCGAATGCCTGCACCCACTCGCCCACGTTCTCATTGATCCAACGAGTCAGCTTCTTTGGTTTATTCATTAGTGCGTTCGCCCGGCCCCCCTCGTTTCCACCAAATCCATATATATAATATCCCGATCCCCAATGTAAATCAAAGAGCCTGTCCGTCATTCCGTTCGCCGTCTCCCCCCGGAATGGGGTTCAACCGACAGATTTAAGAATCTGCTCGGCTTTTTCCTCATCGATTTCAACAAATTTTCCTGAAAGGGGGTCAAAAAAGTGGACCGCCGCGTTGGCTAACTCGAACCACCAGGCGTGGACTCGTAACTTTCCGGAGGCGAGCTTCTCCCGGATAATCGGATAGGACTTCAAGTTCTCGACCTGTTCCAAGACGTTGAGTTGGGACAACCGGTTGTGGGTCGCGAGGCCGGCCGCGAAATTTGGGTCGTGATCAAGGGCGTTCAACGCCTTCTCCCCATGGCGGAGCCAGGCTTTCAGATTGGGTGTCTTGACTTTTTCCCGTCCGTTGAGCAGGGCCTGCATGGCCCCGCACTCGGAATGCCCGCAGACGATGATGTCCGAGACCCCCAGGTTCGAGACCGCGAACTCCATCGCGGCGGCCTCGGACTCGTCCGCCGTGGAGAGCCCGTGATCCCCGCCGCAGGGTGGGACGAGGTTCCCCACGTTTCTGATGACGAAGAGGTCGCCCGGGTCGGTGGAGGCGAATAAGTTCGGAGCCACCCGGCTGTCCGAACAGGCGATAAAGAGCGTGTCGGGGGACTGCCCCAGCGCGAGCCTCGCGAACGTTTCGCGATACTCTGGCCGGACATTCTTCCGGAAATCGATGATTCCTTTAACGAGTTTCTTCATCTTAACCTTGGAGAGAGCTTATCAGATTTCACAAAAATTTCATCCCCGCTTCATGCAAATTTGATGGCCCGCCTGTTAATAAGAGTATGTGCAACCCCAAAGCGTCCTCCCCACCATCCTCTTCGCGGGAATTAGCCTCCTCACCCTCCCTTCCCGGGGAGGCGCTTCCGGCTTCCTCACCCAATCCTCCAAAGGCGTCACCTCCGGCCAGTTCCTGAAGCTGGGAGCCGGAGCCCGGGCCACCGCATTGGGAGAGGCGTATTCCGCCGTGGCCGATGACGCTTCCGCCCTCTACTGGAACCCCGGAGGCCTCACCCGGATCCCCGGAGGTTCCCTCGCTCTCATGCATGCCACCTACATCGAATCCACCTTCTACGACTACGCCGCTTATGGCCAGAACCTGGGGACCTGGGGAGCTTTCGGACTCGGGGCCCAGTTCCTCTCCGCCGGATCCATCACCCAGACAGACACCTCCGGCAATGATCAGGGGACCTTTAATCCCAATGACATGGCCCTTTCTTTGGGGTATGCCCATACCCTCTTCGGGGGTTCTGTGGGGGTTGCAGGGAAGCTGATCCGCTCCACCATCTTAAACACCGCCCAGACAGAAGCTTTGGACATCGGGGTCCTCTCCCCCGGGTTCTTTGAAGAAAGGATCAAGCTTTCTTTGACGGCCACCAACCTGGGAGGGCAACTCAAGTATGAGCAGGAAGCCGAAGACCTCCCCCAGGCTTATAGAGTGGGGAGCCAGGTCAGGATCAGTGATCCCTGGTTCTTCTCTCTGGATGGGGTGGCTCCCAATGACAACCAGCCTTATATCGCTCTGGGCACTGAATACACTTTGAAGTCCTCCCAGGACCTCTCTTTGTCATTCAGAGGAGGGCTCAACACCCGGGATACCCAGGATTTGAGCGGATTCTCAAGCTTTTCCTTTGGGGTGGGGGTCAACTTCCATGACTTCTCCCTGGATTACGCCTTCCTTCCTTTGGGAACCCTGGGGAACACCAACCAGTTCAGTTTGTCCTACAAGTGGGGTAATGCCGAAGAGAAGCCACGTCCCCGGAAGGACAAACGGTTTGAGACAGGACGGTCAGCGCCTTCCATGGAAGAGCTCTTCCGGGCCAAGTTCCAGGAGATCCCCGATCTCCAGACAAAGACCCCGGAGCCTGCGCCCACGATGTCAAGCGCGGCTTTAACCGGACCGGCGGGAGACGTGAAATGATCACTGGTAACGTTGGGTTTGGGGGATATTCTTTAAAGGATAAGGATCCAATGAAAAAAACACTGGTTTTGTCCTTGTTCCTGGCGGTGAGTCTGCTGGCCATACCGGGGGCTTGGGCGACGACCGCGAAAACCCTCCTCACTCAATCCGACTTCACCTATCTGGGCGCCTTCAATATGCCTACGAACATTCCCGGCGGAGGAGACGGCAATTATGCCGCCGGATTTGCGCTCAGACATGTCAACGGTGAATTGCACGCATTCTCTGTCGCGTGGAGTCCGGGAAACTTCTTTGAGGTGAAAGTTCCGGCCCCTTCGCTCTCCAACCCTCCTCAGGCCGTATTCTTGAGAAACTGGGGAGACATGACCGGCGGAAAAATGGTGGATTTCAATGCTGCGGGTTTCACCGCCATCACCGGCCTGCATGTTGACGAACAGTCTTCGCCTCCGAGGCTCTACTTTGCGGGACAGGACGGATACAACTCCTGTTGCGCAAACTCCAATCCGGCCTTCGGCTACGCCACGATCAATGATGACCAAGGAAACTTTACTCCCATCGCCGCCTATCTGCTCTCCGGGCACAGTTCAAAACAAGCGGGCAGTTGTCTTCTCGACGTTCCGCAGGATTTCGCGGACACCTATCTGAACGCCAACGGAAGCCGGCGCATGGTGGCCGGCTGCGGTGGGTACTTTTCCGTTGCGAACTCCGGCCCCGCTTCCATCGGACCTGCTCTGACCGCATTCGCTCCGCCGACGGGCCAAGCCACTCTCTCCACGCTGACCAGCACGAACCTGGTCGGGTACGATTTCACGATGTCAACCGGCCCGAACATCGACCGGCCCAATCGCAATCCGCTCAATACGATTACCCAGAGCTTCGACAACTGGCCGAACACGAAGTGGACCTGGGCGGATTACTTGAAACAAGCGGCCTGGATCGATACGGGGACGAAGCACGGCGTGATCTTCTTCCCGACCATGGGACAGAATAATGTGTATTACTTGAGTTCCTCATTACAAGCCGACAATGCGGCCCACTATTGGTACGTCTATGATCCGGCTGACTTGGGCGCCGTCGCCCAGGGAAAGCCGCAATACCAGATTCAGCCGGCGAACAGTTGGAAAGTGGTCTACCCCGGAGAGTCGGACCCTCTCCCCGCCTGGCGGGATTCTCCGTGGAGTGAGGTCGTGGGAGTCGATTACGATAAGACCACAAACTACCTCTACGTGGAACTGCGCGGTGGACTGGTGCATGTCTACCAGGTCAACGGCGGCACATCTTCCGTGACCTCGCCCGCGATCACAACGCAGCCTCAAAGTCAGACGGTGACCGCGGGCCAGACCGCCACCTTCAGCGTGACCGCCAGCGGGACGGCTCCCCTCTCCTATCAATGGACAAAGAACGGAACTAACATCTCCGGAGCCACCTCTTCGAGCTACACGACCCCGGCCACAACTTCAGGCGACAACGGAGCCAGCTTTGCGGTGGTGGTCACCAACTCCGCGGGGTCGGCGACCTCGAATGCCGCGACCTTGACGGTGACGACTCCCCCGTTGTTGCAGCAATCCAACTTGACTTATCTGGGAGCCTTCCGGGTCCCGGCCAACCAAAACATCGATTATGGTGGTGAAGTTTTGGGGTATAACCCCGGCAGCAGCAGTCCCGGTTCTCTATTCATCGGTTGTTTGACGACCGCCGGCACCATCGCAGAAGTGAGTGTTCCGACACCCGTGAATTCAACCAACATCAACAACCTCAATACGGCGAAGTTACTGCAACCGTGCGCCGATCCAACGGCGGGCGGCACGGTCGGCATCGGAAGCGGGTCTTCCAAGATCGGCGGGATGCTCGTCTATAACGGGAAGCTCATCACTAGCCAGTATCTATACTACGACGGCAACTCCAGCCAGACCAACGCGTTCTTCGTCAAACCGAACACAAACTTGAGCCAGACCAACGCCTCGGGCGCCTACGCCATCGGCAACGCGCCGAACATCGGGTTTGTGGACGGTTGGATGGCGTCCGTTCCGAGCGCCTGGCAAGCCGCATTGAAAGGCCCCATCGCGTCAGGCAACGATTCTCTCCCCATTATTACCCGCACGAGCTGGGGGCCGGACGCCTTTGCCTGGGATCCCGCTCAGTTAACCAACGTTAACACTACGGTTCCCTCCACGCCGCTCCTGTACTACTCCTCGCAGAATCCTACCCTCGGGCAATGGAATTCCACCACCTCGGTCAACGATACTTCGGTTTATTGGGAAAACAGCGGCAGCGGTTATCATGGAGCCGTAATCCCGGACAACGCGAGCAGCATTCTCTTCTTCGGAGCTCAAGGGATGGGTTCTTTCTGCTACGGCCCTGGAACCGGCAATCAGAGCCTGGCTGGTACATTCTGCGACCCCACTGATACGGTTGATACCTGTTGCTACGATCCAGTAATTAACTCCAAGGGGCTTCACGGCTACCCTTATGAGTACCGGATCATGGCCTTCAATCTCAATGACCTTGCCGCGGTGACGGCCGGCACCAAACAGCCCTGGCAGGTCAAGCCTTATGCGGTTTGGCCCCTGACGAGCGGTTACGCCGGCATGGACGGGACAAGCAACTCAGATGCGGGCGGAGCCGTCTATGATCCAACCACCCAGCGGATTTATTTCTCTGCACCTTATGGTGATGGTACCCTTCCCCTTATCCATGTTTGGCAGGTCAACACAGGGGGAGGAAGTTCTGCTCCCTCCATTACCAATCAACCCTCCAACCAGACCGCCACCGCCGGCCAGACCGCCGCCTTCAGCGTGACCGCCAGCGGGACGGCCCCCCTCTCCTATCAATGGACCAGGAACGGAACCAACATCTCCGGAGCCACCTCAGCCAGCTACACGATCCCCGCCACTGTGACCGGCGACAATGGAGCTGTATTTGCGGTCGTTGTCACCAACTCCGCGGGGTCTGTGACCTCCAGCGCCGTGACATTGACCGTAACCACCGCCGGGGGAAGCCAACCGCTCAAGCAGAGTTCCATCAATCCTCATTATTTCGTCGATGCCAATGGAAAGCCGGTCCTTCTCACCGGATCGCAAACCTGGGACACTTTTCAGGACACCGATCAGAGCGCGACACCGGCGGCCTTCGATTTCACCAGCTATGTCAATTTCCTCAAAGCTCACGGCCAAAACGCGACCATTTTATGGAAGAAAGACCTGCCTACCTACTGCAATTGGGGAGCCGGGGGGACTTGGCATATGGCTCCTTTCCCCTGGCTGCGCTCGGGGCCCGGAACCGCCAGCGACGGTCTCCCTCAGTTCGACCTGTCGCAGTTGGACCAAACGTACTTTGACCGCCTCCGCGCCCGCGCGGTTCAGCTTCAGCAGAACGGCGTCTACGCCATCGTTGAATTGTTCGATGGTTTGGGCCTCACCAGCAACCGATGCGCCGGCGACGGCTATCCCTTCAGCGCCGGAAACAACGTGAACGGCGTCGCCGACGGCGGCGGCACCAATTCGATGACGATGAGCGCCGCCAACGCCATCACGAATTATCAGGACGCCTACGTCAAAAAGGTCATTGATACCTTGAATGACCTGCCCAACGTGCTCTGGGAGGTCTCGGAGGAGGCTCCCGACAATTCAACATGGTGGCAAAGCCACATGATCACGCTGATCCGCACCTACGAAGGGGGCAAGCCCACTCAGCATCCTGTTGGTTTCCCAAGCCTGGACGTATCGGGCTCTTCCGATTCGACGCTTTACAACAGCAACGCCGATTGGGTCGCCCCCAAGGTCAAAGTTTCCCCCACCTCGAGCTGCGGTTCAGGCTCGCCGGCCTGCAAGGTCAACATCAACGACAGCGACCACTCCTATTTCGGGATGTGGAACGACAGCGCCCAAACCAATCGCAGTTACATTTGGGAGAACTTTACCAACGGCGGCCAGATTCTCTTCATGGATCCCTATGAGGTTTACTGGTCGAACGGGAACCGCAATCTTTGCCCCAACCCGGTCAACGGCGTCTGCAACGGGCCCGACACCCGCTGGAACAACTTCCGTGACAACATGGGCTACACGCTGACCTACGCCAATAAGATGAACCTGCTCGCCATGACGCCGCAGCCCACATTAAGCTCCACGGGATTTTGCCTGGCCAACGCGGCCGCGACCGGAGCCGAGTATCTGATCTATGCGCCCATGGGCGGCACTTTCACGACGGATCTTTCGGCCACCGGTAACACGTTGAATGTCGAGTGGTTCAACCCCGCGACCGGAGCCAAGACCTCAGCGGGCACGGTCGCCGGCGGGTCTTCCTCGCAATCGTTTAACCCGCCCTTTGCGGGAGATGCGGTGCTTTATCTGGTGGATGCGGGCGCACCTTCCCCTACCCCTCCTCCAGCTCCGACCGGCCCTAGCGCCACCGCCGGTAATGCCCAGGCCACTCTTACATGGACATCCTCGAGCGGAGCCGTCAGCTACAACGTCTATCGTTCGACCGTTGGCGGTGGCGAAGGCAACACACCGTTTCAAACAGGAATCAGCAGCACTTCTTTCACTGATACGGGGTTATCCAACGGCACGGCCTATTTCTACCAGGTGACTGCCGTCAACACGGTGGGTGAAAGCGGCAAGTCCAGCGAAGTATCGGCCACGCCGTTGGTCACCGGTGCTCTTGTTCTTGCCATCAATGCAGGGGGTGCTGCGGCAGGGCCATTCGTGGCTGACACCGATTTTAGTGGTGGCGCGGCCTACGCCAATACTGATGTCATCAACACTTCTAATGTTGTCAACCCGGCTCCTCAGGCGGTCTATCAATCCGAACGCTATGGCAACACATTCACCTACACCATTCCTAATCTGGTTTCGGGTGCTTCTTATGTGGTCCGACTTCATTTTTCTGAAATTTATTGGTCAAACGTTGGTTCCCGACTCTTCAACGTCTCCATTAATGGCATACAGGTGCTGAGTAATTTTGATATTTTTGCGATTGCCAGCGGCAAGGACATCGCTAACGTTCAGCAGTTTAGCGCCAGTGCGGACGGAAATGGCAAAATCACGATTCAGTTCACGACGATCAAAGATAACGCTAAGGTGAGCGGCATCGAAATATTAACGAGTACTCCCAGCTCCGCCCCCGTGGCCCCCACGATCACCACACAGCCCCAGAGCCTCACCGTCACCGTGGGCCAGACCGCTACCTTTTCGGTGACAGCTTCAGGAACCGCTCCTCTCTCCTATCAATGGACCAGGAACGGAACCAACATCTCCGGGGCGACCTCCGCCAGCTACACGACCCCCGCCACGGTTGCCGGAGACAATGGAGCTGTCTTTGCGGTCGTTGTCACAAACTCCGCGGGGTCTGTGACCTCCAGCGCGGCCACGCTGATGGTCACCGGGATCTCCTGTTCCCCTATTACCACACCCTATGACACCATCCCCGACTTCGGGTGCAATGCCACCCACATCAGCGTCAAGAGCGGTAACTGGTCTGATCCCACAGTCTGGTCGGCCGGCAGCGTTCCGGCCACAGGAGGCGTCGTCCAGATCGCCAACGGCACCACCGTGACTTACGATCTCAACAACAGCGCCACCATCTCCTTAAAAGCCGTTTCCGTGGAGTCGGGCGGCACCCTGACATTTCTCAACAACGGCACCCCGGTTTCCATTACCGCCGCCACCTATCTGGTCAAGCCGGGAGGGACTTTCCTGGTGGGCACCGTTCAGAACCCGATTCCCAGCCTTTCCGGCGACAATTCCATGATCACCATTAATTTCGCAGACCAGCCCACGGATACGGTGAACGACCCCAGCGCGTACGGGACAGGCTTCCTCGGCCTGGGCACCGTCCACATCTACGGAGCCGTCAAGACCCCGTTTGTGAGATTGGCCCAGGAAGCCAAGAAGGGAGACACCACGCTCACGCTGTCCGGCCCTGTGAACGGGTGGAATCCCGGAGACAGGCTGGCCATCCCGGACACGCGCCAGCTTGCTTCCGACAGCACCGAAGCGTTTGGGAATTATGTTCCTCAGTGGGAAGTCCTCCACATTCAGAGTGTTTCCGGCACCGTCGTCACCCTCACCGCGCCTCTCCAGTTTAATCACCTGGGCGCCCGGGACACCGGCGGCGTCCTGACCTTCACGCCCCATGTGACGAACCTTACGCGGGCCGTCAGGTTCCAGTCCGCCAACCCACTGGGAACCCGCGGCCACACGTTTTTGACCTATCGATCCGATGTGGATATTGAGGGCGCCGAGTTTCGCGACATGGGCAGATCCGGCACAGTGGTCAGCGATTTCTCCCACCGCTATCCCGTGAACATGAGCAATTTGTACGGGCCCAGCGTTCCGCCGGCCAACGGGTATCAATACGTGTTCACAGGCAACTCGGTGGATGATACCAGCGCTCAAAGCACCCATCGGTGGGCCATCAATCTCATCGACAGCCACTACGGCCATATCGCCAACAACGTTGTCCACAACGCGTATGGGGCGGGGCTCATGGCGAATGCCGGAAGTTTCAATACCATCGAGAACAATTTTGTCATGGCGGTCCTTGGGTACGAGAACCAGCGCAGTAATAATCAAGAATGGGAAGGCGGCGGCATAGGCCTGAGCGGAGTGGGATTCTTCTTTGACTATGCATGGAAAAACTACATCCGGAACAACGTGGCGGCGAGCTGTATCGATACTTTTAACGGTATCGTCAGCGGCGCGGGATTTAAATTCTATGGGGAGGCGGCGGCGAATATCACGAACATCAACATCCCGACTTCCCGGGGCCAGGATCCGAACGTGTCTGGAAAGTCAGTGACTATGCAGAAAGAACCGATCCTCGAGTTCTCAGGAGACGAGGCCTATGGGGCCATGGCGGGAGGGCTCACCCTCTGGGCTATTGGCACCAGTGGATACGACGGGGATCCCAACATGTCAACAAGCACCATTAAGAACTTCTCGGTCTGGAACGTTTATGAAGAAGGAGTTTTCGCCTACCCGATCAATAATTTTGTCTTTGACGGCTGGAAGCAACGGGGCGACCCCAACGCAAAGAATGGTGTATGGGGAGGAGGAACCGCTTTTTCTTGCGGCGACTACCTATGCAACAATATAAAGGTCATCAATGCGGACGTCCAGAATGTCGGCCAAGCGTGGGCCATCACCAGCGCACTCGGCGGGAAAATAAACATTCTGAATTCCACCTTCAAGACCTTCGGCACCGCCATCGATATCGAACAGCACGACTGTCCGGGGTCGGGCAATGCCGCCTTTCCCACGACCGTCGTCATCGACAATGTCACGTTTGTCACAGGGAATGGGAAAACCATTGTGACGGGCTTCTACACGGGGGGCTCAGGCGGCCCGGCAGGCTTGTCCGATAACTATACTCAGCTCATGCAGATATCTGTCCTCAACTACCAAGGTGTCCCCGGCGCCAATTTCAGACTCTTCGATCAATCGCAGAGCCCGAGCGCTGTCGTGGGGCCTAACGAGATAACGACAAATGGGGGTAACTGGCCGGGCATTACCGGATTTAATCCGGGGGATGTGGGGCTCACCAACACGCAGTTGGTGGCCAAGTACCCCAATGGATCCAATGGGTACAATCCTTTCGTCCACCGAGGCGAGATAGCAACCTGCATTACTTCAGCAAATTCTGTGGACGCTGGGCTTGACGCCAACAACTTCGCTTGTTCCCTTGGTCCCACAACCCCTTCCATCGCCGTCCAGCCCAGCAACCAGACTGTGACCGCCGGCAACACCGCCACCTTCAGCGTGACGGCCAGCGGGACGGCTCCCTTCTCCTATCAATGGACAAAGAACGGAACCAACATCTCCGGAGCCACCTCAGCCAGCTACACGACCCCCGCCACGATTGCCGGAGACAACGGAGCTGTGTTTGCGGTCGTTGTCACAAACTCCGCGGGCAGTGTCACCAGCAATAACGCCACCCTCACGGTGAATCCGGCCCCGGTGGCTCCCTCCATCACTACCCAGTCTCAGAACCAGAGCGTGATCGCAGGCAACACCGCCACTTTCACCGCGGCCGCCTCAGGCAACCCCTCTCCCACCTACCAGTGGCAGAAGAACGGAACCAACATCCCCGGAGCCACCTCAGCCAGCTACACGACCCCGGTCACGGTTGCCGGAGACAATGGAGCTATCTTTGCGGTCGTTGTCACAAACTCCGCGGGGTCTGTGACCTCCAGCGCGGCCACTCTCACGGTGAACTTCGCTCCCACTCTCACCACACAACCCAGCAACATTACCGTCACCGCGGGCAACACCGCCACCTTCACCGCGGCCGCCTCAGGCAACCCCTCTCCCACCTACCAGTGGTTCAAGAACGGAACGAGCATCAACGGAGCGACTTCAGCCAGTTACACCACCCCGGCCACGGTCCTGACGGATAATGGGTCCCAGTTTTTTGTGAGGGTAACGAACAGTCAGGGAAGTGTGGACTCAAACAGCGCCACGTTGACTGTCACGTTGACAGTCACGATGACCGATGGACCCTCCTCCTTCCCGATGTCAAACGACACCGTGCCCAACTTCACGCAGAACCCCACGATCCGGAGCAACCAAACAGGAGGAGGGAATTGGTCGAACACATTAACCTGGACTGACGTTAACGGTCAGCACCGGCTCCCGACCACGAACGATGTGGTTCTAATCAAAGCCGGGGATATGGTCAGTTATGACTTGAACGACTGCAACACTTCTCTGGCCGCCCTCGGCGTGGAGGGCGGAGGCGGGGGGATGATGGGCGGAGAGCTTGATTTCCGCACCGACATGAACACCTGCATGAAGGTGGGGACCATCCTTGTTCAGCCGGACATGATGGACATGGCCAACAACACAAACCCCGGGATCCTGACGATCGGAACCCAGACCAACCCCGTCCAATCCAACGTGAAGGCCGAGCTCATCATCGCGGATCGGCCCCTCGCCGTCACAAGCTCGGACACCGTGACGGGAGTGATGGACCCTGGACAATATGGTACAGGCATGATCGTGATGGGCAACATCACCATACAAGGCTCCCCCAAGACCCCCACCTTCTCGAACATGGACCTGGCGTCCTATCAGTCATCCGTGCCGGGAGGGCCCACGGCAGGGAGCACTTCAATGATTTTGAGCACGTCCGTCACCACGGGATGGAACCCGGGGGATCAGCTCGTGTTCCCGGGGTCGAAAGAGTGGGGAGGCGGGGTGATTCCGGTCTTTCAAGGGGAGGTCTTGACCCTGCAGAGCGTCACTCAGGCGTCTGCGACGACCTCCAAGGTGAGTTTCACCCCCGCCCTTCAGTTTGATCATCCGGGAGCACGTGACGGCAACGGCGTCCTCAACTTTACCCCTTATGTCGCCAATGTCACAAGGAACGTGTTCATCCATTCAGAGAACCCCTCCCCCGCGGGAACCGCGGGCCATACTCGAGGGCATACGATGTTCATGGACCGGGCGGGCGTGAGTGTGAGGTACGCCTTGTTCCAGGACCTGGGACGCACCATCAATGGTATTGCTACCAATCCAGTCACCAACCCCAAGGGGCGCTATCCTCTCCACGGCCACCATTTGATCGGCCCCGTGAACCTCCCGGCGAATCAACCCCAGTATGTCATGGAAGGCAACGCCGTGGTCAACAGCGCCAAATGGGGCATCACGATCCATGCGAGCCACTACGGCTTGATCAAAGACAACGTGGTCTACAACGCTCAAGGGGCCGGGGTCATGACGGAGGACGGATCGGAGAGTTACAACGTATTCGATCACAACTTTGTTTATAAGGTTGGAGGAATGGGGGGGCGGGGGGATGAAGGCGTAGGGCTCGGCGGTGACTTGGGGATGCAAGGTATGTGCTATTGGTTCAGTCCCAACAACTATTACCGCAACAACGTGGCGGCGGCAGAAGGGAACGCAGCGAGTCCAATAATCAACTTTATCACTCCTTCGGTCAACGTCACTATCCCCGCTTCCAAAGGGATGGATCCCATGATGAATGGGCAGAATATGAACACGGTAGAAACCCCCATCCTCGAGTTCTCAGGTAACGAAAACTATGGGGGAGCAGGGGCCCTGACCATCTGGTACATAGGAGCCGCTATCGACAGCATAAATCCGATCGGGGAAAGCGTCATCAAGAATTTCAAGGTATGGAATAACCATGGATATGGATTCTACGGTTATCCCACGAATCATTTGACTATCGACGGCATGATCGCGCGGGGAGACAAGAGTCTCCTGAACAATTCCAGCGAATTCGTGGCGGCGATCTATTTCGGCGATTATCTCACCACCAACCTGACGATCAAAAACACCGACATTCAAGATTACCCGTCGGGCATTATTCTGCCGCCGAAGACCGATGGAACGATCCTGATTAAGAACTCCTACTTGAGGAACTACGCCAATATCATCGAGCAAACGATGAACGCAGTTACAGGCGGCGGCACTCTTCTGGCTCCCAGGAACACCACCATCAGCAACGTCCAATTCGACCGAGTCAATATGACTGACATCCAAAACGACCCTCAAAGCAACATCTTCCTAAACTATAACGGTTGCCCTCAAGGTCAATGCGGCGTTCCAAATCTCAACTATGTTCAGACGGATGCGCTTCAGGTCTTGAACTACAACAATGTCCAGGGGAACAATTTTCAAGTCTATTATCAACAACAACGGCCGGACTTCGTCGTTCCTCAAACAGGAATTGGCCAACCAGGGAGTGCTTGGATCGGCGCTCCCGTGGCCGGCCTGACCAACCAGCAAACCTGGAACCAGTTCAAACCGGACGGAAGTCCGAAGACGGACCCCACGCAACCCGGTCTGGCGATCGCTGGGGCGATCACCACCTGCCTTGACAGCGCCACACATCCTGAGATCTTGGGGGCTTATACCTGCTCCATCGGTTCCGTATCCCCCACCATGGCGGCACCGCTCCCGAACCAGAGCGTCGGAGCCGGCCAGAGCGCGAGCTTCATCGCCTATGCGGCGGGAAGCTCTCCTCTCGCCTACCAGTGGCGTGTGAGTTCGAATGGGGGCAGCACCTGGAACAATGTGACCACGGGAACGGGGGGCAACACAAACACCTATACGACGGGGGCTTTGCAGCTCTCAGACAGCGGCAATGTCTATGATGTGGTGGTGACCAACTCCGCGGGAAGCGTGACCTCAAGCAGCGCTACCGTCACGGTCTCCCTGCAGGCTCCCAGTATCACGGCCCAACCTACGAACCAGATCTCCACGCCCGGCCTGCCGGCATTCTTCAGCGTCACCGCGGCGGGTTCGCTTCCTTTGACGTATCAGTGGTCTGTGGGGACAAGCTCAAATGGGCCCTTTGTGCCAATCACGGGGGCCATATCCTCCACTTATACACTGATCACCTCGGCTGGGAATAACAACACCAATTATGAGTGTACTGTCACCAATGGCCTGGGGACTGTGACATCAAGCCCGGCTTCTCTCACCGTAGACAACGCTCTGGGAGGCTACTGGAAGTTCGATGAGACCCAGGGGCCTACGGCGGCTGACTCCTCAGGGCTTGGAAATACGGGAACCTGGAACAACTTCACCCCGCCCTTTGGATCCACGACGGATGCGGCTCCCGTGAACTTCTCCAACCCCCGGGCCTTGAGGTTTGACGGGGTCTCGGACTATGTCAAGGTGAACGACGCCCCGAGCCTGGACCCCACCTCGCAGATCACACTGTCCGCCTGGGTGAAGGTCAACGGACACACGGCCGGGGGCGATAACTACATCATCGTCAAGGACTGGGGTCCATACAACGCCTACGCGCTTCTTCTGAGGAACTCCGGAGGGAGCTCTCCCCAGGGTGTCGTCTTTGAGCTGTCCAACGGCGGCGGCGTCGCTTCTTATACCGGCCCCGATGACAATAACTTCTACATGGACGGCAATTGGCACCATATCGCCGCGACCTATGACGAATTCTACATGAAGCTCTATGTGGACGGTGTGTTGAAATCGAGCAGTCCCCAATCTACAAGTGCCATCGTCAACATAAATAACCCTTTGTATATAGGCGCCGGCGCTTTCTGGTATGGTTCCGGCCATTTCTGGAACGGCTCCATTGATGACACGCGAGTTTACGGCCGCGCCCTCTCAGGTCCGGAGATTCAGTTTCTGGCCTCATCAGGCCCGGTGGCACCCGGTATTAGTACGCAGCCTTCCAACCAGTCCGTGGCGGTGGGGAACACCGCCAGCTTCAGTGTCACGGCCTCAGGCAACCCTTCCCCCACCGTCCAGTGGCAGTTGAGCACCGATGGAGGGACGACCTTTAATAACATCAACGGAGCCACCTCAGCCACTTACAGCTTCACGGCGCAGGCGTCAGACAACAGCCATCAATTCCGCGCGGTGTTCACCAACTCCTCGGGAACTGCCACATCGACCGCGGCGACCTTGACGGTTGGAGTGGCTCCCTCCATTACCGCTCAACCAACGAACCAGACGGTGACCGCAGGCAACACCGCCGCCTTCAGCGTGACCGCGAGCGGGACGGCTCCCCTCTCCTATCAATGGACAAAGAACGGAACCAACATCTCAGGAGCCACCTCAGCCAGCTACACGACCCCCGCCACGACTTCAGGCGACAACGGAGCCAGCTTCGCGGTGGTGGTCACCAACTCCGTGGGCAGTGTCACCAGCAATAACGCCGCCCTGACGGTAAATGCAGTCCTGTCAGTTCCCACGATCACCACTCAACCCAGCAACCAGACGGTGACCGCCGGCCAAACGGTCACCCTCTCCGTCACCGCTTCAGGGACGGCTCCCCTCTCCTATCAATGGACCAAGAACGGGACCACGATATCAGGGGCCACATCAGCCAGCTACACGACGCCGGCCACCATCGGGGCTGACAACGGGGCGACATTCTCAGTGACCGTCACCAACTCCGTGGGATCAGCGACCTCCAGCGTCGCCATTCTCACAGTGAACATCTCCCCATCTCTCACCACACAACCCGTCCGGCAGACTGTGAACATGGGTCAAACGGCCACTTTCTCCGTCACAGCTTCAGGGACAGCCCCTTTGAGCTATCAGTGGCAGAAGAACGGGACCAACATCTCCGGGGCGACTTCTTCGAGCTACACCACCCCGGCCACAGCCATTTCCGACAGTGGAGCCACCTTTGATGTGGTGGTCACCAACCCGGCGGGATCAGTGACCTCCAGCATTGTTACTCTCACGGTGAACATCTCCCCCTCCCTCACGGTTCAACCCATGAATCAGACGGTGAATGCCGGTCAGACCGCGACCTTCAGCGTTACGGCGATGGGAACCCCGGCCCCCGCATACCAGTGGAGGAAGAACGGCACCAACATCACTGGAGCCACCTCTTCGAGCTACACCACCCCGGCCACAGCCATTTCCGACAGTGGAGCCACCTTTGATGTGGTGGTCACCAACTCATTGGGGAATATCACCTCCATCGCCGCCACTCTCACGGTGAATCCGGCGTTCACGGCTTCCGCCCTCACCACCCAGCCCGGCAACGTGACCGTCAATATGGATCAGACCGCGACTTTCAGCGTGACGGCCACAGGCAATCCTTCCCCCACCTACCAGTGGCAGGTCAGCGCCGATGGAGGCAGGACCTTCAATCTCATCCCCGGGGCCACCTCAGCCAGCTACAGTTTTACCACCGCCCTGACTGACAATGGGACCCGGTTCCAGTGCGTGGTGACCAACTCCCAGGGAACCGTCACCAGCAGCACGGCTCTCCTGAAAGTGAACAGCTTCAGGCAGTTTACCATGACCCCGGACAGCTCCTTCCAGAGCTTCAAAGGAGCCTTTTATGGCTTGAAAGGCATGGATCAAGGGACTATCCATCTCACTCCGGTTGATAATACCGGCGTTCTGCCTGCTCAGATCGTCATCCAGGTGGATGGGGTGACCCAGGAGACCCTCGACCCCGGCGCAGGGCTCCCCGGGGTCCCGTTGGCCCTGGCGAAGCTCTCTGAAGGATCCCATACCGTCTTGCTCCATGAGCTTGATGCCAACGGCAATCAGGTCGGCGGCTCGACCCCCCTGCCTCTCAAGATCAAGAGAACTCGTCCTCACAAGCCCACAATCGCTAAAGTGAGTTCGATTGAAGTGGATTTGGCACTGGACCCCGATGTGATGGCCTACATGTGGAGCGTCACCGCCCTCAAGAGCCCGGCAGGATCAGCCCTGGGCGCCCCGATGATGGATCTGGGGAATGGTTCCACCCCTGTTTTGGCCAGCCTCTCAAGCCCGAGCCCCCAGTTCTCTCTTTCAAGCCTCAATCTCTCTCCGGGGACCTATCAGGTGAGCGTGATGGCGGAGGACGCGGCGGACAATCTCTCAGACACCCTGCAGGCTCCTATCATTGTGGCCTCCAATGATCTGTCTTCTGTGAAGGTTTTCCCCAATCCTTTCAGGCCTGCTCAGGGACATACCCAGGTCACCTTCGCCAACCTCCCGGCCAACGCCAGGATCCGGATCTATACCTTTGGGGGAGAGTTGATCAGGGACTTGACGGCCAACAGCGTGGGGACAGGAACCTGGGATGGAAACAATGACTCCGGCAGTCATGCGGCCAGCGGGGTCTACTTTGCTTTGATTGAGGGAAATGGGTCTAATAAAGTCTTGAAACTCGCGGTGCAGAGGTAAAAGGAGAACTTTAATGAAAAAAGGAATAGGAACAGCTTTTTTGTGGGTGACGCTTGGGGCCGCCGGTCTCTGCGCGGAAACTGAAACCCCGGAGATAAAGGCTTGCCAAACCGAAGTTCGCGCCCACCCGCGCAGCGCGGAAGCCTACTACGATCTGGGCATGGCTTACAAGAACTCAAGTCAGCCCGAGGAAGCCATTAAAGCCCTGCAGCGGGCCATTCGCATCAAGCCTGACTTTGGGCAGGCCTATGACTCCGCGGGAATGATTTACGGCGAACTCGGGCATCTGCAGGAAGCGTCGAACATGCTGGAGGAAGCTGTCCGGGTACAGCCTTTATACGCCCAGGCTCATATTGATTTGGGAATGACTTACGCCGTCATGGACCGGTTGGAGGAGGCGGCGGAGGCTTTCCGGCAGGGGCTTCACCTGAGGTCGGATGGCGAAAACACCGAGGCCAATTTTGCGCTCGGCACTGTCTACGACGTGATGAAGCGTTATGAGGAGGCCGCCGACGCCTACAGGCGGGTGGTGCACGTCAAGCCCAATGACGAGAAAGCCTATATCCGGCTGGGCTTAACGTATCAGAAAATGCGCCAGTTGGAAAAAGCCGTTGACGCTTTCAAGGAAGCGATACACGTCAATCCCGACGATGCCCACGCCTATGAGCTTTTGGGCGGCCTTTATCGTGAACTCGGACGGCAGAACGACGAAACGGAACTCTACAAATATGAACAATACATGAGAACCAGGCTCGCCCAGGGGAACGCGAGAACCTGATGGATGGTTGCAAACGAGAAATGGAGGAGATATAAATATACGAGAGCGGTTTGATGACCTTTAAAAAGAGTGGGCTTTTCGCGGCAGCGCTTCTTTTCCCCCTGATCCCGGGACGGGCCCGGGCCACCGTCACGCAGCCAATCCATCAAATGTCGACCATGAGTCAGGCGGCCGTCCATGGCGTCCACCACGCGCCGGGAATGCCGCCAAACCCCTGCGTCAATGACAAAGGCCGGTCCACCGTCACGAACAAGAGCGTCAAGAGCGGAAACTGGTCAAACCCCGCCCTCTGGTCTGCAAGACGTGTTCCCACCTCAGGCGACATTGTTGAGATCAAGGAAGGAACCACGGTCAGTTTTGACTCAAACGAAGGAAAGGCCGGCGCGGTCTGTGTCCATGGAGAACTGGACTTCAGGACCGATATCAACACCCAACTGACTGTGACCACCCTCATGGTGCACAACAAGGCAATCTTCACCCTGGGGACCCCGGCCCACCCTGTTCAACCCACTGTGACGGCAACCCTCGTTTTTAATGATGAAGCCCCTTCTATCAAAGGAGATGCCCATCACCCCTCGGATCCGGAACAGTGGTTAACCGGCTTCATCGCCATGGACGATGCCCGGGTGACCTTCTCCGGAAGCCCCCTGGACCCAACCTTTGTCAGATTGGATACCCGCCATTACCAAAGCTCGGGAGGTCCCCAAACCGGGGAAACGACGCTTTCCCTGTCAGAGCCTGTTTCCGGTTGGAAGCCGGGGGACAGGCTCATTCTTCCGGACACGCGCGAACTGACAAGCCGGGAGCAAAACCCCTACGTCCCCGAATGGGAAGAGCTGACCTTAATAAGCATCTCCGGAGATGGGAAGACGCTCACCCTTTCCGCGCCCCTTCAGTACTCCCACCCGGGAGCCCGCAACGGGGCCGGAACCCTGGAGTTCCTGGGCCATGTGGGGAACTTAAGCCGGAACGTCATCGTCAAATCCGCCAATCCCCAAGGAACAAGAGGGCATGTGGCGTTCCTGCATCAGACTGATGTGGATGTGGAGTATGCTCTCTTCAAGGATCTGGGAAGAACGACGTTCCAGCCTTTGGATGACACGATGTTCGATGCCAAAGGGAATGTCACCCACATCGGAACCAACCCCAGGGGCCGTTATGCCCTCCATGCCCATCATTTGATCGGCACGAATCCTCCCACCCATCCCCACCAGTTCACATTCAAAGGAAACGCCATTGATGACGGGGGTCCCGGAGACAGCCCATTCCGATGGGGCATCACGGTTCACGCGAGCCACTACGGACTCATCCAGGACAACGTGGTTTACAACAAAGGGGGAGCGGGGATCGCCACCGAGGATGGTTCTGAAAGCTACAACGTGTTCGATCACAACTTCGTGGTGAGGACGCCGGGATCGGGGGAGAGGCAGGATGCCGGCACACGGCAGACCAATCCGGACGTCGGCCGCACAGGGAGTTCCTTCTGGTTCAGCGGGCCCAACAACTTTGTCCGAAACAACGTGGCGGCCAACCCCCATGTCGTCTCCGATATCGCTTTCACCCAGTCCGGCTACGCCGTTTTCAACCTGAGCGGTTCCCGCCGTATTCCGACCTCACCCGGCGCAGACCCCTTGGCATATGTCAAGGCTGGCCTCCTCATCATGCCGCTCCGGGAGTTTAACGGGAACGAGGCCTACGGGACCCAGACCGGCCTGACGCTGTGGTTTATAGGGGCTGAGTACGGGCAACTCGTTCGCGGCGTGCCTGAAAGCGCGCTAATCATTCGGAGCATGCCGCAGAGCGTGGTCAAAGATTTCTCCGCCTGGAATTTTTCCAACTTTGGGTACTTTGGATATCTCACCAATCATGTGGCGCTCGATCATCCTGTGTTCCGGGGAAGTGATGCACTTGCCGTTGATCCCGGGCCGACTGGTTTTTGGACAGACCATTACCTGACTTTGTATGGCTTTGTCAAAAACGCCGACATTCAGGGATTGGGTACAGGGATCGTCGTCCCCAATAAAGTCGGCGAGACATCATATACCGGTTCAACTCTCATGCCCTTCACGGTTCAAGATTCCTCTCTGAGGAACCACACCAACATCAAGGTGGTCACCATGGCCGGTGGATCAGACTCCCGGCTTCCGCCCGCGCGTTTCCTGACCCCACGACAAACCATCATCCGGAACGTCAAATTCGATACCATCAATGTTTCGACCTCGACTCCCAGGGACATTGCGATGGTCTATAATCCCGTACAAAGCGGGCAGTCCCACTTGTCCCAAATGGATCAGGTGCTCGTTTACGGCTACAATCAGGTCCCTCGTCATGATTTCCAGGTGTTCTACATCCAACAGGCCTCAAGATTTATCATTCCGAAAACAGATTCGAGCAATCCGGGCACTCTCGGTTCCCCCGAGGCGGGCTTGACCAACGCACGGAATTGGGCCCAGTATAAGTTGGCGATCGCGGGGATGATCGCTCCCTGCCTCGACACCGTGACTCACCCCGCAATCCAAGGGTTCACGTGCTCCCTGGGAGGACAATAATGAAGAAATACCCTGGTTGCCTGGCGGTTGTGTCGTGTCTTCTCATTTTTTTCGGGGGGAGGATTGCGTCGGCGGGTGAACCCGCGGTATTCAACATCACGGCGATAAACGTTCCACCCGGCGTGACGAAGGTCAGCATTGAGATTGACGGGGATGCGGGAACTGTGGCGACGGGGCGCCTCAAGGATATGACGCATGGACAGGCCCAAGGGGTTGTTCAGGTTCCCTTCAAGAGAACGGGCGGATCACAATTTTATCACCTGACAGCTTCATGCACGGCCGGTGGGAATACGATCCGAACCCCTTCAGTGAAAGGGAGGTTAAGTCCAGGCGCCATTGTCAGGGTGACGGTGTCTTTCCTGCGAAATATCAGTGTTCGCATCGTCCAAGTGACACGGGTCGATGGGAAGCCGGCGGCGGGCGCGGGGGTTTGGCTCGGATTTACCCCCGTTGGGCCAAACGCAACTCAGACGGGCGGGAGCGCCACCGCCGATGCGAAGGGGACCGCATCGAACGTATCCATGAAGGCTCCTACTGTCCCAGGTTACATAACGGTTTATGCGTCAGAAGGTCATCGGACAGCTTCCTCTGTCTTGCCGGCGAAGGTATTAGCCGCACCCGACCTGGAAATCATCGAGCCGGTCAATATCACGGTGCGATAACCGGTCCGCGTGGCGCGAGAACCTGATGGGCGGCCGGGGGGTTTATCGAACCGTGTTGAACCGGCGGCGCTGGAAGGGGACGGATTGTAATCCCGCCATGACGTTCTCGATTCTGCGGCGCCGGTACCGGGGGCGTTCCTGAAAACCGTACGCCACCGTGCGGACCGGATACTGGCGGTATATGGGGACCGGAACGGGAACGAACACCGGGGCCGGCAATTGTTGCGGTGGGGCCGGCCGGGCCGGGGGTGGTGGGACCGGTTCGTGCGCCGGGATCGGGATGATGGGGTCGTAACCTTGGTTCGGTTCTTCGGCGGGGGCAGGGAGGGCCTGGTTCCAGGAGGAGGAGCGTTCCGAACCCGTGAGCCAAGCCAGGTCATTCGGCTGGTTCGCGTCGGGGGCGTCTTCGTCCCGCTCCTGGTCGCTGAACGCGAGGATCTCCTGTTTTTGGATCGGCTCGAATTGCTTCAGCGCCCAGCGGCGGTCTCCCGGGCTCATCGACTTCAGGGAGTCCAGAAACCCCTGTTCTTCATGAACGATTTGCGTGAGGAACTGGACCAGCTCATTCTGACTTACTGTATTTGTCGAGTCGGCGTACTCGGGGGAGTGTTCGATCGACGACAGGCGGACCTTGAGCATCCAGTTGAGCTCTTGCGTGCGTTCGTTGATGTCGGTGTCCAAAACCCCGCGCAGGCCGAGCCCGGTGAATTGATCGTCGCCGCGACCGGGGAGCGGCAGGAGCAGAAGAGCCAGCCCGGCTCCAAGAATCGTTTTCCGGCCTGAGGAAAGGAACATCGTCATCATGCGAGTGAGTGGGTGTTCAGGAGCTCGATGATCTTCCGGGAGAGTTCCTGGGTGGCGCGGGCGAGAGCCACTTCGGTCCGGTCCGGGCCGGACCCCTTCCCCAGGGAAACGGAGACCATTTCTCCATAAACGTGGTTGGTCTGGGTGCCACCCACGCGGGCAATCAGCACGAGTTTTTTGCCGTCCGTCAAAGCCCAGCCGCCGATCACGATCTTCGCGCCCGTCGCTTCATAGATCCGGGCTTTTGTCTCATGGGTGATGGCCCCGGATATCCCCAGCGTTTCTCCCAGGGCTTTGCTGACATCCGCCTGTTCAACGGCGCTCAGTCCGTTCCGCCGGGACAGCGCGCGACTCAGAAGAGATGAAATTTCCGCGCCTTTATTCTTGAGGGGACCCTGGGCGTTGGTGGAAAAATTGATGACCGCCAGAATCCCAAGGGCAGGATGTTGTGAGGGAACCGGGCCGGCGGAGACGACGGATGAAGCAGGGGCGTTGGCGGCGGGTCCGGCGACCGGCACAGCCGCCACGGCGGGACCCTCCGGTTCCGGAGGCAGCTCCGGCCATGTCCGCCTGATCACAACCGAATATGCGGCGAGGATAGCGCCCGTTTTGACTTCAATGATCCGGGCGTTGATCTCGGTTTTTTCGTCCTCCTGGTCAATGAGGGTGCCGGTCACGATCGCCTTGGCTTCGAGAAGGTTCCCGAGTTGCTGGGCCGTCTCGGGCTGCAGGGCCCCGGTTTGGGCGAGGTTCATTTCCTGGAGCACTTTGGACAGGAGCGACCGCTCCACCAGTTGGACCCCCTTGATTCTCGCCAGACACATCGTCAACTGTTCGGAGACGATGGAGGATCCGGGCGAGATTCGCCCGTCGTGGTAGGGGAAGGGCATCACAATCACCCGGTTGTCCTTTAAATCCCCTGCGTCCCTGATGAGATGTTTGGCCAGGCTTTTGAACGGATCGGCGCGGACTATGGGGGCCTGGACCGCGCCCAGGGCCAGCGCAAACCCCAAAATCCATGCCGTCCGGACCGCCCTTTTGGCGAGCTTCAGTGAAGGGGTCATGACGCTTTAGTATAAGGAGGGTTTGAGGCAATTTCCAGATGATTTGCGAGGGTTTAAATCGTTACTTTTGGTTTAGATGGGGAGGGGTGGGCAGGCGGGACAGGATCCCACTGTCCCCTTGGCTCCGTTATTTTCATTTATTTGACATGTAATTTTAAGCGGCCCACCTGAAGGCGGGCTTCCGGTGATGGGCGACACAATCTCTTAAGTACAGGTTGATGAGATTCTGATACGGCATGCCTACCTTTTGGGCCAGTTTTTTGAAGTAATCAATTGTTCCCGATTCCAAGCGAATCGTAATCTGTTGTTTCAACTTTGCCGCGTAAGGGTTCTTTTTGGATTTTGAGAAGTCGTATTCCTTTCTCATGATAGATGCTCCTCGTATTTCTTCCGCTCTCTTTTGACCGCTTTTCTCGCTGAAATGATTCGAACCTTTGTCTCACCCTCCCGGTAGCAGTGGCACACCGCAAGCATCCGCAATCGACTGCTCAGCCCCAAAAGAATGAAGCGATCTTCTTCTAAGGAATGGTCCGGATCGACAATGATGCGCGCGTACTCATCATAAAAGACGGTTCTGGCTTCCTCGAATGAGACACCGTGTTTCCATTGGTTTTCCTTGTCCTTCTCGTTATCCCACTCAAAGGTTAGTTCATTCATAATTATACCTTAAGTATGTATTAATTATCCAGCCCATCATTGGTTTATGCACACCTGCCTCCTTTTTGGAGCCTGAGGGTTGGCTGTCGGGATGACGACTGAGGGGAACGAATTTGATTACGTCAGGTCTCTGGCTGAGGGGAACGTCGAGCTACGAAGTTATCCTAACTCTCCGGAAAAAGGAAGGCAATTGGCGCTGAAAATTCCCGCTACAATTTTTGTTCGATGTCCGAAAGAAGGAGGATGAGGTCGCTAGGTCCAAGAAATGGAGGGAAGCAGCGATCACCAAACAAGGGGTTAGATTTCCCTTTTTTCGTGTGATCAATAATAAGACCTCTCCAGCTTGCCGGTCGGCTGGGCTCGAGATCAGTAAAAAAGAATTCATTCTTGTGTGAACTTGCATTCCTAATATGCCGGAAGAATTCAAACTCAACAGACTTATCATTCTTATCTTTAACTGATTCATATGCGGTGTTCGCAAGCATGGCGCATAATGAACGGACTAAATAACCCCAAGCTGAGTCGTCGTTCTTAATGTATTGGTAAAGTTCCCAGACTTTAATCTTATTTTCTTTGGAGACTCTTCCCCCCGCGAGCGTTAGCGTTGAATCTGGGTTGAATTCAAGATAATTTTTCTTTGGACTAAAACCTTGCAATCCTAAGACTGCCGCCGTGAACGATGTCACCATGTCGTAGAACGGTCCGTCAGGTTTAAAGTTTTGAACATCCTTTTTTATCAACTGGTTCATGTTATGGTTACTTCCCCACCATCTTCAAAAACCCTTTCTCATCCAGAATCTTCACCCCCAGCTTCTGGGCATCCTTGAACTTGGAACCGGGGTTCTCCCCCGCCACGACATAGTCTGTTTTTGAGGAAACGCTTCCCGTTGCTTTTCCTCCCAGGTTTTCCGCGAGTTTTTGGGCGTCGCGACGGGACATTTGAGAGAGCTCACCGGTGAAGACAAAGGTTTTTCCCGCCAAGACCTGTTGTTCGGGAGGAGCGCGCCGGGCGGCCAAGTCATCTTTCATGTTCACCCCGGCGGCTTTGAACTTCTGGATTAGTTTTTTCACTGAAGGTAGTTTGAAAAATTCGCCGATGTACTCCGCCATCACGGGGCCGACCTCGTGGATTTCCATTAACTGTTCAGGGGTGGCGCTGGCGAGCGCGTCCAGTGTGCCGAAGTGTCCGGCGAGGTCACGCGCCGCCTTTTCCCCCACGGTGCGGATTCCGAGGCCGTAGATCAGGCAGGAGAGGGGCCGTTTCTTGCTGTTCTCGATCCCCTCCAACAGGTTCTCGGCCCGCTTGTCAGCGAACAGCTCCAGGCGGAGGAGGTCTTTCTTGTCCAGTTTGTAGATGTCCGCGACGTCTTCCACGAGCTTTTCTTTGAGGAGGCCCTCCACGACCGCTTCCCCCAAACCTTCGATGTCCATCGCGTCCCGGCTGGAGAAGTGGAGGATCGAGCCTTCGAGCAAAGCCGGGCAGGAAGGGTTGATACAGCGGTAGGCCACGTCGGCCTCTTTTTCCCTGACGACTTCCCCCCCGCAACGGGGGCAGTGTTTCGGGACTTTGAAATCTTTTTCGGCGCCGTTCCGTTTGGAAGTGATGACTTTGATGACTTTTGGGATGACCTCGCCGGCCCGCTCGATGAGGACGGTATCGCCGATCTTGACGCCCAGCCGCTTGATCTCATCGAAATTGTGGAGCGTGGTGTTGGAGATCGTGACGCCGCCGCACTCGACGGGCTCCAATTTCGCGACCGGCGTGATGACGCCCGTCCTCCCCACGGAGGCGATGATGTCGAGAATTTTGGTCGTGGCCTGATGGGCCGGGAATTTGTAGGCGATCGCCCACCGGGGCGACTTCATCGTGAAGCCGAGCGTCTTCTGCTGATCGAAGTCGTTGATCTTGACGACAAGCCCGTCGGCCTCGAACGGCAGCTTGTCGCGTTTCTCCTCGACTTTTTTGTAATGATCGAGGACTTCTTCAACGCGGCTGGTGATCAGCGCTCCCGGCGTCGTCGCGAAGCCGTAGCCCCGGCACTTTTCGAGGTATTCCCAGTGGCTCGTGAAGACCGAGCCCTCCACCCAGCCGAAGGAGTGGACGAAAAACTTGAGCGGTCTCTGCGAGGTGATCCGGGAGTCTTTCTGGCGGAGCGAGCCGGCGGCGGCGTTGCGGGGGTTGGAAAACACCTCTTCTTCCTCCCCCCTCCGCCGGGCTTCCTCGTTGAACCTCTCGAAATCCTTTTTCTCGATGTAGACTTCGCCGCGTGCCTCAAAGAGTGCCGGGGCTTTTCCGCGCAGGTGGAGCGGGATCGCTTTAATCGTCCGGGCGTTGGGGGTGACGTCTTCCCCCGTTTCGCCGTCGCCCCGGGTCGCCGCCGTCTCGAGCCGGCCGTCGCGGTAGGTGAGCGAGAGGCTCACCCCGTCGATCTTGGGTTCGACCACGTACTCCCGCTTTTCTCCCGAGAGCCCCTTGTCGACCCGCTTGTCCCAGGCGAGGACCTCTTCCGGGGAGTAGGTGTTGTCGAGCGAGAGCATCGGCGTGCGGTGCCTGACGCTTGGGAACTCCTCGGTGGGGGTCCCCGAGACGCGCTGGGTCGGCGAGTCGGGGGTGATGAGATCGGGGTGGGCTTCTTCGAGCGCCTGGAGACGCTTCATGAGGCGGTCGTACTCGGTGTCTGAGATCTCGGGTTGGTTCCGGACGTAGTAGAGCGTGTCGTGGCGGTCGATCTCGGCCCTGAGGCGGTCGATCTCTTTGCGGATTTTTTCGGATGTCACAACGACTTTCCCCCTCACCCTGCCCTCTCCCTCATAGGGAGAGGGATTAAATTATCATTCTTTTGTTTTTGCACTCGCATCGGCGGGGGTGGCTCCGTTTTCTTTTCTTTCCAGCTTGATCTTGTCGAGGATGCCGTTCACGAACTTTCCCGATTCTTCCGTGGAGAACGTCTTGGCGATCTCAACCGCCTCGTCGATGATGACGGAGACCGGCGTTTCGGGTTCGTACACAAGCTCGTAGGCCGCCAGGCGCATGATGTTGCGGTCGACCGCGGTCATGCGCTTGATTTCCCAGTTCTCGGCGTATTTGGTGATCATCGCATCGAGCTGTTCGGCGTGAGAGAGGGTTCCCAGGGCCAGTTGTTCCGCGAACTCCCGGATTTTCTCCGGCATGCTCCCGTCGCCAAGGAGGCTTTTTTTGGCATCCTCCCCGGTCATTTTTCCCGCGTCCACGAGATAGAGGAATTGCAGGGCCATCTCCCTTGATTTGCGCCGGGAGCCCATTAAAGCGACCTCATCACTTTGATCATTTTAACAGCCGTCTCGGCGGCTTCCCTCCCCCGGTTGAGGGTTTTCCCGGAGGACCGGGCGAGCGCCTGCCTGTGCGTCCCTGGCGTGATGACGCCGAAGACGATCGGGATTTTTTTCTTGAGAGAGACCTGGAGGAGCCCCTGCGCGGCTCCCTGCGCCACGACGGTGTGGTGGGCCGTCTGGCCCTGGAGGACACAGCCAAGGCAGATGAGGGCGTCAAAGCGTTTTTTGGAGACAAGAGCCTGGGCCGCGACGGGCAGTTCGAGAGCCCCCGGGACGCGGACGACCGCGACGGATTTTCTCGGCACGCCGAGCTCGGCGAGCCGCCCGAGGCAGGACGTCAACAAGCGATTTGTGATTTCCTTGTTGAATTCTGAGGCGACGATTCCAATCTTCATCGAACTGTTTTTCCCCTCTTCACCGATCCCTCATCCTTAATCCTTCTCCCAGAGGGAGAAGGATATTTTGGAACTTAATATCTTCAATATTACCCTCGCCCTCTGGGAGAGGGGTAGGGGTGAGGGTTCCGGATATTAAGTAAGTGTCCCAATTTTCTTTTCTTGGTTTCCAGATAGCGTTTGTTTACCGCGTTGGGGGTGATCTCGATTGGGACGCGCCGGGTCACGCGCAGCCCATATCCCTCGAGGCCCACGATTTTCTTGGGGTTGTTGGTCAGAAGATGGATCGTGGTGAGCCCGATGTCGGCCAAAATCTGGGCGCCGATGCCGTAGTCCCGGAGGTCGGCCGGAAAGCCGAGGCGTTTGTTGGCCTGGACGGTATCGAGCCCCGAGTCCTGCAGGGTATAGGCGTGCAGTTTGTTCATGAGGCCGATGCCCCGCCCTTCCTGATGCATGTAGAGGAGGACGCCCCGCGGGGCCTTCTGGATGATCTCGAGGGACTTCTGAAGCTGTTCGCCGCAGTCGCAGCGGAGGGAGCGGAGCACGTCGCCCGTGAAGCAGGAGGAGTGGGCCCGCACGAGGACGTCCTTGGCTCCCGCGACCGTTCCCTTGACAAGCGCCACGTGGTGCTCGCCCGTGGGGATGTCCTCATAGAGGTGGAGCGTGAACTCGCCCGCGCGGGTCGGCAGGCGGGTCGTGACGAGGCGCTTGACGAGTTTTTCGTTCCGGCGGCGGTAGGAGATGAGGTCCTGGATCGTGATGATTGCGAGCTTGTGCCGTTTGGCGAACTGGAGGAGGGCCGGCAGACGGGCCATCGTGCCGTCTTCCTTCATGATCTCGCAGATGACGGCCGCGGGGGTGAGGCCCGCCAGGCGCGCGAGGTCAACCGCGGCCTCGGTGTGGCCGGCCCGAACGAGGACGCCGCCCTCCCGATACCTCAAAGGGAATATATGCCCCGGTTTGGAAAGGTCCGACGGTTTTGTCTTGTGATCGATGAGGGCGCGGACGGTGCGGGCCCGGTCCTGCGCCGAGATGCCCGTGGTCACGCCGCGGCGGGCGTCCACGCTCACGGTGAAGGCCGCCTCAAGGAGTTCGGCCCCGTTTTCCACCATGGGGGAGAGCCTCAGCTCGTCGCAGCGCTCTCCCATCATCGGGACGCAGATCAGCCCACGTCCGAAGCGGGCCATGAAATTGATCGCCTGAGGGCTCGCCTTGTCGGCGGCGATGACGAGGTCGCCCTCGTTTTCCCGCGAGGCGTCGTCGATCACGATGACGAACCGTCCTTGGCGGATTTTCCGGACAGCTTCTGGTATGGAGGAAAATTTCATCGCGCTCTCACCCTCTCCCCTTTATTCGTTCAGCATATTTCGCGAGAATGTCCGTTTCGATGTTCACAGTATCTCCGGGTTTTTTGGAGCCCAGGGTGGTGCGAGACAGCGTGAAGGGAACGAGGCTCACGCTGAAATCCCCGCGGGAGACGTCAACAACGGTCAGGCTGACGCCGTCCACGGCGACCGACCCTTTGGGAACGATGTATTTGAGCAGAGCTTTGGGCGCGGAGAACCGGGCTTCCACCGAATGGGATCGCTTGAGGGTTTTCCGGAGGCGGCCGGTCCCCTCGACGTGTCCCGTCACGAAGTGCCCTCCCACCGGGCTTGAAAATTTGAGCGGGGTCTCGAGGTTGACCTCATCGCCCGCCCGGAGGCGGCCCAGCGTGGTTTTGGAAAGCGTTTCTTCCGAGGCGTCGAAGTGGAGCGAGGTCCCGCGGCCGTTCTTTTTGAGCTTTGAAACGGTGAGGCAGGCGCCGTTCACAGCGACGCTGTCCCCCATCCTGAAAGAGGCGCCGCGCGCCTTCACCTTAAGTGAGTGAGGGCCCACGGACTCGATCCGGCCGGTCTGCTCGATGATCCCGGTGAACATCAGGCGGGCACCGCGCGTATGAGAAAGTCCGGGCCGATACGCCGGCAGTGGTCCCACCGTAGGTTCCAGGCCTCCCGGGGTGAGGAGACCCCTGTTCCCTCCACCGGGGTCCGGGCTTTTTCCCCGCCGAAGATTTTGGGCGCGACGAACACGTACATCTCATCCATGAGCCGGTTCTCGACGAAGGAAGCGTTCAGGGAGCCCCCTCCTTCCACCAAAAGATGGGCGATGAACATTTTCCCGAGCGTCTTGAGCAGTTCCTTCAGGTTGACGCCTCCGCTCCGTTCCGCCGAACAGGCGATGATTTTGACGTCCTTGTGTTCGAAAAGCGCGAGCTTGCCGGCCGGAGCTTTCCGGACCGTCGCTAAAATGGCGGGAGCCTCCCCGTTGAAGACCCGGGCCGCCGGCCTCATGGTCAGGCGGCTGTCGATGATGATCCGGAGCGGGTTCCGCCCCTGCCCGTGGGAGGTGAGCCGGGGGTTGTCCCGGAGTGCCGTGTGGGCTCCGACGGCGACCGCGTCCACCCGCGCCCTCATCCGGTGGACCCAGGCCCGTGATTCGGGGCTTGAGATCCAGCGGGACTCGCCCGTTTTGGTGCAGATCTTTCCATCGAGAGTCATCGCGGTTTTCAGCGTCACATAGGGGGTTCCCGTCCGTATCCATTTGATGAAAGCCCGGTTGAGGTGGGCTGCCTCGGCGGCCAGCACGCCGGCGCTCACGCCGATGCCGTGCCGTTTGAGGCGGGCCAGCCCCCTGCCCGCGACGAGCGGATTGGGGTCTTTGATCGCGGCCACCACCCGTTTGATCCCCGCCTGGAGGACGGCGTCCGCGCAGGGCGGGGTCTTGCCCCAGTGACAGCAGGGCTCGAGGTTGGCATAGAGCGTCGCCCCTTTGGCCCGGACACCCGCCTTCCGGAGCGCCATCCTTTCCGCGTGGGGTCCGCCGAAGCTCTCGTGCCAGCCTTCCGAAATCTTCCGGCCGTTCCGCGCGATGACGCAGCCCACAAGGGGGTTGGGGCTCACCCGGCCCGCGCCCCGTTCCGCCAGGGCGAGGCAGAGCCTCATGAAATGCTCGTCTTCAGGGTTCGACATGGAGATAAATTACCATTTTTCTTGATCTCGGCCTTTCGATATAGGATATTGTCGCATCGGCATAAAAAGGAGACATTATGAATAAAGCCTTCTACGGCGCGGTTTTACTCGCGGTCGCCACCCTCATGGTTCCCCATGCTTCCGAAGCGGCGAAAGACTCGACGATTCGGAAAGGTTCGGCGGTGACGTTCGATTACACGTTGACGGTGGACGGAAAGGTCGTGGAAACCTCGGTGGGCCGCAAACCGATGACGTACGTCGCGGGCTCGGGCGCCCTCATTCCGGGTCTCGAGGAAGGGCTCATGGGAATGAAAGTGGGCGATAAGAAAAGCATCGTCGTGCCGCCCGAGAAAGGGTATGGTCACCGCGACCCGAAGGCCGTCCAGAAAGTGCCCCGGTCCTCATTTGGGTCGACCAAGGGCCTCAAACCGGGCTCAACGGTCATAGGCCACCGGGGGCAGCAGCAATTCACCGCGAAGATCGTCACCATGGACAAAGACAACATTACCGTGGACATGAACCACCCCATGGTCGACAAGACGCTCCAATTCGACGTGCAGATCGTGGGTGTTGAACCGCCCAAGAAAGCCTCTTAAAATTCCCGGTCTTTTGGTTTAACGGATCCGGATCTTTTTGAGGTTGAGGGAAGGGTCCGGCGGAGGAAAGCGGAGGTCCATTTTTTCCAGGGCGTCCACGATCACCCGGGCGACGGTCAGGTTCCGGACCCACTTGTGGTTTGACGGGACGATCCTCCAGGGCGCGCGTTCCGTGCCTGTCGCCGAGAGGACGTGTTCATAGGCTTTTTGATAGCGGTCCCAGTATTTTCTCTCCACAAGATCGTTCATGCTGAACTTCCAGTTTTTCTCCGGATGGTCCACGCGCGCCTGAAGCCGGTCCTTCTGCTCGTCTTTGGAGATGTGGAGGAAAAATTTTAAGACCACCGTCCCATTTTCGCTCAGCATCCGTTCAAACTGGTTGATTTCTTTGAAGCGTTCGTCGGCTTCGTTTCGGGAAATCTGGCGATGGACCCGGGTGATCAGCACGTCTTCGTAGTGCGAGCGGTTGAAGATCCCGAAGATGCCTTTCGGCGGAACTTGATGGTGGATCCGCCAGAGAGTGTCGTGGGCGCGCTCCTCGGGCGTGGGAGCTTTGAAGGAGGTGACCCGGCAGCCCTGCGGGTTGAGAC